>ULYE01007792.1_pt1 | contig 24414 bp, 19 predicted proteins | sample 1961921 | NCBI WGS metagenome assembly ULYE01 (sample SAMEA4835856, study PRJEB28245) | human gut metagenome | biome: gut microbiome; material: fecal sample | place: Denmark | collected 2008 | reverse complement strand
CCGATAATCTGCGAGATGCGCCCGTTGATTTGTGACATAGTATTTTTGATTTTGTTTTTAAATTCTGATGCAAATATAACAACTATATTCTTATACGAAAAAATATTTAATCTTTATTGTACTTTTTCGTTCCAAATATGCCATATTTGTAGTGTAATCCGACCACTTTTAGATGCTCAGCTCGTCGAGAACCTTGATAAGCTTGCGGTCGAACGGCTTGTCGCTACGGATGGCCTCGCTCAGCGGCACGTACACAATCTCGTTGTTGCGAACGCCAATCATCACGTTGCGCTGACCCTGAAGAATAGCCTCGATTGCACCTACACCAGTACGTGAAGCGAGGATACGGTCGTGGGCGCTCGGACGTCCGCCACGCTGCAAGTGTCCGAGTATTGACACACGTACGTCGTACTGCGGGAACTCGTTCTTCACACGCTCGGCATAATACATGGCACCGCACTTCGGACTCTCCGAAACGATGACGATGCAGCTCTTCTTCGACTTACGGATACCACGCTCCATGAAGCGTGCCAACTGGTCGACATCTGTAGAGTCTTCAGGAATGATGGCAGCCTCGGCACCACTGGCAATAGCAGAATTCTGTGCGAGGAAACCTGCGTCGCGTCCCATCACTTCAATAAAGAAGATGCGCTCATGGCTCTGGGCTGTGTCGCGGATGCGGTCGACACACTCTACGATGGTGTTCATTGTTGTGTCGTAGCCGATGGTAGAATCTGTGCCATAAAGGTCGTTGTCGATAGTACCCGGCAAGCCGATGCAGCAAATATCATATTTCTTGGCGAATTCCATAGCACCTGTCAACGAACCGTTACCGCCGATAATAACCAAAGCGTCAATGCCATGGGCCTTGATCTGCTCGTAAGCCTTCTCCTTGCCCTCATCGGTCATGAACTCCTTGGAGCGTGCTGTCTTGAGGATAGTACCGCCCGACATAATAATGCCGCTGACATTCTCTGTTGTGAAGTCCTCAATCTCGCCATTAATAAGTCCATCGTAACCACGATAGATTCCTTTTATATTAAATCCATTGCAAATACCTGCACGAGTCACGGCACGAATTGCAGCATTCATTCCCGGGGCGTCGCCACCAGAAGTCAAGATTCCAATTGTCTGAATTTTAACCATACGATATTTTGTATTTTTTTGATTATTAAAATTTTCCGATTAAGTGTTTGGGGTATTAAACCAGCAGCCACAGGCACACCAGGCCTGCCAAGGATGCCACGAGCGAGACCCAACCCACATTGACGAAGTACCAATTGAGCTTTATGCGCTCCATCTTCATCAAGGCGAGTCCGCTCATAGAGCCAATGCACAGAATGTTGCCTCCCATTGCCGCAGCGTAAGCCACTATCTTCCAGTAGGCTCCGTTAAGGCCGTAAAGCGCAATATTGCTGCCCGATTCTGCCACATCGTGCATCGATACCATCGACATAAGTGTGGCGAAATTGTCAAGCACGCTACCTACAAGCTGAGTGGCAAGTCCCACTACAAGCATATTGTCGGCTATGCTGCCCATAAAGTCATCCACTTTAGTCAACACACCAGTCTCACGCACCACTCCCAGCGCAAGCATTATGCCCAGTACAAACAGAATCATCTGTATTACGCCATATTGCAACACTCGTGGCACACGACGCTGTATCATCTGGTCGGCGTTCATCAACTTGCGGTTCATAAGTTCGTTGACAATCCACAATACCGACAGCACGCACATTGCGCCAAGGAACGGGCTAAGCTTCGTGATGTTATGGAATGTAGGAATAAACCACAATCCGCCAATTCCCACGAACAGCATCAAAGCTCGCTGCCACAGGTTAAGGTTGGTGTCGTCGCCACGATAAGGCATCGTAATCCATTCGGTCTCAATGCGTCGTGGCAAGCTACGTTGCAGCCAAAGAATCGGGAAGAACCATGCAATAAGGCAAGGAAGAGCCATAGTCAAGGAATAGTCGGTAGCCGTAACAGCACCTATATTCCAAAGCACGAGTCCTGTAGGGTCGCCGATAACCGTAAGTGCACCACCGCAATTTGCCGAAAGCACAATGGCACATCCGAAGATGACACGCTGCCTCTGTCTGCTCACAATGGCGTGCATTATGGTAAGCATCATAACGGTGGCCGTAAGGTTGTCGAGATTTGCCGAAATCAAGAAAGTGATTACCGACAAGGTCCAAAGCATCCTCTTGCCGCTACGTGTACGGAGCATCTGCGAGATGAAGTCGAAGCATCCGTTGTTCTGCAATATCTCTACTATTGTCATTGTAGAGAGCAGGAAGAGAACAATCTCAGAAGCTCTACCGACGTATTTCAAGAAAAGGTTCTGGAAAATATATTGCTTTACCGCTGCCGAAGTGGCAGACGCTCCGTCAAGAAACGAAGTGTATTCCTTGGCGTGCTGACCCATTACAAAGTCTGAACCATAACAAATGTAAAGTATCCAGCCAAGCGTTCCTACAAAGATGGCAACCGCAGCTTTGTTTACATTGGTGAATTTCTCTGTCGCTATCAAGAAATAGCCAATTAGTATTATTGTTATGATGACAAGAGTCATAGCTGTATTTAGATTAACGATTGCAAAGGTACAAAAATATCTGAACTGCGCAAGTTTTAAATCTAAAAAATAAAAATAGTTAACAGAGATTTAATTCAAATGCTATAGGTCTCTATCTTTTAATAAAATATAGGTTATGTTTTTATTCTTAATATAAAAAAATAAGTACCTTTGTATTTAAAATATAACCTTTTTAAAACATTACTATGTACTACTGGTTTGTATTCAACAATAAAGGGGAGCTTCTACTCCAAAAATGCGAGGATGGTACTTTCACCATCCCTTATTGCGAGCGAGTGCCCGTCGCTACCACCCCCAAAACACATATTATGAACATTTCGCCTATGGACAGCGGCGAACAAGTGAAAGCCTTGCAAGTAGACGATGTGCACATATGCGCTGACGGCACTTTCGAAGGGTGCGGTCTACGACAATCGTACTACAAGCTTTCGCGTCCTCTTTATCTTAAGGCGGGCAAATGCCACGAGCTGCTCTACTGGGACCGCAACACACAATATTGTGGCGTATGTGGGTCGCCAATGGAAATGGACACAGACATCTCAAAGAAATGTCCCAATTGCGGTAAGACCGTTTGGCCACAGCTGGCTACTGCCATTATCGTGCTTATAAACCGTGGCGACGACCTGCTGCTGGTACACGCCAAGAACTTCAAGACCGACTTCTACGGATGTATTGCAGGATTTGTGGAAACGGGAGAATCGCTAGAAGAGGCAGTAAGACGAGAGGTGTGGGAGGAGACTTCCATCTCGATTAAGAACCTGAGATACTTCAAGTCGCAGCCTTGGCCCTACCCTTGCGGACTCATGGTCGGATTCTTTGCCGAATACGACGGTGGCGACCTGAAGCTGCAAGAATCAGAACTTTCGCGAGGCAACTGGTTCAACAAGAACAATCTGCCTACAATTCCCGAAAAGCTCAGCCTTGCAAGAATGCTGATTGACAAGTGGCTGGAGGAACATTCATGAATGTTGAGTGTTGTAATCGCTGTGCCGCTTGCCTGAGCAAGAATGTTGAATATTGAATTGTTCTCGGCTGACGCCTGCGATGAAGAATTGTTCAATTTTGAATTTTTGATTTAGTGATTAAGATATGAAACAAATAGGTTGGGGATTTATCGGATGCGGTGAGGTGACCGAGAAGAAATCCGGTCCGGCATTCAACGAGGTGCCGGGGTCAAGCGTTGTGGCTGTGATGAGCAGAAATGAGGCTAAGGCAAAGTCGTACGCCAAACGCCATAATATAAAGAGGTGGTACACCGACCCTCAGGAGCTTATTGACGACCCTAACGTCAATGCTGTCTACATAGCCACTCCACCTTCAAGCCATGCCACATTCGCTATAATGGCTATGAAGGCTGGCAAACCCGTGTACATTGAGAAACCATTGGCAGCAAGCTACGAAGACTGCGCACGCATCAACCGTATCAGCGAGATTACGGGCGTGCCTTGCTTCGTGGCTTATTACAGACGCTATCTGCCCTATTTCCAGAAGGTCAAGAGCATCATCAATTCGGGAACTATAGGCACAATCGTAAATGTTCAGATACGATTCTCGGTTCCTCCAAGAGACCTTGACTATCAGGACTCCCACAACCTGCCATGGCGCTTGCAGCCGGATATTGCCGGAGGTGGCTACTTCTACGACTTGGCTCCGCATCAGCTCGACCTATTGCAGGACATCTTCGGAGTAATAACACGTGCTCACGGCTATTGCTCCAACAGAGTGCATCTGTACAAGGCTGAAGATTCGATAAGCGCCAGCTTCTTCTTCGAGAACGGTCTGCCTGGCAGCGGCTCATGGTGCTTCGTGGGTCATCAGAGTGCCAAGGAAGACTGCATTGAGGTGATTGGCGACAAGGGTATGCTGTCGTTCTCGGTCTACAATTACGACCCCATACAACTGGTGACAAGTGCCGGACGAACAAACATCGTTGTGCCTAACCCTTCTTACGTCCAGCTGCCTATAATCCGCTCCGTAATAGAGCATCTTCAGGGCATAGGTGTGTGCCAATGCACAAGCGTTAGCGCCACGCCCGTCAACTGGGTGATGGACCGTATTCTCGGAAAGCTCTAAACCACATGTATTTGAAAAGAACCATAACCATATTGTTGTCCTTGATAATTTCGGGAATGTCTGCCATGGCTCAAACTACGGCAGACACCATAAGTACGCCCACAAAATACCGTCACAAGACATTCTTCCGGGCTGTCGGCAGGACTCTGGGCAGATTTATGAGGAATTTCAGCGAAGTGGACACGAACTACATCGAACCGCAGAAGTTCAACTACACAGCTATGGTTCAAAACACCAACACTTACGAGATTTACCGCATAGCGACTACCATGGGCAACGACTTCACCTTTTCCCCACTCCCCACCTTCAAGCTTGGACCGTATTTAGGCTGGCGTTGGATTTTCCTGGGCTACACTTTCGACTTGAAGAACATCAATAGTGGCGACAAGCGAACCGAATTCGACCTCTCCATCTACAGTTCACAACTTGGTGTCGACCTTTTCTATCGCAAGACGGGCAACGACTACAAGATTTCGAAAGCCCAACTCGACACAGAGAGCAAGATTAACACACATTCGCTAAACGGAATGAACTATGACGGCATCAGCGTGAGTATCAAGGGATTCAACATGTATTACATCTTCAATCACAAGCGGTTCTCCTATCCTGCCGCCTTCAGCCAGTCTACCATACAACGCAAATCATGCGGATCGGCATTGTGCGGCATTGGCTACACACGCCATTCGCTAAGCGTAGATTGGGAGAAGCTGTACAACATCGTTGCCGATAACCTTGGCGAGGAGACTGCCAAGCGCTACATGGACCCCGAACTGAAATTCAAGAAAATTAAATATACCGACATCTCGCTTTCTGGAGGCTACGGCTATAACTGGGTGTTCTCCCACAACTGGCTGGCGGCAGCCTCGCTGTCGTTGGCCCTGGGCTACAAGAGATCGTCGAGCGACACCAACCACTCTACATTCACGTTCAAGGACTTCTCCTTCCACAACTTCAATATCGACGGAGTGGGACGCTTCGGAATCGTATGGAACAATATGCGGTGGTATTATGGTGCCAACGCCATAATCCACACATACAACTACCATAAGTCGGAGTTCTCTACCAACAATATATTCGGTAGTCTTAACATTTATGTAGGAGTAAACTTTGGAAAAATGAAATGAAAAACAAGAATATTATGACAACAACATTTCTATCGCTTGCCGTGGTGTTGCTCACACAATGCGGCATCCCTTCGGCAAATAGCATAAAACCACAATCGCAACATAACGCCAACACACAGCAGGACTCGCTACAGCATATCTCATTACAGCTAAAGTCAAAAACTGCCGACAAGTCAGCCTCCGACTCTTCTGCTTACGACAGGAGTACTGTCTCTATTACCTATTATAATAAGGTGAAAGACCAGGCAAGGATAGAACAAATCATAAATAAATACGCTAAACACACTGCCGACCCTGCCCTTATAATAGCAATAGCACGCGAACTACGTGGCATTCCTTACGTGGCAAAGACGCTTGAGGTGAACAAGCAGGAGAAGCTCGTAGTAAACCTTAGCCAGCTCGACTGCACCACTTATGTGGAGAACGTTCTTGCCATTTATCTTTGCATCAAGAACGGCAAGACTTCGTTCTACGATTATGCGCACTACTTGCGAATGGTGAGATACCAGAACGGAGAGGTGAGCTATCCTGCCCGACAGCACTATTTCACCGACTGGATTTACGAGAACACTCAAAAGGGATTCGTCGAAGAGATTCAGTCGCCCAACCCGCCCTTCACAGCAATACAGACCCTGCGTATTGACTTCATGAGCACTCACGCTTCGCTTTATCCTATGCTGAAGGACAATCCGCAAATGATAGAACGGATAGCCAAGACCGAGCAGCTCCTCTCCGGCAAGAAGTTCAGCTACATTCCCAAATCCGCCATCCACGACACCAAGCTGCTGCGCTCTACCATCCACAATGGCGACATTATTGCCATCACGACATCCAAGGCAGGACTCGACACGTCGCACATAGGCATTGCCGTGTGGCACAAAGACGGACTGCATATGCTCAACGCCTCACAAATTCACAAGAAGGTTGTTGAAGAGCCTATGACGCTCTACCAATACATGCAAAAGCATCCGTCGCAGACTGGCATAAGAATTGTGAGAGTCAAGACGAAATAGATTTTATATAGTAGAGAGTGTGCATAAGTCGAAAAGATAAGAATATGGCTATCTCTCTACTCCTTCTCAAGAGCCGTGTGGATATTTCGCATTAGCCCCGAATATTTGGCTCGTTTCACAGCACTCCCCTTAAACAGATGGCGATAATCGTCCTCGGTTAATGAAAGCCAGTCCTCGCGCTTCATCTCAAGCAGTTCTTGCGAGGGCTGGAGTTCTGGAGTAGTGTTAGGTTGAGCAAAGCGATTCCATGGGCAAGCCTTCTGACAGCAGTCGCAACCGTAAATCGTATCGCCCATCTTATCGGACAATTCGGATGGAATGTCGCCACGGTTTTCTATTGTCTGATAACTCAAACACAAGCGCGCATCAAAATCCGATTTTCCTTCGCCCATCGTAAGAGCGTGCGACGGACAAGCATCAATACATGCGTGACAATTGCCACAACGCGGCTCCATCTCCTCGTCATACTCCAATTCTACTGGAAGAAACAGCTCACCCAAGAAGAACATGCTGCCGGCACGTGGGATTATAAGCTGATGGTTTCGTCCGGTCCATCCCAGCCCAGCCTTCACAGCCCAATAGCGCTCGAGCACGGGAGCCGAATCGCAGAACGCTCTGTACTCCTCAAAACCTAACAGTTCGGCAAGCTGCCGCAGCTTCCCCTTCACCACATCGTGGTAGTCCTTGCCAAGCGCATAGGCAGCAAACTGCGGCTGGCCTTCGGGCAGAGTGTGCGACGGAGCATAGTTCAACGCCACAGACACGATGCTCCTGAGGCCGTCCATCAGCAGGCGTGGGTCGAAACGCTTGTCAGGATAATTTTCCAGATAGTTCATCGTGGCATGCTCGCCATTATCAATCCATTTGCGGTAGGAATCCACCACATCCTTGTCCACAGCTGCGGCACGGGCGATGCCACAAGCAAAAAAGCCGAGGTTCTTTGCCTCGGCTTTTATATTAAGAGATAATTGTCGTTTGTCCATCATCTTTATTACGTTTTGTTTCCGTAAATTCTCATTCAAAAGTCTTGAACTCATAGCCCTGCTCCTTAAGCCACTTCAACGAGCGCGGAAGAGCGGTACGTAGCTTGTCAATACTCTTGACAGAATCATGGAAAGTAATGATCGAACCATTACGGGCATATCGCCTCACATTATTGAAAACGTCGTCGGCACTTAGCCATTTTGAATAGTCGCGAGTTACGAGGTCCCACATCACGATGCGGTACTTGCGACGCAACCAGATGTATTGGCTATGGCTCATAGCGCCATGAGGCGGACGGAAGAGGTGGGCGCCTATAAGGTCGTTGGCACGCTCCACGTCGTCAATATATGTCTTGGCAATGTGCTTGAAGCCTCCAAGATGATGATAGGTATGATTGCCCACTTGATGGCCTGCCGCAACAATACTTCTGTAGAGGTCGGGATACTTGCGCACATTGTCTCCTACCATGAAGAATGTGGCGTGTATCCCAAACTCTTTCAATGTTTGCAGAATGAACGGAGTCGATTCCGGTATAGGCCCGTCGTCAAACGTGAGATATACCGAACGCTCGTTGCGGTTCATTCTCCAGGTTGCACCTGGAAACAACCAACGCAACCATATTGAAGGCTGTTCAATTATCATCGCGATTCAAAAGGTTGTCCGCCCTTGGCCTGATAGACGGCATAGATGGCATTGGCTGCCTTGAGCCATTCGTTTGCCATCTTGGTGTCCACGAGCTGGGCAATGTCTGAAATACCCTGCATGTAATAGAGCTGGCGCATCACATCTGTCTGACACATGTCGAAGCGCGAGCCTTCCTGCGATACATAGTAGTCGGCATACTGCTTGGCGTTGTTCCATACCTGGCGCAGGATACGGGCTGCATCAGCCTTGCATCCTATCAGAGCATAAGCACGAGCCAGATCTGCCGAACCCGAAACAAATGAATTGGGCACATTATATTCAGGTATTGACTTCTCTGCCTTGCGCAGCACCTTCAGAGCCTTGTCGTTCTTGCCCTCCCGAATGAGTGCGAGAGCCAGCTGTGCAAAGAGATTGCGATGGGTGTAGCACATACGCATTATGGTCTCGTCGATGTAGAGTCCCTTCTGCTCCAGTCCGCCGAACTTAAACCGGTTCATCACATTATTATATGTCTTCTCGGTATCGAAGTTCTTTGCACCCGGCTTGTTGGTTGTGAACGGAGTGATGCGGTAAGCCAGACCCTCCTGTACGAAGTTGTCGCCAAGATTCATATAGTTGTCGCCACCCACAGTAGTAGCCACATATAACGGACGTGTCCAGTTGCATTGTGCGAGCATCTCAAGCATCATAAGGTCGTTCTTATACAGAGCGCGCTTGCCTGCGAGCGAGATGACCATACGGTCGGGTATGGTGTCGCACGCCATCATCATTCCGCTCTTCTTCACAGCCTCCTTGTCGATGGTCAGGTAGAGAGTGTCGGTCGGGATGACGTGCATATCGCTGTTCTTGGTGCGCACCCAGTACTTCATGATGTTCTTCACCTCAAACGGTTGGTCGCCAAACTGAGCGCGGGCCTCGGCAGGATGCTCCTTGTAGAAATTCTGAACCTGCTGCTTGAGCGACGGGTCTACCTGAATATAGTCGTTGGTGCCTGAGCAGAAGTCGAGACGCGGCCAAGTGATAGGCACAGAAGGCGAATCGTAAGCCGGGCGCTTCATCTGGTCGATATACCAGTCGGTCTGCAGATAAGAGAGGTTGCACACACGTGCGTCGGTACGGAATCCTTCGGTCTCCTGATTATACCACAACGGGAACGTGTCGTTGTCGCCATTGGTGAAGATAATCGGGTTGCCCTTGTCCTGAAGCGTCATCAGATAGTTCTGTCCGAAGTCGCGACAGGTGTAGCGTCCGCTGCGGTCGTGGTCGTCCCAAGTCTGCGAAGCCATCTGTATCGGCACGAGCAGACAGGCCACGCCTATCACGCTGGCAAGAGCCACATCGTTGGTCTTGAGCTTCTTCTTGAGCATATCGTAGAGAGCCAGCACACCAAGACCGCACCATATAGCGAATGCGTAGAACGAGCCGGCATAAGCATAGTCGCGCTCACGGGGCTGCTGCGGAGTCTGGTTAAGATATAGCACAATGGCAAGACCGGTCATGAAGAAGAGGAAGAACACCACCCAGAACTGGCGTATGCCACGCTGTCCGCGCCAAGCCTGCCAGAAGAGTCCGATAAGTCCCAGCAGCAACGGCAGACAGTAGAACACGTTGTGTCCCTTGTTGTCCTTCAGCTCCTGCGGCAGCTTGCTCTGGTCGCCAAGCATCCAGTTGTCGATAAACGAGATGCCCGTTATCCAGTTGCCGTGCTCGGGTTCTCCACTACCCTGCAAGTCGTTCTGTCGTCCGGCAAAGTTCCACATGAAGTAGCGCCAGTACATGAAGTTGCATTGGTAAGAGAGGAAGAATCGTATGTTGTCCCATTGTGTAGGCATCTTCACGGTCACCTGCTCGCCACAGCGGTCGTAGGGCACGTTAGTACCCGTAACGCCACCCAGCCAGCTCTCATAAGCCTGAGCGTGAGCCGACGAATGCATACGTGGGAACAGCATGTTCTGAGCGTAAACGAGCTTGTCCTTGTGCGACACCACGAAGTAAGAGTCCTTCTCTGTGTCAGAAGCCTTCTCCTTGCGTTGCCATATGGCAGCACCTTCCTTACGCTTGGGAATGCACATGTTGCCGTCAACGTCAAAAGCCACCTGCGAGGTGTAAGCCTGGCCGTAAAGCAACGGAGAGTCGCCATACTGGTCGCGGCTCAGATAAGAGCCGAGCGTGAACACATCCTCGGGCGAGTTCTGGTCCATAGGCGGATTGGCAGAAGAGCGGATCACGATAACGGCATAGCTCGAATAGCCAATCATCAGCATAAGCATGCACAACAGGGCAGTATTCTTGAAACGAGCCGACACTACGGGCACGAGCTGCTTGTCTGTCTTCTTGCGATAGTTGAGTCCGAAGTAGATGGCAGCAAGGATGATGATGCCAACGATGGCAGCACCCCATCCCATACCACGGAACGGAATGCCCAACATACCTACAGCAAGTGTGAACGAGAGGTTCTGACGCTTGAAGTTGCGGTCGGTATACGATTCATATATAGCCCATATCACGATGGCTACGAGCAGGATGATATAGACAATCTCGCCTGTATTAAACGGGCAGCCTAACTGATTGACAAACAGCAGCTCAAACCATCCGGCTACAGTAATGATACCAGGCACTACACCATACAGCACGCCTGCCACGATGACAAACGATGCGAGCAGAGCCAGCAACGAACCTTTCAGCTCGATGTGCGGATAGCGACGGTAGCAATACACCAGCACGATGGCAGGAATGCATAGCAGGTTCAGGAGGTGAACGCCAATTGACAAACCCGTCATGTAGGCTATGAGCACAAGCCAACGGTCGCTATGAGGTTCGTCGGCATGGTCTTCCCATTTGAGAATAAGCCAGAACACGATGGCGGTAAAAGCCGAAGAATAGGCGTAAACCTCACCCTCCACAGCCGAAAACCAGAACGTGTCGGAGAAGGTATAGATAAGAGCGCCCACAAGTCCCGAAGCCTCAATGGCAATAAGCTTGCCCATTGTCATCTCGCTCCAGTCCTTCAATATCAGCTTGCGTGCCAGATGCGTAATACTCCAGAACAGGAACAATATGGTCGTCGCACTTAGCAACGCACTCATCGTATTCACCATCTTTGCCACCTGCGTGGGGTCGCTTGCAAACTGCGAGAAGAGATTTGCCGTGAGCATAAAGAAAGGAGCTCCAGGCGGATGACCTACTTCCAGCTTGTAGCCGGTTGTAATGAACTCGGGACAGTCCCAGAAGCTGGCTGTCGGTTCAATCGTCGAGCAATATACGAAAGCAGCCACCAGAAAGGTAAGCCACCCCAATACATTGTTCACTAATTTGTACTGTTTCATTTAATAATGAGAAATATAAAAATTAAACGTGTATTATCACTACAATCGTATTTTAAGATGCAAAGATACTATTTTTTTGCCACAACGTATTAACCTATAGAACAGTTAATAAAAATTAGCAATAAACGATACTTAAAGACACCCCAACCCACATAATTAATACAATCCGGTCAACTTTATCGCTTTATTTTTTGCTTTACGATTAATTCTTTGTATTTTTGTACATTGAAATAAAATCAGCCAACGTATTATGACAGAATTGGAAAGACATATAGCTAAATTGCTGTTGGACAACGACTGCGTCATCGTCCCTGGATTCGGAGGTTTTATGGCACACCATATAGCCGCGTCATACGACGAGAAGAACCATATTTTCCTGCCTCCAACAAGGACTGTAGGGTTCAATCCCCGACTCACGATGAACGACTCAGTTCTGGCGCAGGACTATGTCAGCTGCTATGACTTGAGCTACCCCGAAGCCCTTAAGCGCATAGAAAGCGAAGTGGACGAATTCCGCCAGATGATATTGGGCAAGGATGGCGGTTACGAGTTGTGCGGCATTGGACGGCTCTACGCTTTAGAAAATGGAGAATACGACTTCATACCCAATGACACGGGAATAACCACCCCTGCCACTTACGGATTCCAGGCATTCGAGCTTGATGCCCTGCCTGCTACAGAGTCGGCATCTGAAAGCACTTCTGCCGCCTCAGCAGACGACATCCGCAAGACAGAGCCATCACCATTCGCTGCCTATAGCCCTATTGCCAAAGCAGCCCCTTCACCCATGCATAGCGAGGAGAAAGAGACAGAACAGCAGACCTTATCACTAAACATCCCCGTCAAGATGCTACGCCACATGGCAGCAGCATGCATAGTGCTGTTCGTAATGCTCTCCATTCCCTCACGACTGGGTGATGCAAGCACCGGAACAACCAGTCAAAGCGCCATCGACGCCAAATGGCTATATGAGATAATGCCCAAAGAAATGACAAGCGGCAAGCCCGAGAGTCTCGTAGCCTCTGACGATGCAGCCCAAGCCAAAGCCAATGAGCAAGCCGACGAGTCCGACGCCCTACCCTATTATACCATAGTACTCGCAAGCCGAGTGTCGATAAAGAACGCCCAGCAGTATGTAGACAAGCTCCACCAGCAGGGCATGACCGAGGCAAACGTATGCCGCAGCAACGGATTTACCAAAGTGATATACAAGAAATTTGCCAGCCGTGCCGAAGCCAACAGCGCCTTAAGCCAACTCAAGGCCGACAGCTCATTTGCCGACAGCTGGATAACAGAAATAAAACAGAACGACAAACAATAAATGAAAAGAGTAAGATGCCCGAAATGTGACAACTACATCACATTCGACGAGAAGAAATATACCGACGGACAGTCGCTTGTGTTCCAATGCCCGCAATGCGGCAAGCAGTTCGGCATACGCATAGGCGTTTCAAAGCTGCGCAAGACACAGAAGGAAGACACGCCAGAAGAGAACGCCGAGGGCAACGAATACGGCTATATCACGGTCATCGAGAACGTGTTCCACTACAAGCAGGTGATTCCCCTGCAGATGGGCGTCAACACCATCGGACGCTACATGAAGAACAGCGGAGTGAACTGCGCTATCGAGACCAACGACCCGAGCATCGACATCAACCATTGCACTATAACCGTCAGCCGCGACAAGAACGGCAGTCTGAAATATATCCTCAAGGACGGTCCAAGCTACACCGGCACATTTGTAGACAACGTTATACTCGGTGACCGCGAACAAAGACGCATCGAGGATGGAACCCTCTTCACCATAGGTGCTACAAGCATCATTCTGCATGCGCCAAATGCAGAATGATGAATGATATTTTTTTTGATTTTTGTATTGTTCTCAGCTGAGGCCGAGAACAATACAAAAATCAAAACTCAAGACTCAATATTCCTAATTCAACAAAACTCCTAATTCACGAAGTTTCCGCTCTATGGCAGCCACGCCACCCTCAACATTGCTCTCTATGTTGAGAGGCATGACTGGGTCGTGTAGCGACATACGCAGCAGCCACCATCCGTCTTCGTCGGCATTGGTACAGCTTACACGCAAACCCTCGTAGTTAGGTTCTACTATATTCCATCCTGGCATAGTAGCAGCCTTTGACTTCGCTTCCTCGAGCTTGGCAGCACCATAAGCCTTGAAGTCGGGGTCAGTAAGCTTTATTCTTATCTCTTTACTCTCCAGTGGTTGCTTAAGTGAGGCTATTGCCTCATGCACCTGACGGCCCTCACGGAAGAGTTTGGCAGCATACACTATCAGCTTGGCAGCCAGATAGGCACCATCGTCGAGGAAGTAGTTCTCGCGCAATGCGGCATGCCCCGAAGTCTCTATTGCAAGCCAGCACTCCTCACCAGCCTCGTTGAGGCGTATACCCTCGTTGATTACGTTCTTATAGCCACGACGATAGCGATGGTGGCGTCCTCCCTTACGGCTGATAAAGTCGGCAAGTCCGTCGGACGTGACTGAGTCGGTAACAATGGTACTATGCGGATGCTCCTCAAGTATGACTGAAGCTATAAGCGCTATGAGCGCATTGCGGTTTATAGGCTCGCCATTGCGGCCTATTATGGCAGAGCGGTCAACGTCGGTGTCGAATATCACTCCGAGGTCGGCATCGCTATCAGCTACGGCACGGCAAACCGAACCCATTGCCTCGGCATTCTCAGGATTGGGTATATGATTGGGGAATCGTCCGTCGGGATCGAGGAACTGACTACCTTTGGTGTCGGCTCCCAGCTGGCTCAATATACGTTCGAAGAATCCTCCGCCGCCGTTGCCTGCATCCACCACTATGTGCATTCCCTTAAGCGGATGTTCATAGTCGTCGGCATGCACGCCCTGACAGATATAGTCAGCAATGTGGCTCGAGTATATTGTCATGAAGTCAAGTGTGGCTGAGTGCCCAGCAGCTCCGTCGTAGGCATAGTCGCCTCGCTCGGCTATGTCAAGAATATCGGCAATATCACGGTTGTCGAGTCCACCCTTAGGAGTGAAGAATTTTAGTCCATTGCGATTGTATGGCAGGTGGCTTGCTGTCACCATCACCGAGGCTGTAGCCTGCACATCATCGTTCACGGTAGTCATGAACATGGCAGGAGTAGAAGCCAACGAGCAGTCTATGATGTCGGCTCCTGCTTCCACGGCACCCTTGATGAATGCGTTCTTGATAGCGGTGCCCGAGAGTCGGCTGTCGGTACCTATGGCTATCTTGGGCGTTTGGCAACCGATGGTGTTTCGTATCCAGCGCACAAACGACTTGGCTATAGTCTCAATAACTTCGGGGGTAAGATTGACGTGCTCACCCTCAATTCCTTCAAGGGCAACGCCCCTTATGTCCGAACCGTTCTGTAGTTTTTCCCAATTCATAATAGTATATATATTTTAAGTTTGCTATTCATTATAATATATGTGTGTGTTCTTAAAATATAGACTCCTCCGTCTCCGACGTAAACATCTCCAAAGCCTTCATACCCATAATGGAATTACCCTTTGAGTTTAGTCTCGGACTCCATACGGCTATGGAGTATCGCGAGGGATATAGGGCTACTATTCCGCCTCCCACTCCACTCTTGCCAGGCAGTCCGACAAGGAAGGCAAACTCGCCAGCCTCATCATAGAATCCGCACGTCTGCATTATGGCATTGATGCGCTTCACCCTCGACACGGTGAGGTTCACTCCTGCATGTGAGAAGGGTTCATTACTCTTGGCAAAAGCCATAAAGGCATGGGCAAGGTCTTCGCAACTCATCTCGACCGAGCACATGGTGCAGTACAGGCGCAGCACATCATCAACATCATTGTGCAGATTGCCATGATGTTTCAGCAGATAGGCTATCGAGGCGTTGAGATAGCAGCAGCTCAGTTCCGACTGCATAGTCTGCTCCGAATAGTTAATGTCGGGATTGCCGGCTATGGTGCGCACAAATTCTATGAAGAACTCCTTGGGATTCTTAAGGTGCGACAGTAACACATCAGCTGTGACCAATGCTCCTGCATTGATGAATGGGTTGCGGGGTTTGCCGTGTTCGTATTCAAGCTGTACAAGCGAGTTGAATGCCGAGCCAGAAGGTTCCTTGCCTATGCGCTTCCACAGATCCTTGCCCAAAATGCTAAGTGCTATGGCAAGCGAAAACACCTTAGCTATACTCTGTATGGAGAATTTCACATCGGAATCACCAAGGCGATAGGTACGGCCGTCGAGCATATGAAGACACAGTCCGAACTGGTCGGGATTGACATTTGCCAATGCCGGAATATAATCGGCCTGCTTGCCATCGTTGGCGTATATTTCTATCTCTTTTCTGATTTTCTGCAATAAAGGCTGGTAGTCCATAGGTTTCGTTGTTTAGGGTATATTGTATGATACTATATGTAATGCTGACGCAAAAATACAAAAAATATATTATACAAGGCGTTTTTCCCAAGAAAAATGAGTACTTTTACACACTACTTAAACATCAAGACAAAGATTATGAATACAAAGATTGTAAGTTTTGGAGAAATATTGCTTAGGCTTTCCAAATCCGACTACCAGCGACTCACCCAAGGCCACCGCATGCTGGCCAACTATGGAGGCAGTGAGGCCAATACTGCCATTTCACTGGCATATCTGGGCAACAATGTCGAATACGTCACCCGATTGCCTTATAGCGCTATGGGCGAGGCTGCTCTGATGCACCTCAGAGAGTATGGTCTGAATGTGAATCATGTGGTGCGTGGCGGCGAACGTCTGGGCACTTACTACTTTGAGGAAGCTGTGGCCATGCGCAATTCGCACGTGATATACGACCGCAAGAATTCTTCCATGTATTCCCTTAAGCGTGGTATGGTGGAATGGGACAAGGTGCTGGCCGATGCAGCCATGTTCCATTGCTCAGGCATTACGTGTGCCATCAGCCACGACTCTATGGAGTCTACCATGGATGCCCTGAAGTTTGCTGAGGAGAAAGGACTTACTATCGTCTGCGACATCAATTATCGCAAGAATCTTTGGGGATATGGCATGCAGCCTCACGACGTGCTATACAATATGATGCAGTATAGCGATGTGGCGTTTGGCGACCAGAACGAATGGGAGGTGGCAAGTGGTATCAAGCACATTCCCTTTGAGGCACAGGATGCCTGCTATTTCATCAACCGGGATGCTTATCATGCTTATTTCCGCAAGATGCACAGTCTGTTCCCCAAGTGCAAGAAGATGATTATGGCTCTGCGCAATCAGCTGGCAAGCACCCATCACACCCTGACCGGTGTGCTGTATGATGCCGTGACCGACAGTCTGTATACTACTAAGATTTATGACATTCAGCCTATCATAGACCCTATGGGAGTGGGCGACGCCTTTGTGGCTGGTTATATCCATGCCTATCGCAAATGGACCGACGACAATCAGTATTGCCTTGACTTCGCCCTCTCGGCAAGCGCTCTGAAGAATACTATACCGGGCGATCAGAATCTCGTTACTGAGGAGGAAATAATTACCAATCTTACTTCTTCGGGAGGAAGAATACAACGTTAAGGATGAAGACTATCAAATGCCACACATTGCTTTGGGCTTGCCACATATCACTTTGGGCTTGCCTGCTCACAGCCTTACCGCTTGCTTCTCATGCCAAAGACATCAAGCCATTGCAGGCTGCAAGGATAGCCGAGAGATATATAAAGCTGACGCCCGAGAGTTTTGTCAGGCCGGCAACGAGGGCAGCCGACGTCAATACACCTTATTATATATATAACGATGCACGTGGACAAGGATTCGTCATCGTGTCTGCCAATGATGCTATGGGCGAGGTATTGGCGTATAGTACCGAGGGAACACTCGATACGCTCAACGCCAATCCATGCGTAAAACTTCTGCTCGAGTCTTACAGACAGACTTATGAGGTGCTGAAGGAAGGGGATGCTGTGGTGTTGAAGCAATCGCATATTGCCCATAATAATACGGCAGATGCCGATACCCGTTCGGGGCTATTCACAAAGACCGTTGCACCTTTGCTCAAGAGCAGATGGGGACAGGAGCATCCGTTCAACAGCCTTACGGGCTATCCCTACAGCGGATGTGTAGCAACAGCTGTAGCTCAGATGATGTATTATCACAAGTGGCCGGCGCAGGGCAAGGGACGTAACGAATATACCGTCAACTACTACAACACCACCAAGAGTGCCGACTTCAGTCTCTCGCATTATGATTGGAACAACATGCTGCCCGACTATCGCTATCCTGTCAACGCCAATACTGTCCAGCAGAATGCCGTTGCCTTGCTGATGAACGATGTGGGTGTGGCTTCATTCATGCAGTACACTCCTTCTGCCAGTGGCACACAGGGGGCTATGGCTTATCGTGCCCTGCAGAACAACTTCGACTATACGGCTGCCTATGTCACCAAAGCGGTGGAGGGACCTACACGTTTTGCTGAGATATTACGTCAGGAACTGCTCAACGGATGTCCCGTTTATCTTGAAGGACACCCCGCAGGCTCGGCTTCAGGACATGCTTGGGTGACTGACGGATTCGACGAGAACGGACTCTTTCACATGAACTTCGGATGGGAAGGTCAGGGCGATGCCTACTACTCGCTCACCAATCTAAGCGTGTCGCAGTCGGGAAGCGAATTCCAAGGCAAGCCGTTGGCTTTCAACCGTGCCATTACTGCCATTCTTGCTCATCCCAACAACGGCAAGCATCCCGACATCGACCGCTCGCTATTGGAGTCGTCTCCACAACTGATGTTCAATGAGGGCGGGTCGCTCACCATTAAGGATACCGATGGCAAGACGTTCAATCCCATGCAGACGCTGACTGTAGATATGTGTTCGTTCGTCAACCGTGGCAATCCTTTCAAGGGCGACATCGGTGTGGCTGTTTACGACGATGAGGGCAACTTTCACAGCGTAGTCTATTCTGACGACCATGCCGACGGAGGACTGACGGAACGCATATATGGTGCCGACCACAACGGTTATATGGGTACCGACTATCTCATCAACCAACCGCAATCCATAAGTGTCAATCTTGCCAATATGCCCGACGGCTACTATCGGCTCATACCTGTATGCGTGGCACGCAAGGAAGACGGCACTTGGGACGAATTCCTACCTATGAAGAAGGCTCCTGTCATTGAGGTGCAGCTTACAGGCGGAAGTGGACGCATATCGGAAACATGCTCCGAAGAAGCCCGATTGCAGCTTATGGCTCAACCACGGCTATCGGCTCCTGCCGAGCAAGGCTCTAAGGTTCAGGCATTCTTTACCGTCAAGAACCTCAACGGAGTACCTCGCGACTGCTATATGAGGGTCAAGTTGCTCGACGAAGACGGGACAGTCGTGCTGAGCGTACGTACCGATAATGCTACAGAGATAGAAGGTTTTACCACGAGCGAGATACCCATTCTGCTCTCGTTGCCAGCCAGTATCAAACCGGCACGCTATAAGGTGCTACTCGAAATTACAGCCGACGAAGAGGAGACTCAGCCCTACCCTATCAATAACATTCACGACAAGGATGCAGCCTATATCGAAGTAATCAAGAAGGCACAACCACGACCGATAATGGCGCAGACGGAAGTGTATCTTGCTGACGACACTCATGCAAAAATCGAAACAGGCAGTATCGACATCTCCAATGGTCAGCTGTTCAAGATTGCAGTTTCGTTGCTCGCTTCTGAAGGCAGAAGCTACGAGGGGCACATAAGGTTATTGGCAGAAGACATTGTGACCAAAGAACGGATACAGATAAACGGCATCGACGACAACGTCAGCGTTTCCTCTTCATTCGCTGTTCAGCTGTTCAGCTATTGGCTGAAGAATAGCAATCAGCCCTTTGCCAACGGCCATACATATCGGTTTGTGGTAATGGGCGAGATTGACAACGAGGACATGGAACTTAACAATCCGCAACAGCCGTACTATTATCTGAAGCGTCAAGCCTCCATCATCACCATCAGCCAGGGCACGTCTACAGCAATAGTCTCTACCCCTACAGATGCCTCAGTTCAAGTAAACCGCAACGGCAATCAGCTGTCAGTAAGCGGCAATAACATTCTTACAATACGACTCTACAACGCCAACGGCATACTGCTGCAACAGGCACCAGCCATTGATGACCGTGCCACCATCTCCCTGCAAGACACAGCACATGGCACGTATCTGCTGCAAGTGGTTACAGCAAATCAATGCAGCACATACAGATTAATGAAATAGATACAACAGAAAAGGCGGATGCCCAAGACTCTCAATCTTGAACATCCGCCTTTTTTGTTATCAGTCTCGAGTTTACTTTTATTCTACAATCGCTTCCTTAATGCTTTTTACAATATACTTCACGTCATCATCCGTGACATACGGACCAGCAGGCAGACAGAAACCTACCTTAAATAGTTCCTCCTCTACCCCATTCGTATATACAGGAGCACCCTCATACACGGGTTGTTTGTGCATAGGCTTCCATACAGGGCGACACTCAATCTTCTTGCCCAGCATGAACACACGCAAAGCCTCAACATTCTCATTAGGCTGACAATCAGTAGTAGCCGAATCAACAGCATGTATCACACCGGCAGCACCACCTACGGCAGTCTTGATAACTTCCTTGTATGCGTTCTCCTGACCTTGAATCTTCACATCTGCGTCCAATGTGGCAGCGCAAAGCCAGAAGTTGGCATCATAACGAGGGTCTGTAGGCTGCTTATGAATATGCACACCAGGCACATCCTTCAACAGCTCCTCATAGAGCTTCTGCACATGCTTGTGATGAGCGATATGGTCATCAAGCACAGTCATCTGACCGCGACCAATACCAGCACACACGTTCGACATACGATAGTTGTAGCCAATAGCCGTATGCTGATAGTAAGGATAAGCGTCGCGAGCCTGAGTAGCATACCACATCACCTCGTTGGCATCCTCCGCATTACGGCAAATCAAAGCACCACCACCCGAAGTAGTAATCATCTTGTTGCCATTAAACGACAGCACACCATACTTGCCGAATGTACCCAACACTTGACCATCAAAGCGCGAGCCCATACCCTCAGCAGCATCCTCCACAACTGGAATGCCATACTTGTCGGCAATGGCCATTATCTCGTCAATACGGTAAGGCATACCATACAGAGCCACGGGCACAATAGCCTTAGGCAGCTTGCCTGTCTTCTCCTTACGGTCGAGGATAGCCTTCTCCAGCAAAGCAGGATCCATATTCCATGTCTCACCCTCTGAGCCTACAAACACAGGCTTTGCACCAAGATAAGTGATAGGATGACTTGAAGCACAGAACGTAAAGCTCTGCACCAGCACCTCATCACCAGCCTTAACACCACAGCCAATCAGTGCCAAGTGAACAGCAGCAGTACCAGCGCTCAAGCAAACCACCTCACGCTCTAATTCAACATTCCTCACTCCTAATTCCTCATTGGAAGTTTGACTACAGACAAACTTCTTTAAGTCTTTCTCGAAAGCATTCACGTTCGGACCCATCGGCACCACCCAGTTAGTGTCAAAAGCCTCTTTAACATACTTCTGTTCCAAACCAGCCTCACTCATATGAGCAAGACACAAGTAAATTGTTTTTCTTTCCATAATTGAAAATTATATATTTAAAAATTTGGTATTTACGTCATTATGATGCATGTACTGTATATACATGCACAACAGGGTATGGCGACTCCGCCATACCCACTATATCATAAAAAAAGTCAATTGATAAAAATGTGAATTGATAAAAAAACAATTCAAAATTGAACAATTCAACATCGGCAAAGCCGACCATTCAACATTCAAAACTCAACATCCAAAATTCATGTTGCTTTGTTCCCCATCGCAGTATCGCTCTGCGCTTATGCCGCCACTCGGATGGGGATATAACAAAAAATCATTTGATATCTGGAAACAAACTTTTAATCAGTTCATACACGTATGTAACAGATTCTTCCCAAGGTGTTCCATTGTTTGTTTTATAATCAGCAATAGCTTTAGCTCTATTATAAGCTTCTGTAATCCTTCGCCTTCCAGTATTTGGATTGATAGAGAGCAACAGTTCGAATATATCATCGGTTATTATCTTTGAATCCCCATCATATCCTACACCAGTTCTTATTTTTCCCATCAAGTCATTCAACTCTCGACAATAAACACTGCGATTCATTGCTTGCCCCTGATGATCTTTAAAATGAAGCAAGAGCCAATACTCAAATGCCTGGTTCGAACATGCAATTTTATACCCCTTCGCTCTGGCAGCATCTATAGCTGACATGAAATCAGGAAAGTCATCATGATCAAAAGCCACCCAAACTTCATCGAAGATTTTGCCAAATGCAGTTCGCTGATATTGTTTTATTCGCTCTACCTCATTGACAAGCTTCATTGTGCTCATACCCAATCCCACTGGCGTTACAGTAACACCAGGTATTTGAAAATGTTCAAGATACGATATTTCTGTATGAGTTCCTTCTGTGACGACCAAAATCTGACGGTTCTGTTCACGTTTAGCAGAAGCTCGTTCCAAATTGACTTCCCGAGAAATCAGCTTACGCTTTTTCTGTTCCTCCTTACGTTTCAATCTGGCCTCAGCTTCTTTAACGTCTTTTCTTCGTGCCTTTCCCATAGTCTCAGAACTCTATTTTGTTAAAACCATTCAAGTATGGAACACCGCCAAAACGTCCTTCCTTATAAAGAGTACCAAGTTTAGAATTGGGACGTAATCCTGAGAAATCTGATACAGGAATCAAGACAGACTCTCCATAACGATTCTTTTCAGTTAAATACAACTGATCTCTTCTATACAAACTTAAATCATCTATAAGACTTATCGAATGGGTGTTGATTATCAACTGGGCATTCTTGGGGTTAGTCTTTTCGTTATGAAACAAACGGACCAACGATTCAAGCAACTCTGCATGAAGACCATTGTCAATCTCGTCTATCCACAGCACAGATCCATTATTCAATGCATCAAGTATTGGCGCACTCAAAGCAAAAAGCCTGTTTGTACCATACGACTCATCGTTCTCTAAGCTAAACATCGTTGTACCACAACTCAATTTCAGCTCGTCGTAAATCTTATGCACAGTATGCACACCATTGTAGACTTTTCCATCCAAAGCTTTTGAAGGCAACAGACGCTTTATCTCGTCAGGCAACGTCTCTACAGGCACTTCATTAAGCTGCATATCTTCTATATCAATGTCTGAAGCTTGCATCAATTTCAACATACTATCCTTCAATGGTGTATCCATTTTACTTATAGAGTACCCCATAAGTGGAGAAGTTGAAGCAGACAGCACTCTACAATTAGAAAACCATCCTCTAATATTAGACGCAAGCGAGTCGTTCCAAGCAGACAATGCGGTCAAGAACAAAGTGTCCTTTCTTACCATCTTTGCCTCAATCAGATTACCTGCTACTTTATCATTGAATGCCTCTGAACTATAACTAATGCCTTCTGCATCACGATACAACAACTCTATCTCACGTTGCTTCTTACGGAAAAGCCACTCTGTTATTATCTCGTTTCCATTAAGCTCAAAGCCATATCTATATTGCAATCCCTCCAAAATGAAGACAACCTCAAATACGCTTGACTCTTTTGTTGACACCGTTGACAATTTAAAAGGAGCATACTTCTCCTGCCAACCGTCCGACTGTTTGTCTGACGACAAAACCACATCACGCATAAAATCAAATGCTTGAAATAGTTTAGTCTTGCCACTTGCATTAGCACCATAAACAGCAGCCGATTTCAACAAGGAGTAATAGTCCGTCTTAAATGTATTGCCCACCTTGTCATCGCTCTTATATTTAGAAGCCACCATGCTTAGGACTGCTTCGTCTCTAAAGCACTTAAAATTACTGAATTTGAATCTTACTAACATAAAAGCAAAGTTAGTTTATTTTCATCAATGAACAAAACATAATTGAAGCTTTTTGTAAATTATTTACAAAAAGTAGGTTTTATAATTATTCCTCCAATGACTCCACATAAGCGTGCCGTCAACACTTTGGAGTTTTCTACCTTCAATCTTTGCAACCTTCATTACTCTTATAGCCCTTGTCAAGCTATCCTTAACATAAGCCTTCTGTTTTTCCTCTAACATCATGAGTGTTAAGTATTATATTTTTATATGTTATTTCAAGAAGAAGAGCCTATTTTGTATCACTCCATATTCCTTATTAACATCAAAAATTCTCCTGGAGTCAAAAGTCAGAGCAGAAACAAATAAAGAACATACTTTACTATATCCCCAAGCGAATATAGCTTCAGCATCATTACTGAATTCTTCTCTATCCAAATAATAATCGAGAATCACATTGGTATCAAGAAAGACCTTTCTCATTTGTTCTTCTCCAATAAGTAGTTTAACCTATCATCGTTTTCATCTTTTACCCCTGCCAATATGCCTCGCATTTTTTTCAAGCGTTCAGGCAATTCATATTTAGTAGCTTGAGCAACAGTTTCTGAACGATTAAACTTTTTCAAGAAACCATGTATAGAAGCCTTAACAACATCAGACACAGTTGTATTATTCAACTTAGCAAAGTTCTCTACTTCGCTATAAGTATTATTATCTATTGTTAAGTAACTGTTCAAAATTAATTTTACAAATATGAATAATTC
>ULYE01032055.1_pt1 | contig 24737 bp, 21 predicted proteins | sample 1961921 | NCBI WGS metagenome assembly ULYE01 (sample SAMEA4835856, study PRJEB28245) | human gut metagenome | biome: gut microbiome; material: fecal sample | place: Denmark | collected 2008 | reverse complement strand
TAACACAATGAAATGTGTTTAACGCTGATATGTGTGCGCCTGATAGGACTCGAACCTACACGTCGTAAGACACTAGATCCTAAGTCTAGCGCGTCTACCAATTCCGCCACAGGCGCATTTGCGAGTGCAAAGGTAATAAAATTGTTGCAAATGGCAAAATAATATGGTAGGATTTATTGCTTTGCTTCTATCTTTCTGAGCTTATAATCCAGTGCAAAGTGGAAGGCCATGTACACAAGGATGTCGATGCCAACGATGTAGGTGACGTCGATAACTTTGTTTAGAAGCGTGTTAAGCAGGATGAACGCTACCTGCAAACCAAGTATGGTGACAAGTGCTCTGCGCTGATTCATGCCTATGCGCAACAGCTTGTGGTGTATGTGGCGCTTGTCGGCTTGGAACAATGGCTGTCCGACACGCAGGCGCACAAGCACAACACGTACCACATCAAAGCACGGAACAATGAGCAATGTGTAGGCAAGGAGCATGCTGTCGCTGCTAAATGGCTTTACCGTTATAGAGCTCATAGAGAACTTAACCATCAAAAAGCCAAGGATAAAGCCGAGCGTCAACGAGCCACAATCGCCCATGAAGAGCTTGCGCTTCTTCTCAACACTGCCCCAAACGTTGAAGTAGAGGTAGGCTGTAAGCACTCCCATAAGTCCGGCTATCAGTACGCAATATGTCCAAATGCCCTCTCTGCCGAAGCAGACAAGGAAGCCTGTGAGTGCTATAAGCGACAATCCGCCAGCCAATCCATCAATGCCGTCGATAAGGTTTATGGCGTTGTTGATAAACACTATGACAAACACCGTAAGCGGAGCGCCAACGATGAAGGGAACCTCATGTATGCCCATAAAGCCATATAGGTTGTTGATGTAGAGGTTGCATATAGGCAGTATGGAAGCCGCAATGATTTGTGCGGTAAACTTTATGGGTGCTCCGAGGCCTATAACATCGTCTATCAAGCCTATCAAGTAGATAACGAAGAGGCTAACCAAGAATGCTCCTGTCCATAGGCTGATGCCGAACGGCAGGTTGTCGGTGGTGTACTTGAATACATACAGCGACAACAGGAAAGCCAAAAACATACATGGCAAGAAGGCTACACCGCCAAGACGTGGTATGGCGTTGTGATGAACCTTGCGCTCGTTGGGCAGGTCGTACAGCTTGCGTTTAAGGCAGAAGTCGACGATGTGCGGTGTTATGATGAAGCCGCTGAGCAAGCTCAAGACAAACGAAAGGATGATATATAACCAATGGAAATCCATCTAACTTTGTTGTTTTATAATTATTATGAAGTAGTATTAACACTCTTTTAAATATAACTACCCAATTGCAAAAATATTGTATATGGTCTATGGTTTTCTCAATAAAATAAGTATCTTTGCGTTAATAAATATATATGTGTATTAACTGATTAGCAATATATACTTTTTTATGCGATACAATAAAGCAACACTTGCTGTGCTTGCCTTAACATTCGGTACGCTTAATGTCAATGCTCAATACGATTGGCAGGAGACCGACCGCGAGCGCTCAACACTGAATCTGAAGAAAGATGTGCAATATAGCGTCGAGATGCAGGCTTCGGTAGCCAACAACAAGACGCCTCTATGGCTCAACGCAAATAAATACGGACTTAGCTCGCTTGACAAAACCAACGGCTATATACGTGGAACGGTGGTGCGTCCGCTGCAAGCCGACTCAGCCCGCCGTTGGGCTGTGGGCTATTGTCTCGACCTTGCGGCACCGCTGAACTATACATCCAATGTCGTTGTGCAGCAGGCATACGTTGAGGCCAGATGGTTGCATGGCGTGCTTACGGCTGGTGCAAAGCAATATCCAATGGAGCTTAAGAACCCGACTCTGAGCTCGGGCTCGCAGACATTGGGCATCAATGCACGCCCAGTGCCGCAGGTGCGCCTGGCTCTGCCCGAGTATTGGAAACTGCCTATTGGTAGAGGGTGGCTGCATCTTAAGGGACACGTGGCTTACGGAATGATGACCGACGACTCGTGGCAGCACTCGTTCACGGGTAAGCACACTAAGTATGCCGACCATGTGCTGTATCATTCAAAGGCAGGATACTTGAAGATTGGCAACGAATACTCCAGCTTTCCTATCTCCATAGAACTTGGACTTGAGATGGCATCACAGTTTGGTGGCAATCCATACCAGGTGGCTGATGACGGCACTATGGTGCAGGTGCCTACCGACAAGGGGCTTAAAAGCTTTTGGAACGCATTTATACCGGGTGGTCAAGACGCCTCCGACGGTGTTTATGGCAACAAGGAGGGCAATGTTTTGGGCAGTTGGCTTATGCGCATCAACTACGACCACGAGTTGTGGCGATTCTCGGTATATGGCGACCACTTCTTCGAGGACCACAGCCAGATGTTCCTTCTCGACTACAACGGATATGGCGAGGGCGATGAGTGGAACGTGTGGAAGAAGCGCCGCTACTTTAGATATGCCGTGCGCGACATGATGCTTGGTGCCGAATTTAACCTAAAGTATGGCACATGGCTGCGCAACATCGTCTTCGAGTATATCTATACCAAGTATCAAAGTGGTCCATACAACCACGACCGCACGCAGAACATCAGCGACCATGTGGCTGGTGTGGACGACTATTATAACCATAGTGTATATACCGGATGGCAGCATTGGGGACAGGTTATGGGCAATCCGCTCTTCCGTTCGCCTATATACAATACCGACGGCAACATCAATGTGCGCGACAACCGTTTCTGGGCATTGCATCTTGGTGTAAGCGGCAAGCCTGCCGAGCGGCTCGACTACCGCTTGCTTGGCACTTACCAAGTGGGGTGGGGTACATACGATATGCCCTTTACGCGCAAGCATCACAACATAAGCTTCCTTACAGAGGCAAGCTATCGCTTCAATAAAGGCTGGAAGGCAACACTTGGCTATGCCATGGACTTTGGCTCGCAGCAGATGTTGGGACACAATGCGGGTGCGCAACTGACGATATGCAAGTCGGGAGTGTTTTAGGAGTTACGAATTAGGAGTTACGAGTTACGAATTAGGAGTTACGAATTAAGAATTAGGAAGTTATGATTACGAATTATAATAGCAACCGTACAGATAATAAAAGCAGCCTAACAAAGCTGTTTGTTACAACTGTTGTTGTTGCATTGCTGATGTCGCTTGCATCGTGTGAGCTCGAGGCAAGCAACAATGGCGAGCTTGACGGCTTTTGGCATTTGGAACAAATCGACTCGCTTGAAAACGGCAAGACCGTCGACTGCTCTAACCAACTGATATTCTGGGGAGCGCAGCTGCGCCTTATAGAAGCCAAGGATCTTGGCGTAAACACATACAACCGCCTGTATCTGCGCTTTGAGCAAACCTCCGACAAGCTTATTATAAACAAGGTGTTTGAGAACCACTGGCATGAGGACAACCCCAATGGCGAGGTGGGTGGCGATGTGCCTGTTGAGGCTGCAAACGACGATACGCGCCACTTTGGCATAAACTCTATACCCGAAGAGTTTGTAAAAGAGCGTCTTGACAACAAGAAGATGGTGCTGAAGTCGGACAAGCTAAGATTGACGTTCCGCCGGTTCTAACTCGACGGAACGCCAATATAAGAAGGCTTATGCGTATCTATGGCTTAATCAAGCCAAGCATGGCCTTAAGCACATAAAGTCGATAGCTTATTTTGAACCATAAGGATGTATGGTTTTCTTTCCCCCCGTCTGTAACTGACGAGGAATGTCTTCGATAGTTCATAAGTGGTGTGTCGATAAAGGCAAAGCGGTAATAGCGTAGTCCGACCATACCCAACCACAAGTCGTGCCCTACACCATATTTAGGGAAAGGCAATGCCCTTCTAAGCACCTCACGTCTAAAAGCCATACAGCTGCCCAAGAAACTTGGGTGATGAAAGTTGTACCACAAGCTTTGCTCAAACCTGCGGCAATCCTTATAGTATGATTGGTGTATTATGTTCAGACGCTCGTCGGTTACGTGGCAGTCGGACATAACCATATCGTTATTGTCTAACGTCTTTACTATTGTCTCTACCTTGTTGTCCAGCCACACGTCGTCTTGGTCGGATAGGATTATTATGTCGCCTTTGGCCTTGGTCAGAGCATTCTCAAAATTGGCTGTAGCATAATCGATGTTGAATTTTGCTTTGCGCTTAATGTGGTTGTACACACAGATGCGCTTGTCTCCAATCTCCTTGACAATGTCTAATGTCCTGTCCTTTGATCCGTCGTCGGATATTATAATCTCGTCTGTTTCGGAGATTTGTTTCAGAATCGACTCCAGTTGTTGGCGTATGTACTTCTCACCGTTGTAGGTTGCAATACAAACTGTTAGCATACTTTGTTGTTTATATTATTCTGTCGTATATGTCAATCACGTTATCAATGTCAAACCTCTTTTCTGCCAACATACGGCTTGCTTCCGACATTTTTTTTCTTTGCTCGTCAGTAAGGTTCATATACTTTCTGACGGCTTCTATAAGGGCGTTCGAGTCTTTTGGAGGTATACAGTAGCCATTGATGCCATCCTCAACAGTTTCTCTACATCCCGCAATGTCTGTTGTTATTATAGGTTTGCCTGTGGCGCATGCCTCCATAAGCGAGCGGTTAAGGCCCTCGCCGTAGAATGACGGTAGGGTTACGACAATTCCCTTACGGGCATATATAGGGCGCACATCCTTTACGAAACCGGCGTAGCAGATGGTTCCCGATTGTACGTCTTCCTCAAGTCGTTCCTTGCTTACGCTGTTGGGATATGTGGGGTCCAAGGTGCCCAATATCTCAAATCTTACATTAGCGTATTCCTTCTTTATCTGCTTGGCACACTCTACAAACTCGTTGTAGCCTTTCTCGAAGAGTATGCGTCCGATAAATAAGAACGTGATGTCGTCTGAAGAGTTGTCGGTATATCCAAAGTGTTTAAGGTCTACACCTTCGCCTCCTTTCAGCAGAGTAATCTTCTTGGGGTTGCATATTTTAAGTCGCAGTATGTCGCTAAGGTTCTCCTTGTTCAGCAGAAACAGGTTTTCGGTACACTTCATTCCTATCTTGTACAGGCCACGTGCTATCTTGGATACAAGGCTGTCGTTCTTGAAGGCATAGCCCAACCCTGCCATCATGGCCGACGATCTGACGCCGTTGAGCTTGGCGGCTATGGAGCCATAGATGTTGGGCTTTATGGTATAGTGGAATATATACACCGGCTTCTCCTTGTGATATATTCTTAGCACTCTAAAGAAGTAGGCTATATCGCTGAATGGGTTGGTCTTGGCACGTTCCATCTTTACCTGTATAAGCCTTATGCCGTCAGGCACACTGCCTTGCATCTCCGACTCTTCCATCTCTGGAGCAATAACAATCACCTCATAGCCTTTGTCCGTAAAATGCTTGATAACATTACCGCGGAAGTTAAAAATGGCCCACAACGTGTTGTCAGAGAATATTATCTTCTTCTTATGCATATCTTTATTCTTTAGGTTGGCATATTTGTTTGTATACATTCTCGCGTTTGAGCGATAGTGCCTCTACCGAGTAGAGCGAGCCGAACACCTTGCTGGCACCTTCTGCCAACTGCTTGTAGAGGTTGGGGTCGTTGGCAAGCCGGTCTATGGATGCGGCAAACAGCCCGGCATTGTCGGCAAGCAGGCACGATTCGTTGTTCTTAAAGTCGAGTCCTTCCACACCTACCGATGTGGTTACAAAAGGCACGCTCATGGCTGCCGACTCCAGTATCTTCATTCGCATGCCGCTTCCGGTAAGGATAGGTACAATCATGATGCTGCCTTTTACGGCATCTGCCAGTTTCTCCACAAAGCCAAGGCGGTGTATGCGTCTGTCGTTGTCGTCAAAAGAGCTGGGCCATCCAAGGCCAACAATGTCTATCGACTTGTAGTTGCATGTAAGCTTGTCGGCAACGTTTTCGACAAACCATTCCATTCCCTCCTGGTTGGGGATGTGTCCAAATCCTCCAACAAACACAATCTTTCCGTTCCACGGGCTGTAAGGCAGCACCTCGGCATTGACGGCAGCTGGCGATACGTATAGTGGTACGTCTATTCCAGTTTGCTTCAGTATTCCGGCGTCTGTATCTGTCAGTGTTATTACAGCGTCGTAGCAGTTGAGGTTTGCTATCTCCTCCTGCTTTACCCTTTCTTGCTGCTCCTTTTCTTTATCGGTCAGCTTGAAGTTCTTCAGCAGTCGCTCGTTGCGTATGTATCTAAGCTCGTGGTGTACAAAGACCTTCTTCACAGGCAATGATATGAACCTTGCTGTAGGAAGACATGGAAAGAAGTTCACCTCCACCAAGTCGGCCTTGCTGCTTACTATATGTTTCTTTAAGAATCGTACAAAGTCGTTCGAGAAGTAAACGCCATAGGGCTTTAATGTGCGTTCTACCTGAAAGCGCACATTTTCGGGAATAAACTTCAGCTTCAGAGCCCTTTCCACCTTATCTTTAAAGAATTGAGGGTAGCACAGCTGGCGCCAGTACATAAAAGGTATGATGTCGACCTCGGGCCATATCTCTCTAAGCTCATTCATAGCCTTCACGGTGTTGCGTCCGTCTTGCGTAAAGATTAGTGTGAACTTATGGCTCTTTCTTAAAGCGTTGATGATGTTGAACTGGGCTTGTGCGCCTCCAGATGTTAAAGGCCAGGGTAGTATGTTTGTTACGATAGTTATGTTCATATAGCAAGGTATTTAAGTGAATGGTTCGTTCCAGATGCAATGATAGTCCAAGTCCTCGGTGCGTTTGCCTATAGCTTTTGCCGGTACACCTCCTACTATCTCAAAAGGTTTGACGTCCTTGGTTACTACAGCCCCTGCGCACACCACGGCTCCACGGCCAATATTGATGCCCTGCAGTATGGTGCATCCCACACCAAGAAACGCATAGTCGTCTACCACAACGGGTTTGAACAAGCCTACGAATTGTCTCGACTGTATGTCGTGGCTGCCCGTCATTATATGCACATCATGCGATATCGACACGCTGTTGCCTATCGATATGCCGCCTCTCGCGTCGAGTACGCATCCGCGGTTGATGTGCGAGTAGGTGCCCAGCTTGATGTTGTTGGGCATCATAATGTATACATTCTTCATAACAAAGCTGCCTTTGCCTATCTTCATGCGTAGCGTCTTGAAGAACAGGCGTCTTATGTTCCAGAAGGGTATGCAGTGCATTAGGTCGTTGGTAAGATAGTTAAGCACAAAGCCCCTTGTCCATCTGTACAGCCACGATTGTGTGATGGCGAGAAACACGATGCCTTTCAATAGAATCATAAGTTTGGCTGCCGACCAGTTTCGGCTTGTCGTCACCTTGTAGTTGATCCATCTGTTGCGGTAAGGATGGTTGGACGTGCCCTCCAGCTCGTACTGCTCTACAAAGGTGTCAACCTTCTTAAAGCGGCATCCGTTTTTGTAGAGCGTATGTATAAGCTGCCAGTCCAAGCCATACTTGTATGCCGACTTTTTTGAAAGGTCAAACAGATTGGCCTTGTGCAGCTCTGCCTTTACAAACGACGAGCCATGTCGATATATTGGATAAAACTCCAGCAGGCTTGTGTCCGGGCTGGCAATGACGTCCTTGACGAAATCTCCAACCTCCTTGCTGTTGCCGTAGATAACGTCCACCCCAGTCCAGTCGAGCGAGAACACCGTCTTCAATGTGTCGGTAGACACGAAGGTGTCGCCACTGTTTAATATCCCAATCCAGTTGCCGGTAGCCCTTTTGATGCCCTTGTTCATGGCGTCGTATATGCCCTTGTCGGGTTCGGAAACCACAACGTCTATCCTGTCGCGATACAGGTTTACTATATCCATAGTGCCGTCGTTGCTTCCCCCGTCTATAATGATGTACTCCTTGTTGTCGTACGACTGGCTTAAGTAGCTCTCGATAGTAGACCTAATATTCTTGACATCATTATATACAACTGTGATTATGCTTACTTTAGTTGTCGTCATATTTGTAGTCGCTATGTATGTACATACGTTCATTGTAAGATTTGTGGCCAAACAGGAAGTTGTCGTAGTCGTACGTTATGAAGTGGCTAAGTCCGGCTACTTTCAATACGCTGTATATTGCCATAAAGCTTATGAACAGCCGCTTGTTGTTGTCATACGCATAACACGACAGCAAGTCAGACCATATAACCCAATAGAATATGGTGAACAGTGTGGATAGACGTTGGCTCATCACGTCGAATTCGCTGAATAAGAAGGCGATTGAGAAGTATATCAATCCCATATTCATGAATATTATGTTCGATTTCTTTAGGCCTGTTAGTTTGTCATAATAGCATATCATGAGCGTTCCGGTTATCAGTCGTTCGAGATAGCCTATGGATAAGCCTTTGCTTGTGTCGTACTCTTCGGTGTACAGTTCGACCACCGACGACATCTTGTCGCTAACGATGCTGCCCACACCAGACAGCAGCGCTGTAACAACTTTGGCGTGCGATACGAACAGAAGGTTGCCCAATGCGAAGATAGCCAGGAATACCCATTTGTTGCATTTCTTATGCATGAAGAAGTACAACGGAAAGTACATCAGGGATGATAGATGGAAAGACAATGCCAGCAAGCATAAGGAGAAGTATTCCACGGGCTTGCGCTTCTCTATAAATTGCACAGCATTGGCAAATATAAGTATGGCAAAGGTGTTTCGCATGAGGTTTATGCTCATCAAGAATCCACCCATACACACGTACAGCATAAAGCCAAGAGGCACATTGCTTACATTGCGTTTGAGAAATATGTAAAGCAGAAAGACATTTATGCAGCAGCACACAAGCTGGAAGAACACATACTCGTCTGTTATGGCTTTGCATATAAGGTTCAAGATGGTGTAGCCCGGCTCGTAGTTGGATTCGGAGCCCATCTTTAGTATGTTGAACGAAATGTTGTCAAGGCTGCAGTCCTGATAGAATTTTGTATAGTTCATCCAGTCGTCGCCCACATACCCTCTGAGTCCAAAAAACAATATGAACAATGCGATGCATACAATATCCATATTCTTCTTTGCAGCCTCGTTCTCAGGCGGCAAAGAAGAATACAACATTGCAATAACGCCAAATATAACCGTTATTAAAATGTATGGAATAGAGTATATCATTCTTTATTGTTTACTTTTGTTTTCTAAATTTGTCTTTTAGGATAAATATCCATAAGGCGTCTGCTATCACTCCGATGAAGCAGAAAGCTATAACCATAAACGAGCGTGGTGTGCTTGAGGCCCTTATTGGCATTGTGGCGCTCTGCACAACCGAGAATACGGGTGTGCGTTCCTGTACCTTTGCTTTTGCCAACTGTAGCTGTTGGGTGGCTTGGGTGTAGATGTTGTAGTTTAGCTGCATCTGGTTTTCAAGCTCGTCGCGCTTTGAGGCGAACGACTGCAACACCACGTCGACATTGGCATCCGAATAAGACGCGTATACCTCCTGCGACTTTTTGTATCTTGCATAAGCCTCGTCGTATATCTTCTGATAATACTCCATGTCTTTGCGCACCTTCCTTGTGCGGTACATGGTGATGTATCGCTGTAGGCTGTTCTGTATGGTGTCTGCCATGGTTGCGGCTATCTTGCGGTCGTTGTCGGTAACGGCGATGGAGATAACGTTGGTTTTCTTGTCGACTGTACACAGCACATTCTTCCTTATTATCTTGAACACGCCGTCCTGTTCTCTTGTCAATGCCTTCATGTTTAGCTTGGCGTATCCGGTAGGCTCTTTCTTGGCGAACAGCGACGTTATCCACATTTGCGGATAAGCCCAGAAGGGTATGTGCACGTCCTTTGTGAGGTGGTCGTAGTAAGTCTTTGTAGTGGTGTCTTTCTCGCCCTGCACCTTGGCGTCGAACAGGGGTACAATAAAGTCGGAAGAACCAATAACCTCCGGATAGATTTGTGGATAAATGGCGTCAACCGAATTGCCGCCTACATTTCCCAAGTCTACACCCATCATCGAGGCGATGTCGCCCAAGCTGCCCGACAGCTTGGTGCCTGCCGAGTATTCGGGCGCAAGCAATATTTTGGAGGTGTACTCTTTGGGTGTGTTTAATGCCACAACAACACCCAACACGGCAAAGACAAGGACCGAAATGCCCAATGATTTCTTGTCGGCAAGCATCTGCTTGGCCAAGCCGATAAAATCAATCTCTTTAGTCTTAGAAACGTCTTTATTATTTTCCATTTATATATTTTTTATTTGTTCCATATTCCATTGGCCTTGTTGCCAATCAAAAGATAACATTGATACAGATGCACCGCACTCATCACCGCATAGCTTGCCGCCATACTTAGCACGATGCCTTCTATTCCCAATTTGCCTCCTATGGCATATACAGATATAATATATAACGCTGTAACTGCCAAAGATATTATAATTTGGACGAATATTTTGTTCAAACCATTTATCAAATACGTAACGCAGTTGTTGAGGTTGAAGAAGCACACGTACACAAGCGTGCACAACGACACGCTCAGAGGCACTTCCACCATACTGCCTACCCATAGCTTGTAGAAAGTGTTGCACAGGGCAAGCATCACCGCCCCGCCCAATACCGACAGCCCCCACATAAGCAACGCCTTCCTGAATGTAGCCCTAATCCACAGCATGTCGCCCTTGACATAGGCGTCGGTGTAGGCGTTCCACATCGGGGCAAGCACAATGGTGTAGGCTATAACAAGCATGTTGAAGAATTTGTAGGCTATGTTGTAGGTTGTGACGGCAGCCGGTCCGCATGCCTGGGTTATGAAGAAGTTGGCTGCGCCGAATATCACGAGGCAGCTGCTTGTCTGTATAACAAAGAAGCCTAAGCCCTTGCCCACAATCTTCTTGCCGAGGCTCTTGTCGAAGCACCTCAACGACGGCTTTAGCTCGGGATGCTTCCAGAACAGGGGTATGGCAGCAAGCAGATACACCACGCAGCTCGTAAGGGTGTAGGCCAACACCACCAACACAAGGCTGCCCGAGGTAACCTTGGTCAGTAGGTATATTATAATCAAGGATATAACGTTGCCCGATATCGCCAGCAGGTCGTTTAGGGCATAGCGTTGCAAGGCAACGAATATAAATCCGATGTTCTTCAACACAAAGTTCATGAGCGTGAATCCTACAGCTATGATTACAGCCAAGCGCAGGTCGGCGCCACTAACGGCATAGGTGTTGAAGAAGCTGTTGAAGTTGATGCTGTACAGCGGGTATATAAGAGCCGCCCCCATTGTCAGCGCAATGAGGCTCAGCAGTATAAGCGTTGTGCTTAGATACGAGCGTCCCAAAGCCGTATCGCCTTTCGACAAAGCCTCCGTAAGATAATTGCGCATGCCGTTGCCAAGGCCTATGTCGAACGTCGTGATCCAATAAAGTACTGATGTAATGGTCATCCATACACCATACACCTCGTCGTTAAGATAGTTGATTGTTATCGGAACAATGACAAGCGAGGTTATTAGGCCTATCGCCTTTAAAACCCCTGAAAACAGGATGTTCTTGTGCAACATGCTGCTTCGGCTATTGGTGTTGGCTGATTTGTTGTTTCGCATCATTATTCTTCTACTTCGTTTTTAGATATAATAGGCAAAGGTACGCATAATTATTGACATTAGCTTGTATATATCAAATTATTGTATGACAGCCCATCTTTCCAGCCCTCTGCTCTCTCTTCCGAATTCAAGAGCCAAACAAATCACTCTTTTATCTGAAGCGGCATACGAGTCGGCGTAATGTCGGGTTGCTATTTGGCGTGTGGCTGACTTGACACCTCCTTCATCATCCATCTTGAGTTCCATAATATAAATGATTGACTCCGACTTGGCAACAATGTCAATTCTTCCGGCTGCCACTTGCTTCTCTTCGTCTATGTCATATCCACAAAGATAAAAAATATTCTTAAGGATAAATCTGAAATGTTCCTCCAAAACAAAATATTCTCTCTTTTGTGTACTATAAGGGGTGTTGGCTATAAGCTGTTTAAGATTGAGCATAGCCCTGTCTACATCCTCTGCGTTTAGAGCTGTACGCATTTGCAGTATCTCATTGCTCACGTCAGGAATGCTCTTGGAAAGAAGCATGGGGAGCACCAATTCGCTTACAGCCTTCTTCACTTCACGATTCGGATAGCCCAATACATAAGTATTTCTATCAACAGACTTTATTGTCAGATAGCCAGCTTGATAGAGAAACAGTTTCGGATCAATCATATTCACATCGCTCTCTTCCAGATAGTCGGCGTCAATAAGACATCCGTCGATAGTCGGAATATCCTTGGCAAACTTCTTCAGCACCTTAAACAACATCTCGTTAGAACCTGATGCTATCCAATATGAATTGAGACGGCCACGAGAGAAAGCCGACAACACACTGTAGGGATTGTACACATTCAGCATATTGGCGGCAAAATGGTATCCGTCGTATAAGGTTTGCATCTCGTCGATTGTTGCCTTTTCGCTCATATTGCATTTGTCTGCCAGTCTCTTTATCTCATTCTGGAAATTATCTGTCAATTCGCTATACGTGATACCGCAAACAGCAGCCAAAGAGTCGTCAAAGCTTATATTGGCAATAGTATTCAACGTGCTAAACAGGCTTATCTGCGTAAACTTGGTAATGCCAGTTATAAAGACACATTTTATACAATAGCCAAAATCCTTAAGTCCTGTAAAGAAATCACGATAGATGGTTCGACATTCCTCATGCTGGTCGGTATCATACGTATGCTGCAAGGGCACATCATACTCGTCCACTATTACAGCTATCTGTACTCCAGACTTTTCGTACGCACGACGAATAACTCCATTGAAACGATTGCCCAATGATTGCTCGGATTCTACCTTTCCATATACAGACTCGTAATAACTCAAACGTTCGTTTAGATAATCTTTCAACGATTGAGCGTCAGAGCCTCCTAAGCTCATGCTTAAATATATGACGGGACGTGTAATCCATTCTTTCTCGATGGACATTATCTTAAGACCGTCAAACAATTCCTTTCTGCCTTCGAAATAGCATTTCAATGTAGACGCAAAAAGTGATTTGCCGAAACGACGAGGGCGACTGAGGTAATTGTATTTGCGGTTGTTAGCCACAGCCCACACCATATCGGTCTTGTCTACGTAAAGATAGTTACCCATACGCAGTTCCTCAAAGTCCTGTATGCCTAACGGCAATCTTCTTTCTTGCATATCTTTGTTACTTTTTGTTGAATGTAACATGTTCTTGTCTATTTAAAAACAAAGGTACGCATAATTATTGACATTAGCTTGTATATATCAAGTATTTTGACGAATTTTGTAGACTAAAACTAACAACAATATGATAGTATATCTTATTATAGCAATAGTGGCTGTAGCAATGGCAGTGATGGGGTTTGCGTTTTGGAAGTGTGGGCAAGCCATTGCAAGTAAGAACCAGCAGATAACTGCCCTTACCTCGGAAAGGGATGTGCAGAAGACGCAAGCCGACAACTATAGACAGCAGCTTGCCACACAAATGGCCGACTGTAAGGCTTCGTACGACACGCACATAGCCGAGCTCAAGGCGTCGCAGACAGCGCAGATAGCCGAGCTTAAGGCGTCGCACGACGCGCAGCTGGCACAGGTTAAGGAGGCTGCCGACAAGCAGATAGAGGCTCTTAAGCAGATGAACCGCGAACAGGTGGACAGCCAGCTCAAGCTTATACGCGAGCAGATGCAGACCACGTCGGAGGAGGTGCTTAAGCGCCGGCAGGACGAGCTGGGCGAGCGCAACCGCGAGCAGGTGTCCAAGATTATCGACCCTCTGCAGCAGAGTCTGAAGGATATGCAGGAGGCTTTGGACAAGACTAAGGAGCAGCAGAGCGAGGCTCTGACACGTCTGGACGAGACGATAAAGATCAATATGCAGAAGAGTGCGGCTCTTGGCGAGACTGCCGACCGCCTTACACGTGCGCTTACAGGCGAGGTTAAGGTGCAGGGCAACTTTGGCGAGCTTAAGCTTAAGCAGCTTTTGGAGGACCTCGAGCTTAAGGAGGGCGAGCAGTTTGACACACAGGAGACGCTTAAGGACAAGGCTGGAAAGCTGGCCAAGGGCGACGACGGCAAGGGACTGATTCCCGATTTCATCCTCCACTTTCCCAACAACCGCCACGTGGTGGTCGACTCGAAGATGTCGCTTACCGACTACGAGCGCTACATGAACGCCGAGGACGGCACACCGGAGAAGACGGAGTATCTTAAGTCGCACATTGCCAGCGTGCGCGCTCAGGTAAAGCGTCTTGCCAAGAAAGAGTATACCAAGTATCTGCCAAGCGGCTACAACAAGCTCAACTTTGCCATTATGTACGTGCCTATAGAGGGTGCGCTCAACCTTGCGCTGCTCAACGACAGCACGCTGTGGCGTGAGGCTTACGACGAGGGTGTGATGATTCTCGGTCCGCAGACTATGTATATGAACCTTCGTGTGCTGGAGATGATGTGGACTCAGGTGCGCCAGCTTAGCAACCAGCAAGCCATGATGGATGCCGCCAACATCGTGATAGACCGTGTGCAAGACTTTGGTGTGCGCTTTATGGATGTAGAGTCGAGCATGAACGACACTCTTAAGAAGATGTCGAAGCTTAAGATTACTACTGCCGACAGTGGTGCCAGCATCATCACGGCTGCCCGCAATCTGCTTAAGGCTGGGGCTAAGGAGAACAAGAAGAAAAAGTCGCTTGCCGATATGGATGACCAGTTGTTTATAGAGAGTGTGGAGTGATTGTATAAAAAAAGTATGTTTAAAGAAAAGAAGTGCCAATCTGCCAGTATTTGCCTATAATATTGAAACACAGAGTGTTAATGGCTGTCACATCATAATTTTATAAGGCTTATGTAGCAGGATATCTGCCAGGCGCATACAGTTTTCTGCTTTGTAATAGCATTACCGAGCCTTTGTAATAGCATAACCAAGCCTTTGAAATTGTGCGGCCGAGCCTTGTAGATAGCATGGTAGATTGATGGCTGTAGAAAACAAAGTAACAGCCTGTAAGCTATTGATTCTCAGCGAGATGTGTCAATACTGGCAGATGCGCCACTTTTTATGGCAAACTTTATTTTACTTAACGATGCTTTCGATATACTTGCACACCATGTCTATGCCCTTGACGTTGTCGCCGCCCTCTGGTATGATGATGTGTGCAAAGCGCTTTGTAGGCTCTATAAATTGCTCGTGCATAGGCTTGAGCACACTGAGGTAGCGGTCGAGCACGGTCTGCACGTCGCGTCCACGCTCCACGGTGTCGCGCTGTATGTTGCGTATGAGGCGTTCGTCCGAGTCGCAGTCTACAAAGATGCGTATGTCCATAATGTCGCGCAGCTTCTTGTTAAGAAGCGTCATGATGCCCTCGACGATGATAACGGGCTTCGGCTCGACGTGTATAGTCTCCGGCAGTCGGTTGCACTTGAGGTACGAGTAGGTAGGCTGCTCTATGGCTCTGCCTTCCCGCAGCTCGTTTATTTGCTTGATTAGCAGCTTCCAGTCGAATGCGTCGGGGTGGTCGAAGTTGATGGCGTGGCGCTCTTCCTCGGTCATGGATGTCGTGTCGTTGTAGTAAGAGTCGAGCGGCACCACAGCCACATGGTGTGGCGGCAGCGCCTCCACAATCTTCTTAACCACTGTGGTCTTGCCCGAGCCAGTGCCTCCGGCAATGCCTATAATTGTAACTTTATCGTTTGTCATATATTGATATTTGTTTTAATTGTCAATGTTGTCTCTTGCTTATAAGCCACTTCTCCACACCGCGTGTCTTGCTTGAGAAGTTCACGCCAATCTTATAAAGCTGGCGTTTGTCCATGGCGAATGGTTGGGTGTAGCCATAGTTGTCTATCTGTTTAAGCGCTTCTTCGGCTGAGCGGTCGAGCTTGCACTCTACGATATAGATGTAGTTGGGTGTTTGTATCACAGCGTCTATGCGTCCGTCGCTTGTAGGTCGTTCTACCTGTGTGTAGAATCCCATTATCTTGAATATCAGGAACATGGCGTTTTGAAAGTATAGCTCGGCATTGCCAACAACCTGATAGCTTGTATCGGCGAACAATGTCTTCATGCGCAGCATAAATTGTTCGGGCTTGCCAGCCTCTACATCCTTTACAAACTCGTCCACCATAAATGGCGAATTGCTGCCTGCCGATGTATATAACGGCAACATGAAGTTGAGGAATCCTTCCTCTACTTCCTTGTTGGGGAATCCTAACAGGTACTTTTTGAAACGCTCGTCGTATCCTTTTATTGTGAGATAGCCGCTTTGGTAGATTATGGGGATGGGATTGGTTGACAGCGAGTCGACGCTGTTTATCATGTCGCTCGATACATACTCTTTAGTGATGTCGGGCAGGCGATAGTTGTGCATCTTCATAAGGTCGACGAGGAATGTTGGTGTGCCTGTCTCAAACCAATAGTCCTTATATCGCAACTTTGCCAGCGTGTTAAGAACGCTGAACGGATTGTATATGCCTATGGTGTTCTCCTCAAAGTGGTATCCGTCGTATCTCTCTTTAAGCTTTTTTAGGGTTTGCTCCTCTGTATCGCCATAAGCTTCGCTCAACTCCTTTATTCCTTCCTTGAAGTTGCATAGCAGTTCGTTCTGTGTCATACCGCAGATGCTTATGTAGCGGTAGTCCATAGATATGTCTGTAAGGTTGTTGAGGTCGCTGAAGACGCTCACTTTGCCAAACTTTGTGACGCCTGTAAGCAAGGCAAAGCGTATGTATTGGTCCTGGGTTTTAAGCACCGAGTAGAAAGCCTTGAGTTGCGAGCGATGGTCTTCCTGTAGTTCAGGCATATTAAGGGTTTGCAGGATAGGCTTGTCGTATTCGTCGATAAGTATCACCACATTATGTCCTTCCTTTTGTGCTGCTCTTGCCACGATGCCTTTGAAGCGCAAGGCGAGAGTGGTTTCCGACTCGCGTGTGCCGTATTTTTCCTCCCATGTGCTGATGTGATCGTTTAGTACGGCATACAGGCTTCCCGCTTCTCGGTAGTTGGCGGTGTTGAGGTCGATATGCAGTATGGGGTGTGCATACCAGTTTTTCTCAAGTTCGGATATGGCAAGACCTTCAAACAAATCCTTACGGCCTTGAAAGTAGGCCTCGAAAGTGGAGAGCAACAGACTTTTGCCGAATCGTCTTGGACGACTCAGAAAGTAGTATTTGCCTTCGTCGGCAAGCTTGTATACATATTTGGTTTTGTCTACGTATGCAAAACCGCCTTCCCTTAATTCCTTGAAGTTCTGTATTCCGATAGGATATTTCATAATGCGGTATATGTTACGACGTTACATAATTTCTACAAAGTTAATAATTTTCGTTTATATTACAAACTTCTTTATGCAACAAACCCAAGAGGCGGCTATAAAACTCTGCCTTCTTCTCTACCTTCATAGGATATGCGCGCGAGCTGCTTGGCATGCGCCACAGTCGTAGTTGGCGTTGGCTGAAGCAGAACTCGACGTATTCGCCCACTTTGGGCTGGGTGTCGATGCCGAAGCATTGGCACAGCACGTCGGTGGCTTTTTGTCCGGTTGTTACGATGTTGGTAAGGCTGGGTAGGCTGTCTACCATGGCTTTAAGGTCGGTAGGCTCCACCACCTCGAGGTCCTTGTCGGATGCCGTGTTCTTAAGTCGGCGCACGGCGGTGGCTGTGTCGTACATGCCTATGCCGTATTGGCGCAGGAAGGGGACGATAAGGTCAAGGCGGAACGTCTTGTGCTCAACATCCACAAAGTGCATCTTGTCGTTGTAGAAGCACAGGCCGAAGATGCGCCACATATCGTTGGTGAAGTTGGGGTAGTAGAACTTCATCGACCAACGCTTTTCGCCCGGCGGAAAGCTGCCCAGCATTAGCAGGCGGCATCCGTCGGGCAAGAAGGGTTCAAAAGGATGGCGTTCTATCATTTTTGTTCCTTAACGAGATACACCACTACTGGCAAGTGGTCCGAATAGCCGTCAAGCCATACACCGCCGGCTGTTGTGCGCTTGGGCGCACCCTTGTATTTGCCTTCCGATTGCAAGAGGTATGGGCGTATTTGTATCTGGTTCTGGAAGAACTTAAGTGTGGCATAATCCTTAGAGCCTTTGGGGCAGAGCATGTTGGGCGACATTACAATCTGGTCGAACAGGTTCCATGAGCCATTGTAGAACAATGTGCCGCGTCCTTCCTTGGCGAGGATGTTGTACCACGGGTTGTACATGTCGTTTGTGCCCACCTCGCTAATGTTGGCTTTGCACGATAGACCCTCGGTCATCGACTTGTTGGTAGGGTCATCGTTCATATCGCCCATAACCATAACCTTGCAGTTCTTGTCGGCAGCTAAGAGCGAGTCCTTTATCACGCGTACCTGGCGTGCAGCCACCTCACGATAGTAGGAGGTAGAGAATCGGCTTGGCCAGTGGCACACGATGATAGCCACGTGCTCGCCAGCCATTGTTCCGCTTACGGTAAGGAATCCGCGGGTAACGAATCCCGAGTCCTTCTTCTGCTCCGGAACGTAAGGCACAAGCTTTACGTTGCGCACGCTGAAGAAGCGTGGGTTGTACAGCAGGGCGCAGTCGATGCCGCGGCGGTCTGGTCCCTCGATGTGTACATATTTGTATCCGCGGGCCTTGAGTGCAGGCTGTGCTGTAAGGTCGTCGAGCACCTTAGAGTTCTCAACCTCTGAAAGGCCGATGACGGCGCAGCCAATGCCGGGCAGCTTGTCGGTGCCAAGGTCGGCAAGAGCCTGTGCCATGTTGTGCAGCTTGTGGCTATACTTCAAGCCGTTCCACTTGTAGGAGCCGCCCGGCAGGAAGTCGTAGTCGCGCTTGCCCTCGTCGTGGCAAGTGTCGAAGAGGTTTTCTTGGTTGTAGAAACCTACAGCATAGAGGTTGTACTTTTTCTGTGCCTGTGTGCCGGTTACGATGGCAAGCAGCATCAGGGCAAGGATTAAGAGTTTCTTTTTCATTGTCTTATTGTTGTAATTTGTTTAATTTTTTTGCAAATATCGGCATTAAATCTGAAATATCCCAATTTGTAACAAAGAATTATTGGCTTTGTATTCTCAAACCGACCAATTTGTCGGTGCTTAGGCATTGAAACACAATATTAATGAGAATAAAACACGAAAAAACTTTTTTTATTGAAAATTAATGCTTTACTTTGCATTCTCGCTAAATGTGGATTAACAAATCTAATTATCAAATACATGCAAAAAAAGCTTAATTTAGCAGTGTTGGCTATGTGCTGCGTTCCAGCCGCCTATGCTCAGACCGATTCTATCGGCTATCATAGCGAGAGCTCTAACGAGGCAGCCTTCACTTTCACTGAGGCTCAGCTTGGTGAGGATGACGATATGACGCAGAACGTCACTATCGTCAACTCCAACACCAACATCTATGCCAGCCAGGTGGGCTATTTGTTCTCGCCGGCTCGTTTCCGTTACCGCGCTTTCGACCAGAAGTACAACGAGGTTTACGTCAACGGTCTTTCGCTCAACGATATGGAGAGCGGACAGTTCCGCTACTCGCAGGTGGGTGGTATCAACAACATGACCCGCAACATCGACTTTGCGCTTCCTTTCGAGGGCAACTCGTTTGCCGTAGCCGGAATGGCAGGCTCAAACAATTACAACTTCCGCCCCGCAGCCATGCCGGTAGGCCAGCGCCTTACATTGAGCGGCGCCAACCGCAACTATACCTTGCGTGGAATGTACACCTACAACACCGGTCTGTCGGAGAAGGGATGGGCTTTCTCGGGTAGCGTTGGCTACCGCTGGGCAAGCAACGGCTATGTGGAGGGTACCTTCTACAACTCGCTGTCTTACTTCCTCGGCGTGCAGAAGGTGTTTGGCAACCACAGCCTCTCGTTCTCTACATGGGGCAACCCTACAGAGCGCTCTACACAGGGTGCAGGTACCGACGAGGTTTACTGGCTCGCCAACAACCGCTACTACAACCCTTACTGGGGCTACCAGAACGGCAAGAAGCGCAACTCGCGTGTTGTAAACGATTTTGCTCCGAGCGCCATCTTTACTTGGGACTGGACCATCGACGACAACACCAAGCTCACAACATCATTGTTTGGCAAGTACTCTATGTACAAGAGCACCAAGCTAAACTATAACAACTCGGACAACCCGCAGCCTAACTATTGGAAGAATCTGCCTTCGAGCTACTTCGACGTATGGTACGACACCAATACAAACTACCGCACACAGCAGGCTTTCGACGATTGGACAACTTCGTTCAACTACTGGCGCGCGTCTAAGGCAAACCGCCAAATCAACTGGGACCGCCTTTATTATGCCAACCGCAACGTAAACGCGGAGGGTGGCGACGCTATGTATTATGTACAGGCCAAGCACAACGATAACCTTACATTGACCCTCTCGTCTGTATTCAACCATCAGATTGACAAGGACAAGAAGCTTAACTTTGGCTTGATGGCTGGCACAAACAAGGGCATGCACTACCAAACAATGGAGGACTTGCTTGGCGCCAACTCGTTCCACAATATCAATACATACATTATCTCGGACAAGTATACTGCAAACTCGCCTGAGGCCGACTACGACCTTAACAACCCTAAGGCTGTGGTTAAGGAGGGCGACCGCTTTGGCTACGACTACAACATCTTCGTAAACAAGGCTCGTCTCTGGACTTCCTACTCGCAGAACATTGGCCGTTTCAACTACACCGTGGCTGGAAAGATAGGCTATACATCCATGCAGCGTGAGGGTAGAATGCGCAATGGTCTTGCTGCCAACAACTCATACGGCAAGAGCCATCACGCCGAATTCCTCGACGGAGGCTTGAAGCTTGGCTCTAACATCACCCTCGGCGGTGGCCACGTTGTTTCGTTGGGTGCCAGCTACGAGTATCGTGCACCTGAGGCACGCAACGCCTTTATGGCTCCTGAGGTGAACAACGACTTTGTTTACGGCTTGAAGAACGAGCGTGTGTTCAACGGCGAGGTTGGATATATGTACGAGAACTCGTGGTTGCACCTCAACCTCAACGGCTACTATGCACAGATGACCAACGTGTCCGACTGGCAGAACTTCTTTAACGACGACGTCAACTCGTTCATCTACGTATCGCTTACAGATATGAAGAAGGAGTATTATGGTGTCGAGCTTGGCGCCAAGTTCAAGGTGGCAAGCTTCTTCGACGTTAATCTCATCGGTACTATAAGCGAGGCTAAGATTACAAACGATGCCACCCTCTCGTATATGGAGTCGACCAGCGCCACTCTGCACGGTACCTACCAGACGGGCGACAACTACGACCGCATCTACAACAAGGGCATGCGCGACAGCGGCACACCGCTTACAGCACTGAGCCTTGGATTGAACTATCACCAGAATGGTTGGTTCATCAACCTCAATGGCAACTATTACGACCGCATCTACTTGAGCTACTCGCCTAACTATCGTTTCGAGCAGAACATCAAGAACCGCAACATCGCAATGACAAAGTTGGGCTATCCTATCATCAACGATGCTACAGGTCAGGTTATCCCAGGCGCTCTCGACCAGGCTAAGGGCAAGGGCGGCTTTATGCTCGACGGCTCTATAGGCCGCAACATCTACCTTAAGAAGGGCTCACTCTCAATCAACCTTATGGTGACCAACATCCTCAACAACCGCAGCATCGTTACTGGCGGTTACGAGCAGAGCCGAAGCGGCTACTCGGGTGTGGCTACCGGCAAGTACAACTTGCGTGGCTATTCGTTCGAGAAGAATCCGTTTAAGTTCTATGCCTGGGGCACCAACGGTATGCTGAACATTACATATAAATTCTAACAAACACAAGCATTAAGATGAAAACAATGAAATATCTTAAGTTGGCACTTCTCGCTCTTGTTGCTGTCTTTGCCACTGCATCGTGCATGGACGACGACTGGAAGGAACCAAACAGCGAGACTTCACCCTACGGCAACAACTCTATACAGGAGACCAATGTGGTGTCTATTGCCGAACTGAAGGCTAAATATGGTCCCAAGCAGAAGGATGCTATCAATGATACAGTTCGTATTGCCGACGGCACACAGATCAAGGGTATCGTTACAGGCAACGACATAGAGGGTAATATCTACAGCCAAATAGCTATACAGGACGAGAGCGACAAGCCTGGCATCATCATCTCTGTAGCACAGGGCGGTCTGTCGGGTCAGTTGCAGATTGGTCAGGAGGTGCTCATCAACGTGGGCGGACTCTACTATGGCACCTATCGCTCGCAGCCACAGCTTGGCGTTGCTTACCACGACTCGTCTAAGGACCAGAACTATCCAAGCCGTATAAGCCGTGCCGACTGGCAGAACCGCTTTAAGATTATAGGCAAGCCGGATGCCTCAAAGATTAAGGTGCAGGTGTTCAGCACAAACCCTGACGCTTCAAAGGGCGAGCTTAACATTGCCGACCTCATTCAGGCAGACGTGGCTTACAAGTATGCAGGCTGTCTTGTTACGCTTAAGGACGTGGAGTTTGTAAAGGGCGACGGAACCACAACTCTTGCTCCAGAAGCAGAAGGCAAGGACCTTGGCTATGGCGTGACACGCTACTTCAAGGGCTACGACAAGACCAACAAGCAGATAGGTATACGTACCAGCTGCTATGCCGACTTTGCTGCCGAGCTTGTTCCACAGGGCAAACTCGATGTAACGGGCGTTCTCTCTTGCTACAAGTCAAGCGATAAGTACAACCATACTGTACAGCTTGCGCTGCGCCGTTATGCCGACTTCAAACTTAAGTAGGCTGTGGAGACCAAGTAAATACATATTAAACATAATCGAACAAAAACATAACAATTATGAAAAAGATACTTTATACAATGCTTGTCGCCCTTGCGACAACATTATCATTTACAAGCTGCGAGGATGTTCCTACTCCTTACAACATTCCTACTGGCGGTGGCGCAGGTGGTGGCGAGAACGGACTTAAGGAGATATACTCTGAGAATTTCGATAACGAAACAGCTGCATTCACATTCAAGGATGTCACTCTTACTGGTGGTTTGACAAGAGTGTGGAAGGTTGCTTCTTACAACAACAATGGTTATCTCTATGCTTCTGCTTTCTACAGCGATGCAAGTCATGCTTCAGAGTCGTGGGCAGTGTCGCCTGCTATCTTGCTTGGCGACAGCAAGAAGGCTACTCTTTCGTTCAAGCACGCTATCAATAAGCTTGCCGACGTAAGCACCATGAAGGATATGATGACAGCTTGGATTTCTACCAACTATACTGGTGATGTCAGGACAGCAGAGTGGAAGCAGCTCGTTATACCTAAGTATCCAGAGGGTGTAAACTGGACTTTTGTAGAGTCGGGAGATATCGACCTCACTGCTTATTGCGGTAAGGCAGTATACATCGCATTTAAGTATATAAGTACAGACGATAACTCTGGCGGTTGGGAGATAGACAACTTCACTATCAAGGGTGACGGAACAGCAATGAGCATCCCTTCTAACCCCGACACTCCTGCAACTCCAGAGCTTAAAGCTGGCTTGAACCTTGATACAACAAACGGCTTGGTTACATTCGTTAATGACGGTGTGGCAGAGGGCGAGACAGCAACATACGTTGTAGAGAAGCTTGGTCTTGAGAATGGTAAGGAGGTTGCCGAATTGGCTTTGTCGGACGGCACTAAGCTGACATTCGGTGCCGACGATGGCACAAAAAAGACTGCATACTATGAAAGCCAGAAGTCGATACGTATGTACAAGAACAACACTATGCACATCGCCGGCAAGAGCAAGATTGCCAAGATAGTGTTCACTTGCGACTCGAAGGCTACTGTAGGCAATGCTACAGCTACTCTGAGCTTCAACGGCAACAACATCGACTACAAGAATGTATTTGATGAGGCTTCTGGTAAGGGTAACGTACAGTTCCAGTTTACCAAGATTGCCATTACCTACGCTAAGTAATAGCGTAGATTTGTTATTTACAAATCAAGCAAAAGTAAGAGGGTGTGTCAAATACTACTATTGACACACTCTCTTACTTTTTATTTGTTCAAACAATTTACTTCACTGCTATCTTGATAGTCTGATTGCCTATCTTTGCTATGACAATAGATTCTGACACGGCTTGTGATGCTGTGCCATTGATAGCCTTAGCAGTACCTATTTGTTTGCCGTCAACAGTATAGAAGCGCACTATCTCGCTATTGTTGAGACCTGAGAGTGTTACAATACCGTCGTTTGAAGTAGCAATGATACCACGAGTGGCAGTCTGATTGATATTGGTAGTGTTGTTCTGCAGATTGGCTTCCACCCAATAGAGGGTTGCTATAGCCCTATCTGAATCCGTATAACCATCGGCAGTAGCGTAAACCGAAATGTTGTAAGCAGCATAAAGCTTTACTATTCCGTCCTGGCAATATGCATCCGATGCAATATCAGAGTCGGTAATGGTGTAGTGATACTCGGCATTAGGTGTAGAGCAGGCAAATGTCAACTTGCCGTCAGCATACGAAATGAAAGGTACAGCGCACTGCTCCACAGGCTTCTGTTCGCCTGAATCATCATCTTTTGCGGGATATATATAAGAATACATGCTACCCAATTCATCCTTATAGTTCTGATAATAAGCCTTGGGAACGTAGAAGATACAAGTAGATGGTAAGCCACAATCAATGGTGTTTATGGGGAGTTTGCCCTGGAATGTGGCTTTTTCGAGTTTGGAACAATAGCGGAATGCGTTATTAGTTGATTATCAGTATTATACGCTCAAAACG
>ULYE01001430.1_pt1 | contig 25118 bp, 23 predicted proteins | sample 1961921 | NCBI WGS metagenome assembly ULYE01 (sample SAMEA4835856, study PRJEB28245) | human gut metagenome | biome: gut microbiome; material: fecal sample | place: Denmark | collected 2008 | reverse complement strand
ACTTATAAATAATGTTAAACTATAGTGTTGCGGAATTAAGGCTAATTATAAATTCTAACTAAAATTTACATCTATGTCAAAACGAGTACAGACAGTCGGCATGCTGTTGGCTCTTACCTCTATGGCTATTGGGGGAAGTAGCACGGCTTATGCCGGTACGGTGACTGCTTCGAATGCTGCACAGAACATACAGCAGAACGCAGCGTGCAAGGGTGTCGTTAAGGACGCTACTGGTGAGCCCATTATCGGTGTATCGGTTATCGTCAAGGGTACCACCAACGGTGCTGTTACCGACATTGACGGCAATTTCAGCCTTGCCAATGTCAAGAAGGGCGCTACTCTGCGCTTCACTTACCTGGGCTACAATCCGCAGGAAGTAGTTTACAACGGACAGCCGCTCAACATCACTCTTGTTGAGGACTCTAAGGCACTTGATGAGGTTGTGGTTACAGCCCTCGGTATCAAGAAGGACGCCAAGAAGCTGGGTTATGCAGTAAGTACAGTAAGCTCAGCCGACCTCACCAAGACTGGTTCAAGCAACATCGCTGCCGGTCTTTATGGTAAGGCTACTGGTGTGCGCATTCAGTCGGCACCTGGTGGCGGTACTTCTGCCGTTTCAATTTCAGTACGTGGTCTTTCTTCTATTTCAGGTAACACACAGCCATTGCTCGTGCTTGATGGTGTGCCTATCCGCAACGGCAACGCCAACAACAGCGACTACTGGGGAAGCCAGCGCATCGAGTCGAACGGTCTTGTAGACATCAACCCTGAGGACATCGACAACATCTCTATTCTTAAGGGTGCTGCCGCTTCTGCACTTTACGGTTCTGAGGCTGCCAACGGCGTTGTGATGATTACCACAAAGAAGGGCAAGAACGGCGGCGGTACACACGTCGACTTCAGCGCTAATCTTAGCATCGACCGCGTAGCATACATGCCCGAAATCCAGAAGGAGTTCGGTCCGGGCTACGACAACTACGGTATTAAAAGCGACAAGGACATGACCGCTCTTACCGGTTTCCGTCAGGAGCGCTTCGACCGCAACGGCAAGACTATCACCACAACCAACCGTGAGACCTACTACTCATACGGTGCACGTTATGACGCAAACAAGAAGGTGACATATTTCGACGGAACCGAGCGTTCGTTCACTCCGATTGACCACAACCAGTGGAACGACATCTTCCGTACAGGTGTAAACCAGACCTACAACCTTGCGCTTACCAACAGTACTGACCGCAACAACATCCGTTTCTCTTATACATACAACGATGTTCTGCCGATGCAGTACAACTCAAAGAACCGCAAGCACAACTTCAACCTCAATGGTTCGTTCGACGTTACCAAGACCATCAAGTTGAACTATAGCGCTACATACACCACACAGTACATCAAGAACCGTCCTTATCGTATCTCGCGTCTTACCAACAACTACAGTGGTATGTTCGGCGGATTCACCGACGTGGAGTACATCCGCAAACACACCGTAACAAGCGACGGCTATATGAATACTGTAGCCAAGATCAATGAAGGTACAGACGAGACGCTGACTCCCGACGAGCAGTTCCTCTACTCTCCAATGGGTTCTACATCATTGGTTAGCGAGTACTTCTGGAACATCTTCGGCAAGACACAGGAAGAGCAGCACCACCGCTTCATCGGTTCTATCAACCCGACTTGGGACATTATCCCGGGATTGAAGTTGAGCGCACGCGTTGCATCTGACCTCACATCTGACAAGACCGAGAACAAGAACAGCGCCGAGAAGGCTCACTCGTTCTCAACCGACGGTCACTACACTGACTCTTACGGCTTGACCAACTATCAGTACAACATCGTTTACGGTGATGCCATGTTGATGTTTGACAAGACTTTTGCCGAGAAGCACAACGTCACAGCTAACTTTGGATGGAATGCACGTACAGAGCGCCTCTATCAGAGCGCTGTAAGCACACAGAACGGTCTGCTTCAGGAGAACTGGTTCGACCTTGCTGCCTCTGTAGGCACAAAGGACGCAAAAATGAACAAGCAGGAGTTGCTCCGCACAGGTATGTTCCTCACCGCAAGCTACGGCTACGACAGCTGGGCTTATCTGGAGGGTTCTATCCGTCAGGAGAAGACTTCTACATTGGCTAAGAACAACAACTCGTTCTGGTATCCTTCTGTAAGCGCCAGCGTACTCTACACAGAGTTGCTCAAGGACAAGCGTCCGAGCTGGTGGAACTACGGAAAGATCCGCGTGTCATACGGTATCGTAGGTAACGCCCCCGAGCTGTACAAGGCAAACCTTGTATATAATGTAGGCTCAATGAACCGCGACACTAACTATCCTTACATTTACGTTCCGACAACCCTCGGCAACGAGAACATCGTTCCTGAGAAGAAGCACGAGTTTGAGATCGGTATCGAGAACAAGTTCTTCAACAACCGTTTGGGATTTGAGTTCAACTTCTACTCTAACGACATCAAAAACCAGATTCTGAAGACTTCGGCTGCTGCCTCTATGGGTGGTCAGGCTATGTGGATGAACGTAGGCGACATGACCAACAAGGGTATTGAGTTCAGCGTCAACGGAACTCCTATCGTCAACAAGGACTGGCAGTGGGATGTACGTGCCAACATAGCATGGAACCAGAACAAGGTGAAGAAGCTTGCCGACGGACTCGACCGTCTCGAACACTACAGCACTGATGGTGCCGTACGTCTTGAGTCTCATGTAGGTCAGCCTATGGGCGACTGGTACGCATGGACATGGAAGAAGGACGAGAAGACAGGCCAGTATCTCATCGGTGCTGACGGTCTGCGCATTGCCGACAAGACTGAGATGCACAAGGTGGGCAACGCTATGCCTAAACTCACTGGTGGTTTCGGCACAAGCCTCAGCTACAAGAACTGGACTCTCGACATGAACTTCGACTTCCGCATCGGTGGCGACGTGCTCAACTTGCCGTGGCAGTACATGAAGTCAGTAGGTAACATCACCGACGCTGTAGGCGTACGCGATGCTGCTTCGGGCGGTATCTTCTACTATAGCACAACCGATAAGGTTACAGACAAGGCTTCGCTCGTACGTGTTGATCCTTCACAGATTCAGAACTACAAGCGTGGCGAGACCATGATTGGTGGCCACTACGTATGGGACAACGGTTTGATTCTGCCGGGTGTAAAGGAAGACGGCACACCTAACGATATCATCGTAACTCAGTTTGAGGCTAACGACGGTATGTACGGTTGGGGTTCAGGCGCTACACAGAGCTACGCTGACGCAGTACAGAAGAACACCTATATCAAGTGCCGCGAGATCAGCTTGGCTTACACATTGCCTAAGATGCTCACCAAGAAGTTCGGTTGCACCAACCTTACTGTTTCGGCATTTGCCCGCAACCCGTTCTACATCTATCGCACAATGAAGCTGTTCGATGCTGAGACCACCGACGGTACAAACTGGATCTATCAGTCAATCATCGGCGGTTCTACCGCAAGTGCCCGCACATTCGGCGTTTCGCTGCGTGCAAGCTTCTAAATTCGTAAGAATCAAAAAGGATAATAAAAACAGGAAAAGTATATGAAAAAGAATATATTTTCATCTCTAGCGGTAGTAGGACTGGCACTTCTTACCCTCGGTGCCTGCTCTGATTCTGATTACACAGCCAAGTATCAGGATCCGTCTACCACAAGAACTGCGAGTGTGCCTCAGGTGTTCTCGGCTGTTCTGCAAAAGGGTAACACATGGATGAACCCCATGTACTATCGTTACTACTGCCAGATGACTACTTCGGGCATCTTCTCTGGAGTATTAGGCAGCGACAATGAAAAGGGCCGTTTCCAAGGAGCCGGCGAGCCACGTTACAACGACCGCTGGAAGAATTTCTACGATATGCTTACACAGCATCGTCTGCTGGAAAAGACCTACGAAAACCTTCCCGAAATAGAGAAACCAAATGCAAAGGTAATGTTGCTTCTGTCGCGCGCATTGATTGACGGACAGCTTCACGAGATGCTTTCGCTCTTCGGCAGCGTTCCTTTCAACAACAGCTGCACAAGCACCCTTTGGGCTGAGAGCGACTACAACGCCGCCAAGGAGAAGGACAAGTTCGAGGACGACACCAAGCTGTACAAGCAGATTCTGGATGAACTGAAGGAGACTGCCGACTATCTCCACACTGGCGGAGTGAGCGCTGTAGCCCAGACCAACCTCAAGTTGGCTGACATCACAGTAGCCAAAGGCAGCATCGATATGTGGACAAAGTATGTCAACTCGCTTCGTTTGCGCATCGCTCTCCATCTGTCTACCAACGGTAGCCTGACCGCTGAAGCTCACAACGCTATCAAGGAAATCCTTGAGAACCCGGCAAGCTATCCTGTCATTGACAGCAACGACGAGAACATGGGTGTAACAGCAAGCACCAACAACGACGACTTCAACTTCGGCAAGAGTCTGTCGCAGGCTCTGCACGGTGGCTACACAGTATCGCAGACCTACCTTGACGCGCTCAACGTACCTGCCAACGGTGTGCCCAGCGCAGCAACCGACCCACGTACTTCGTATCTGCTCGATCCTAACCCCGACGGCGAATACGTTTCGTACGACATAACAAAGTCGAGCTCGGAGATTTCAACAATTGCTGCAAACAAGCAGAAGGAGTATCTCGCCAGAACCCCGAAAATCGCTGGTGCAGGCTACTATTGCACACTCGACTCTACTGCTTATGCAGGCGTAAAGGAGTATGAGGGCAACAACAACCTGTTCGGTCTGTGGATTGGTGCAGCCGAGGTTAACCTTACAAAGGCTGAGGCCTATCTGATGGGCTACGGTGTTGCAAAGAACGAGCAGAAAGCCAAGACTTGCTTCATAGAGGGCGTTAAGCAGTCCAACGAGTACTATGTAAATCAGAAGACTACAAGTACTCTCTTCAACGCCAACACAGGCAACGACAGCTACAAGAGCCAGCGTTCGCTCACATGGAACGGCGTAAAGGACATCGACGCTTATGCCGAGGGCATTTGGGAGCCTACTCAGAAGGCTATCAACACACAGCTCTGGCTCAACTACAGCTGGACCAACTGGCTGGAGGCTTGGAACACCGTTCGCCGTACAGGCTATCCGGAAATCAAGTTTGCCGAGGATGGCGTTATGACTCACTATCCTACTCCTCCTAACCGTCTGCCCTACCCGAGCGACGAGCAGAACTACAACCAGACAAACTACAAGGATGCCGTGTCGAAATATTACGACTCAAACGACACTTACGGCTACTACACTAAGTTGTTCTGGGCTAAGGATGGCAAATACTACTCTATCGTAGCCAAGCAGTAAACTGATAATACTGGTAATATACCAAAATAATAGGATGTGGCATAAGTCGTTGGCTTATGCCACATTTTTATAATAAAAACATTTGTTTATGAACATCATAAAACTTACAACTCTTAGTCTGGTACTCACAGCATCAATTTGCAACGTCAATGCGCAGGACAAGAACGAACAAAGCTTCGTACACGAGCAGTCGGAAGCATCTGACTATGTGTGGCCCGAAGACCCTCAGGTGCTGCAAAATCTAAAACATTGGCAGGACCAGAAGTTCGGCGTGCTCATGCACTGGGGACTCTACAGCAAGGCAGGAATCGTCGAGTCATGGTCGATTTGCTCGGAAGACTGGATTCGTCGCGAACGTTTCAACGACTACGAGAAGGACAAACAATGGTACTGGAGTCTTAAGGACAGCCTCAATCCCGTAAAGTTCAATCCCGACCTGTGGGCAGACGTGATGAAGAAGGCTGGTATGAAATATATGATTTTCACTACGAAGCACCACGACGGATTCTGCATGTTCGACTCCAAGTACACCGATTTCTCGATAGCTCACGGTCCCTTTGCCAACAATCCGCGCAAGAATGTGGCCAAGGAGGTGTTCAATGCCTACCGCAAGCAGGGCTTTATGATCGGCTGCTACTTCTCCAAACCCGACTGGCACTCTAAATGGTTCTGGAACCCTTATTACGCCACTCCGCGCCGCGGCATCAACTACAGCATCAAGCAACACCCCGACTGGTGGCAGAACTACGTTAAGTTCACACAGAACCAACTGTCCGAACTCACCACCGACTACGGCAAACTCGACTTGCTATGGCTTGACGGCGGATGGATAACAGGCGAACAAATCGGACTCGACTCGATTCTCGTTGAAGCACGCAAACGCAACCCCGGACTCATCAGCGTTGACCGTACTATACGTGGAAAGAACGAAAACTACCAGACTCCAGAGCAAGGCATTCCCGCCAAACAGCTCAATATCCCGTGGGAAAGCTGCATAACGCTGAGCCATGCGTGGGGCTACATTCCTGGCGCCAAGTTCAAGTCACCAGCCAAGGTAATTGCCATCCTCTCGGAGATTGTGGCTAAAGGCGGATGTCTGGCGCTCGGCGTTGGTCCTACTCCTGACGGAACTATACAGCCCGAGGTGCAGAAGATACTGCTCAACATAGGCTCGTGGATGAACCGTAACGGTGAAGCTATATATAATACGGTGACAACGCCTCACTACAACGACGGCAAAACATGGTTTACAGCATCAAAGAACAAGAAGACTCTTTATGCCGTGTACGCTATAGCCGACGGCGAGACAGCTCCGCAGACAATCACATGGACTATCAACAAGCCTAAGGGCAAACTCGTATTGCTCAACACCGGCAAGGCAGTAAAATACACTACCAACGGCAACAAGGTGACTGTAAAGATTCCTGCAGGAACAAAGGCTGAGCCATTGGCATTCAAGTTTGAGAAGAAATAAAAGTGAAGCAAAGACTTCATATAAACAATAAAAGGGGCGATTCATCACAATCTGCCCCTTTTATATTATAATATAAGGTATAAAGATGTACCATTCATTATAATCAATGGATTTTTTTGATTATCTTTGCAACAAATTATCTAAATATCAACTTAAGAACTAACATTTTACATTTATGAAAATCAAGCGCATATTGTGCTCCATGCTCTGTGCAGCTGCCATTACCGGTGCAGCAGCACAGACTGCCATACCTGGCGAAACCGAGGAGCAGAAAGACAAAAGAATGGAGTGGTTCGACAACGCCAAGTTGGGAATATTCATCCATTACGGCATTTACGCTGTCAACGGCGTGTCGGAGAGCTGGTCGTTCCACAACAAATATCTGCCCTACGAGCAGTATATGGGCCAGTGTAACGGCTTCACAGCCAAGAACTACGACCCTAAAGCATGGCTCGACCTCATCAAGGAGAGCGGTGCCAAATATACAGTTCTCACCACCAAGCACCACGACGGCGTAGCTCTATGGAACACTAAGTACAGCGATCTGAACACTATCAAGGCTACAGCAGCCAAGCGCGACATCGTCACTCCGTTCGTTAAGGAAGTGCGCAAGCACGGACTGAAGCTCGGACTCTACTACTCGCTCATCGACTGGTCGCACCCCGACTATCCTAACTTCACACGCACCGAGACTCGCTACAACGTTAAGGACGATCCTGCACGTTGGCAGAAGTTCCTCAAGTTTGACTTCGACCAGCTCGACGAGCTCAATCAGTACAAGCCCGACCTCTACTGGTTTGACGGCGACTGGGAACAGGATGCCGAGACATGGAATGCCAAGGGAATGTCGGAATTCCTGCGCAAGGCCAACAAGAACGTCATCATCAACTCGCGCATCCAGGGCTATGGCGACTACGCTACACCCGAGCAGGGCGTGCCTGTAGTTCGTCCTGCCGACAAGCACTGGGAGCTATGCATGACAATGAACGACTCATGGGGCTATCAGCATGCCGACACCAACTACAAGTCGCCCTACATTCTGCTGCGCACATTCGTCGATTGCCTGTCAATGGGTGGCAACATGCTGCTTGACATAGGTCCGAAGGAAGACGGAACCATCCCCGAAGAGCAGGTGGCAATACTCAAAGAGTTCGGCCGCTGGACAAAGAAGCACAAGGAGGCCATCTACGACACTCGTGCCGGTATTCCTGCCGAGCACTTCCAGGGCTACACAACCCTCAACAAGGCTGGCGACATCCTCTACCTCTACCTCCCCTACAAGCCTAACGGTCCTATCGAAGTGAAGGGCGTTATGAATAAGGTGAACCGCGTTTGGGTAGTAGGCGACGGCGAAATAATCCAGTCGAAGGTCTACAACAAAAACTATTGGAGCGAAGTTCCGGGCAATCTCTATATCGACGTGCCCGAACGTTCACTCGACCCAATGATAACCGTAGTAGCCGTATTGCTCGATGGCCCGATAAAGCTCTATCGCGGAGCTGGTAAGGTTATTGAGAGTAACTAAGGCCCCACCCCCGGCCCCTCCCCCGTAGGGAGGGGAGCGGTATGAACCGACTACTAATAGTAAGAACAAAAAGCCCCACCCCCCTAATATTCCCACAAAATCATATCACTCCCCTCCCTGCGGGGGAGGGGCTGGGGGTGGGGCTTCTATTTTTTTATCTTATGAAACATTTCCATTCCCAACATTCCCTCCTTATTTCCATTTTCTCCTTCATCTTCCTCTTCGCCCTTTCCTCACACGCTGCCAACCATAAGGAGTACGCAGCAAAGGGCAGCAAAACGATAAAGGTATTTGAGAAGACAAACATTCATTATGCTCCATCGAAGCTCGAAGGCTTTAATGCAGCCGATGCCGACGGCATAATACGTCTTGTCAACGGACGAATAATATTGAAAAAAATCAACGTTCCTCACTACGAACGCAACGTCAAGGTGTACTTGAAGACTACCGTAGCATCCAATGGCGACCGCTGGGACAAGTCGGGGTCGGTGTTCGTACTGCCCAAGAAGTCGGCTATCAACCTTATGACCATAGCCCAGGGCAAGAACAAGTTTCCTGCTGTCGACGCTTCAAAGTACGAGAAACTCGTCGGTATAGTAGCCGGCAAGGACTATCTTCCCACTGTTGAGCTGATGCGATTTATGACTCCATTCGGTGTAGGACATTTCAGCGGCAAGGACGACAAGCTCTCAGCAAAGCGCCGCCCAGTGTACATTCCGAAGTGGGCAGACTGCGTAGAGTGGCAGCAGGACATCACCGACCGCTACGCTGAGCTTGAAGGCGAGGCTTACGTGGGCGTATTTATCGACACATGGACCGATGAGGGCTATCTGGCAAGCGTCGAACTGCGTTTCAAGGAAAGCCCTATAAGCTGCGACCCTATGCCCCGTACTCACGTATTGCCACTCGTCAACACAGTATATTATATAGGTCAGGAGTATCCCGACATCTTCGCTCGCAAGCCACTCGTAGCCGACTTCAATCTGCCTAAGGGTGCCAAGAACGTCACATTGAAGTACATCGTTACTGGACATGGCGGTCATGATGGCGGCGATGAATTCACTCCGCAAGAAAACATTCTTTCTATCGACGGCAACGAAGTATATAAGTTTACGCCGTGGCGCGACGACTGCGCATCATTCCGCCGCTTCAATCCCGGTACAGGCGTATGGCTCGAAAAGCGCATTGCTTCATACATAGGTCCCGACGGCAACTATACTGAGAAGGAAATTGAGGAACCTGTAGGTTCGTCAGACTTCTCACGCTCCAACTGGTGTCCCGGCTCGGATGTCGCTCCAGAGGAAATTCCTCTCAATAGCATTACTCCGGGCCGCCACACTCTAAACATCGCCATTCCAAAGGCTCAGCCCATCAAGGGCAACGAGATGAACCACTGGCTCGTTTCTGCCTACTTGGTTTGGGAGGAGTAATATTCTGAATTCTGAGTTTTAAATAATTCTCAGCTACCCCCTGCGATTGTGAATTCTTCAATTCAGAATCGCAGGATAATTTATGGTAAGTTGTGTATGACAAACGACAAGCATTATATGTATTTGGCAAGTATTATTAATATACATGTACAAGTATATTAATATACATGTGAAAGTATTATTAATATACATGTGAAAGTATTATTAAGCTACAAAAAAACTCGTTGTACGTCCACACAAGGAAGTACAACGAGTTTTTATTATTTATATTGGGAGTTTTGACTCCCTCTTTATATAACCAAAATATTATTTCACTTCAAACTTTCCGTTCTGGTCAACCACATAGCGCTTGCCGGTTCCTCCTACAAGAACGCTGGCTGTGAACTGTGTGGTTGTGGCCTCAAGTTCTACGTTGCTGCCCTTCGGCAATGTAGCAAGGTCAGCATCGGTCAAACCGAGCGAGGCTGGCGAACTGGTGTAAGCACCTGTCTTCTCACGCTTCTCAAACTGAGCATGGAACATTGCCCACAGCAACTTGTAAGCCTCCATGTTGTACGGACAGCGGAACTCGTCGGTGCCAGTGCCTACAACCTTATCAGAGAACTGCAAGAATCCCCACTGATTAGGCGCATGCATATTAATCTCGCCAGTAGGAGTCCACACCCAGTTTTCCTCAGGTCCACCCTTCTTGAGCCATTCTACACGCGAGAAGTTCAGTCGCCAGATGTTGCCGGCAACGAGCGGATTGGTGAAGTTGCGGGTAATAGCCTTGTGCGGAATAGCCATCTCCACGGTCCATGAGCGGTCCTTGTCCTTAGGCTTATTGAGCGTACCGTCGTGCTGAACGGCAAGCTTCAGTCCCGGACAATCCCACTGGATGTAGAAGTTGCCGCCCGAACGATAGGCACGGTCGAGCATAAGGTCGAACACAACGCCACGTGCGTTGTTCTCAATCTCGAAATAACACTGTCCGTCGCCAGTAGGGTCGAGGAACACCTCGAAGTCGTTGTCGTGATAGATGATAGTATCGCGCTGCGTGAGGTTAGCCACGATGTTAGGCTCCTCCATTACAGCCGACACGTACAGATATTCGTCGTCCCACATCATTCGGGCCTTGGTGTCGTAAATAGGCTTTGGAAATCCGTCGCCGCTTATGTCGACAAACGACTCTGTGTCGGCAGCCTTTGCCCACGACTTCTCGTTGAGCTTGCCGTCAATCTTAATCTTCTCGTTAGTACGATAGCACACGTAATGTCGTGGAGTAGACAGTCGCTGTGCGAATTTCTTGAGCAGTCCGTCCTGTGCAGACGCGGGAATAGCAAAGGCAAAAGCAAGAGCTATTGCCGAAAGAATTGATTTGTTCATTTAATTATAATTAGAATATTTCGTTGATTTTGTTATAGTTCTTGTTTTTTGTATCTCCCATTATCAGGAACCAGTCGATAATGGTCCAGATGCCACAGCCTCCGCATGTTATCAGCTTCAGTACCCCCATCGTAGTATCGCCTATATAAAAGCGGTCGATGCCGAATTGTCCGAGAAAGATAGATATGAGAAGAGCAACTATAGGGTCTTTGGTCTGTGCCATACGAATGGATGCTTCAGAAAAATCCATATTCTCAAGCTGTGTGTAGATGTCGCGAAGCGCATATTCGGGAAAACGTCCACCATACAAAGCAATAAGCTGGCTTACTTGATTCTTTTCCATAGTCTTGTGGTTTTATAATTTCTGTTTTGTGGTTTTATATTTCAAGTATGTTTCTTACGACAAACCATACGCAGAACGTTATGACATACAGTCCAACTGCTATTTTCCCCTCAAATATCTCTTTCATACGGTCTTTAAGTCGCGATTGTGGGAGATAATAAGCCACAACAAAACACAAAGTATAAGGCAGGGCATAAATGAGATAGTAGTTGTAAGAAACAGCTTCCCGCACATTTCCGTTGGTCATCGCATGCACAAAGCGCTGTATGCCGCAAGCAGGACAACTCAGTCCTGTAATCAATTTTACGGGACATTTAGGCCAAAACCAATAAGCAGTCGGACTGAAACGATAAAGCACCAATCCGACTGCCAAAGCTAATGCGAGATAAATGTATTTGTTCTTAAAGAGATGCAAAAGCTGCATATCCATAGACTCCACACCATATTAACTGAATCACCAATCCGGCTATAATGCCTATAAGACTCCACTTCTTGGCTTCATTGGCAGCATTGACTGCTTCATCATACAGACCTGCCATGTACAGACCGTTCACTTTGGCAGCTTTTATGATGCCGTAGATGCCGAGTGGCAGACAGCAGCAGATGGTGCAGATTATCGCCATAACCATATTGTTGTTTGGCATAGGCATCTTTGGATTGTCGTTCTGTGGCTGTGTGTTTTGGTTTAATTGTTCCATAAGGTTTAAGGTGTGGACCAGAAGGTGGGTCGTGACACGGGCTGATCCATTACTCCGTGCCACGGCTTATTCATTATTTTCAGGGTGTCTTTTACTTCTCCAACAGGTCGGGGCGCAGACGCTTGGTGCGTTCCATAGCCTGCTCCATTTCCCAACTCTTTATTTTGGCCTCGTTGCCACTCAGCAATATGTCGGGCACTTTCCATCCCTTGTAGTCGGCAGGGCGTGTATAGATAGGAGCCGACAGAAGGTCGTCCTGGAAGCAGTCGCTCAGCGCACTCTGCTCGTCGCCTATCACGCCCGGCACAACGCGCACAATGGCATCTGCCATGACTGCTGCAGCCAGCTCGCCACCCGTCAGCACGTAGTCGCCGATGCTTATCTCGCGAGTGATGAGATGGTCGCGCACACGCTGGTCTATACCCTTGTAGTGTCCGCAGAGTATGATGATGTTGCCCTTGAGCGAAAGATCGTTGGCAATATGCTGGTCGAACTGCTCGCCATCGGGCGAAGTGTAGATTACCTCGTCGTAATCGCGCTCTGCCTTCAGAGCCGAAATACAGCGGTCGATGGGTTCGCACTGCATCACCATACCAGCAAATCCTCCGTAAGGATAGTCGTCTACACGGCGCCATTTGTCAGCCGAGTAGTCGCGCAGATTGTGCAGGTGAATTTCTGCCAGACCCTTCTTCTGGGCACGGGCAAGTATCGATTCGTTTACGAAGCCCTCAAGCATTTCGGGCAATACGGTTATTATGTCTATTCTCATATGTGCAAATTTACATAATTTCGTTCATCCGACCAACATTTCTGCCAACTATCTATAAAACATTGCCATTCAAGCCCCATGTTGTTTGGCAGATAGAATAATTCGGCGTACCTTTACACCTGCATTCAACCCAATATATTCTACGTACAAAGAAATGAATCCTAACATTGACAAGCAACTTGCAAGCCGCATCCGCCAGCTTGCCGACAAATACGAAACGGCAGATTTCCTCGCCGCCGACCCAAGCTCCTTCATGCACAGAGTGACAGGAGCTGACAATCAGGAGGCAATGGCTTTCATCGCCTCGTGCCTGAGTTACGGCTCGCGCAAGCAGTTCTTCCCCAAGATACAGTTCGTGCTCGACGCTTCGGGGGGCGAGACAGACCGCTGGGTGCGCTCTGACGAATGGCAGAACGACATAGCCGACAATGCCGAATGCTTCTACCGCCTGTACACACGACACGACATGTGCTGCCTGCTTGCCGCCTATAGCCGCATGCTCAACCGCTACGGCAGCATGAAGACATACGTGGCTAGCCGTGCAACGACAGGAATTGAAGCCGTGGAGGCCATCTGCCGATACTTTGCCGAGCAAGGAGCCAGCAAGATTGTGCCCAAGAACACGTCGTCGGCATGCAAGCGCGTGTGCATGTTTCTGCGCTGGATGGTACGGTCAGATTCTCCCATCGACCTCGGATTGTGGGCAGACATCATCAGCCGACGCTCGCTCATCATGCCGCTCGATACACACGTAGTGCAGGAAAGTCTGCGAATGGGGCTGCTCAACAGTCGCACAGCCTCAATGTCAACAGCCCGCCGACTTACCGACGCAATGCTCGAAATATTCCCCGACGACCCGACAAGAGGCGACTTCGCATTGTTCGGTCTGGGTGTAGACGAAGAAAAAGAACAACAATAATAACTAAAAACAAACAGCAAATGAAAAAGACAATTACACTATTCTGCCTGCTCATGCTCGTGCTTGTACAGGCTCCGGCACAGGTGCGCCGAACCATTGCCGTACTGGGCGACTCGTATTCAACATTCCAGGGATTCATTCCCGAAGGCAACGCAATATGGTACTTCTCGCCAGCCAACAAGAAGCAGACCGACGTGGAGTGCGTAGAGCAGACATGGTGGTGGCAGGTAATAAAGCAGGGAGGCTACAAGATGGGGATGATCAACGCCTACTCGGGTGCCACTATATGCAATACGGGATATGACGACGCCGACTTCAGCGACCGCTCGTTCGTGACCCGATGCCACAACCTGGGCAATCCCGACATCATCCTCATCTGCGGAGCCACCAACGACTCGTGGGCTGGAGTGAAGATGGGCGAATATCAGTATAGCGACTGGCGACGTGCCGACCTCTACTACTTCCGCCCTGCCATGGCAAAGATGCTCAACGACATACGCCTGTACTACCCCAACGTCGACGTTTACTTCATCCTTAACAGCCAGCTCAAGGACGACATCAACAAGTCGGTTGACGAAATATGCCGCCACTACGACGTGCCCGTAATCAAGCTCAAGGACATTGACAAGAAGAGCGGACACCCGTCGATAAAGGGAATGAAAAGTTTTGCCGAGCAAGTTCTTAAGGCTATCAAATAAGAAAAACCTCTGATTTACAAAGCCTTAGACACTTAACATTTAACATTCAACACTTAACATTCCACCCACATAACACTTGACATTTAACACTTAACACATACGATTTCAAAAAAGGAGTCCTTTTGCCCTTCAAAAGGGGTCCTTTTGCCCTTCAAAAGGGGTCCTTTTGCACCTCAAAACGAGTCCTTTTGGATAGCAAAACGAGTCCTTTTGCAACCCAAAAGGACTTCATTTGTTTTTTATCTGTTCCGTTCTTCTGTTTTTATCTTCGATTTTAGCAATCATTATTTATTTACAACACCCGTTGCTTTGTGCTTTAAAATTAATCAACTAACTTTGCAACAGTTTAAACTTTATTATTTAAAACTCATTAATTGATATATCAAATTAAGTTATGAAAAAGAAAAAACTCATTACTGGGATAGTAGCGGGTGTGATTGGATTGGCACTCGTGGGCACAATAGCCTATCTTTACGTCAATCTTGACAGCCAAAGAAAAGAAAACAAGGCAATGCAGGAACTCGCCGACCTCGACAAGAAGGAGATGGAGAACGAGTACCAGCAGTTTGCCAACCAATACAGCGAGATGAAGACGCAGATAACCAACGACTCCATCGTAGCACAACTCACAGCCGAGCAGGAGAAGACCGAACGACTGCTCAAGGAACTGCGGGACACTAAGTCGAGCGACGCTCGCGAGATAGCACGCCTCAAGAAGGAGCTTGCCACCGTTCGCGCCGTACTGCGCAACTATGTCATTGAGATAGATTCGCTCAACCGACTCAACCAGAACCTCACCGCCGAGAACACCCGAATCAAAGGACAGTATAACGAAGCGACACGACAGATTGAGGGACTCAACACCGAACGCGCCTCACTCTCGGAGAAAGTGGCTATTGCAGCGCAGCTCGATGCCACCGGCATCTCAATGCAGCTGAAGAACAAGCGCGGCAAGAATACCGACAAGACTTCAAAGTGTACAAACATACAGGTCAACTTCACCATAGCCAAGAACGTGACAGCACAGAACGGACAGAAGACATTCTACGTGCGCATCACCACTCCTGCCGGAACAACTCTCGGCGGCGGCGGAACGTTCCACTATCAGAACCGCTCGCTCGAAGCCACAATGCACAAGAGTGTGGAATACGGCGGACAGGAAATGGCTATAACCACGTATTGGAGCGTATCGCAGTCGCTGCTTGCAGGAACCTATCATGTAAGCATTTTCGCCGATGGCAACATGATTGGCTCACGTAGCTTCACATTCAAGTAAGCCACTCGGGCTGACAAGCCACACACTCCAACAAACAAACGAATATGAAATACAAGTTATTAATATTGGCCCTTACTACGCTTGCCACAAGCGCTCAGGCTCAACAGACGCTGACACTCGACAGTTGTCGCGCAATGGCATTGCGCAACAACAAGACCCTGTCGGCTTCGCGCCTGCAGCTCGACATGGCACGCTACAACAAGAAAGCAGCCAAGACAAAGTATCTGCCGCACGTAAGTGCGCTCGGAGGATACGAACTGACAAGCCGTGAGATTTCATTACTCAGCAAAGACCAGAAGTCGGCACTTGCCAATGCAGGCACCAACACCACCGGTGCGCTGCACAACGACATTGCCGGTGCACTGACCAACCTTGCCCAGCAGGGCATACTAACACCCGAACAGGCCTCAAATCTCGGCGGTATGTTCGGACAGGTGGGTTCTAAGATAGGCGAAGCCGTCAACCATGTAGGACAGAACATCGTTGACGCTTTCCGCACAGACACACGACAAATGTACGCCCTCTCGGTAATGCTCACACAACCTATTTATATGGGTGGAGCCATTATAGCAGCCAACCGCATGGCTGACATAGGCGAAGAGATGGCACAGAACAATATCGAGGCTTCGACACAAAACACGCTGCACTCTATCGACCAGGCCTACTGGACAGTCGTTTCGGTACACCATAAGAAGCAGTTGGCAGAAAGCTATCTGGCTGTAGTGAAGAAACTCGACGACGACGTGAGCAAGATGATACGCGAGGGTGTAGCCACACGAGCCGACGGACTGAAGGTGGACGTCAAGGTGAACGAGGCTGAAATGTCGCTGACACAGGCCGAAAACGGACTCGCTCTCGCCAAGATGCTGCTCTGCCAATTGTGCGGCATGGATGTCGACTCAGACATTACACTTGCCGACGAGAACGCCGACAACATCGTAGAGCAAGCCGACGACGCTCAAGCCGACCGCGCTGTGGCTATGGAGAACCGCCCCGAACTGAAACTTCTGCAGAATTCTGCCGACATGAGTCGCCAAGCCACCAAGCTGGTGCGCGCCGCTTATCTGCCACAGGTGCTTCTTACCGGCGGATATGTAGCCACCAACCCCAATGTCTTCAACGGATTCGAACGCAAACTCTCTGGCATGTGGAATGTCGGAGTGATGGTGCGTGTGCCGCTATGGAACTGGATGGAGGGCACATACAAGGTGCGCGCAAGCCGAATTGCCACTACTATCGTAGAACTCGAACGCGACGACATCCGCGAAAAGATAGACCTGCAGGTGAGCCAAAGCCAATTCAAGGTGAAGGAGGCCAACCGCCGTCTGGCCATGGCAACGAAGAATGTGGAGAACGCAGAGGAAAATCTGCGCTGCGCCAACCTCGGATTCAAGGAGGGCGTAATACCCACTACCGACGTTATGGCTGCACAGACAGCATGGGTGCAGGCACAATCGCAGAAGATAGACGCCGAAGTAGACGTGAAAATGAGTCAAGTTAACTTAAAGAAGGCACTCGGTGTCTTGCAATAACAACACACATTATATATTATTATGTCAGAAAAATCGCAACATAAGAACATACTTATCACCATAGCATGCTCAACGGCTGTGGTAGCAGCAGTAGCTATCATCGGTTCGCTGTCGCTCAAACAAGAGCCAGAAACAATACAGGGACAGGTGGAAGTGTCGGAATACCGCGTGTCGAGCAAGGTGCCAGGACGCATTCTCGAACTCCGTGTCAAGGAGGGCGACTATGTCAACGTAGGCGACACGCTTGCCATTCTCGACGCTCCTGAGGTGCGCGCCAAGATGACACAGGCTCAGTCGGCTGAGAACGCCGCTTCAGCCATGGACGAAATGGCAAACAACGGAGCACGCAAGGAACAGGTGCGTGCAGCATTCGCCGTATTACAGCAGGCAAAGGCTGGTCTGGACATTGCACAGAAGTCGTACAACCGCGTTCAGCGTCTGTTTGACGACGGCGTGATGACAGCCCAGAAGCGCGACGAGGCATTTGCCAACTACAAGGCTATGGAGGCGCAAGTGAAAGCCGCACAGAGCCAGTACGACATGGCAGTGAATGGCGCCCGCATGGAAGAGAAGAAGGCTGCTGCTGCACAGGTGAACCGTGCAAAGGGTGCCGTAGCCGAAGTGAACTCCTACATCAACGAGACAATGCAGATAGCACAGATGGCTGGCGAGGTGAGCGATGTCTATCCGAAGGTAGGCGAGCTCGTCGGAACCGGTTCACCGATTATGTCAATATCGATAATGAACGACCTCTGGGGAACATTCAACGTTCGCGAGGACCAGCTCAACGGTATGAAGATAGGCAGCGAGATTAAGGCTTTCGTTCCGGCATACAATCGCGAGATCCGCATGAAGGTGTACTACATCAAGGATCAGGGCTCGTACGCAGTATGGAAGGCCACCAAGTCGAACGGACAGTACGACCTCAAGACATTCGAAGTGAAGGCTCGCCCGATTGACAAGATTGAAGGTCTGCGTCCGGGAATGTCATTGGTGCTGAAGAAATAAGATAAAAGCCCCACCCCCAGCCCCTCCCCCGTAGGGAGGGGAGAGATGTGTTTAGTTATAATAAGTCGGAACATATAGCTCCCCTCCCTGCCGGGGAGGGGCTGGGGGTAGGGCTTTTCTCTTTCCGATAGATTATCTCATAAACGATTCCCAAAATCATTTTTGTTAATGTCTTTCACCAAACGAATCATACAAATATTCTTACGCGAGTGCCGCCGACTGAAGGAAAATCACTTATATCTGTTCTCAATGGTGATTTTCCCGATATTCGTGACCTTCTTCTTCACGTCGCTCATGAACGAAGGCCAGCCGCAAGACATGCCTGTAGGCGTTGTCGACCTTGACAATTCTGCCACGACACGCAAGCTGACACGAATGCTCGACTCGTTTCAATCGACAAAGGTGGTGGCACACTACCCCAACTTCGAAGAGGCACGACTCGCTATGCAGCACAATGAAATATACGGTTTCCTGTATTTTCCACAAGGCACCACAGCCGACCTATTGGCTTCGCGGCAGCCAAAGGTGTCATACTACTACAGCTACGCTTCGCTGACAGCAGGCTCACTCGTATTTAAGGATCTCAAGACCGTAGCCACTCTCGGCACGGCAGGTGTCGGCAAATCGGTGATGTCAGCCAAAGGTTACACCGACAAGCAGATTGCTACATTCCTCCAACCCATCGCTATCGACCTGCATCCCGTAGGCAATCCGTGGGTAAACTACAACATCTATCTCTCAACGATGCTCATTCCGACGTGTCTGTTGCTCTTCATTTTCCTCGTTACAGCCTACTCTATGGGCTCGGAATTGAAGATGGACACGGCACGCGAACTCATGAAGTGCGCCGGCGACAACCCGTTCGTGGCAATAACTGGCAAGATGCTGCCACACACCATTATCTGGCTCATCATAATGCTTGGCTACCTCTACTACACGTTCGGCATTCTCCACTTCCCACATCCGGGCGGTTGGGGCAGCATAATAGGCTTGGGCGTGCTTACAGTATTGGCAGCCCAGGGCTTCGGAGTGTTCATGTTCGGTCTGTTCCCTTCAATGCGAATGGCAATGAGCATGTGTTCGCTGTGGGGCGTACTTAGCTTCTCGATGGTCGGAACAGCCTTCCCCACCCTCGCAATGGACCCAGCCCTGCAATCACTGGCACAACTGTTCCCCATGCGCCACTTCTTTATCATATATGAGATTGTGGTGTTCGGAGGCAATCCGTGGACCGATGTGGCGCTCAACGCAGCCGCACTCACTCTGTTCGCCTGCGCTCCCGTGTTTGTAATCATGCGATTGGGCAAGGCTCTGAGAGAATATGTATATTTGGAGTAAAACTGTATTTAGATGAACAAGATAAGAACTTTCTGGGAAGACACGGCCAGAGTATGGCTTCACGAGATGCGCGACATGTTCAAGGACGAGGGCGCGCTGCTCTTCGTGATACTTTTGCCCTTAGCCTACCCTATACTCTACTCGTGGATATACAACAACGAGGTGGTGCGCGACGTGCCAGTGGCGGTGGTTGACAATTCGCATAGTCAGACGAGCCGCGAATTCGTTCGCCACGTAGATGCATCGTCCGACGTTCGTGTAGCAGCCTACTGCAACAACCTTGAGGAGGCAAGCCGACTCGTGGGCAAGCAGGAAGTGTACGGCATAATACTTCTGCCCGAAGACTTCGACCGCAACCTCGGACGCATGCAGCAAGCCCATGTCAGCGTGTATTGCAACATGGGACTGATGCTTACATACAAAGCCATATTCCAGACCTGTACGGCTGTGGCTGCCGATATGAACTCACACATACAGATAGCGTTGTCGGGCAATTACACCAACCGCGACGACCAGCTCACAACGCAGCCCATGCAGATAACCGATGTACCTATATTCAACAATACAGGTGGCTACGGCAACTTCATATTGCCGGGCGTTCTGGTGCTCATCATACAGCAGGTGATGCTGCTTGGCGTAGGCATTGCCTACGGAACATCGCACGAGAAGCGCCGCTTCGTACGCCTCATACCAATGTACGAGCGACGTTTCGGACTGGCACGCATCATGGTTGGCCGCACGATGGGATTCTTCGTACTCTTCCTGCTCATCTCAGCATGGGTATTGCTGGCGGTTCCGCGACTGTTCCACTTCGTGCAGATACTGCACGCACGCGACTTTGCACTCTTCATTGTACCTTATCTGCTGTCGTGCATAGGCTTTGCTATCACCTTCTCTTACTTCGTACGCAAGCGCGAGAATGTAATGTTGCTCGTAGTGTTCACCTCAGTACACTTCCTCTTCATGTCGGGCGTATCGTGGCCAAAAAGCAATATTCCCGAAATGTGGCAATGGTTCTCATGGCTGTTCCCATCTACTTTCGGCATTCAGGGATTCATTAAGCTGAACACACTCGGCGGAGTATTCGGCGACATCCTGCCCGAAATCAAGGGACTCTGGATGCAGGCCATCGTTTACGGAGCATTGGCTACCGTAGTGACACGTTGGCAGGTAAAGCGAGTTATGGAGAAATAAAAAGAATAACAAACAATAATAAAGCGCCCTGTAAGGGAAAAAGCATTAACAATCTATGCTTTTGCCTTTACAGGGCGCTTTCTGTTTAAATAAATATCTTGTTCGAATAATATATAAATCCTTTTCAAACTATATATATTACCTTTTCGAACTATCTGTGTATATTACTCGAACACCACATCACCGAAGAAGTCGGGACGATGGAAGTCGGGCTTTGGCAGATTGATTGGGAAGAGCGAGAGGAAGTGAGGATGAGGCAGCATGTCGCCACACTTATATACATTGCCCTTCACGTGCAAGCCGTCGAAGCTCTTAAGGTTGTGATGATAGTAAGCCTCAACGGGCACAGCCAGGCACAACTGCCATGTACGCTCGCCCTCGATGTTGTCGAACGGCTCACGACCCATTGTCGACCAGCGCTGCACCTTGTCAAGAACAGCCTGCTGAGCACGCTCGCGTCCCTCACGACTGGGACCGAAACCGATGAGCAATGTGCCGGCTGCGTTGCACTCCATATTATAATAGGTGCCGTCAGCGACTGGCGAGAGGAACAGTTCGCAGCACGAATCCTCCCAAACGTTGCCATCGTCGTGCGGTGCAACGGCACGCACGCATTCCTCAGTAACACGATAGTTGATGAGCAACTGACTGCCGTTGTGAGCCATACGCACCTCAAACTTCGGTTTGTAAGGGAAATCAGCAGCCCAACAGTGGTTGTCTACCGGAACGAACTCAATCTGAGCCTCGTCCATAATACGGCAAATCTCAGCCGCCTCGACCGAGACAGCTGAGATTTTCTTTATGTTCAATGCTTTAGGCATAGACGATTGGGATTAGAGGTTGTTCTTCTCGATATCCTTGAAGTAGCGGTATGTTCCAACCTTGAGCTCCTCAGTAGCAGCCTCGTCAGCTACGATGATACCGTGCTGGTGCATCTGCAGAACAGAGATAGTCCACATCTGAGTAACCGGACCCTCAACAGCAGCCTGGAGAGCGCGTGTCTTGTTGTGGCCATTAACGAGGATCATAACCTCACGTGCAGACATTACAGTACCTACACCTACTGTAAGAGCTGTTGTAGGAACCTTCTTCACGTCGTTGTCGAAGAAACGAGAGTTGGCAACGATAGTGTCAGTTGTAAGAGTCTTCATACGTGTGCGTGAAGTGAGTGAAGAACCCGGCTCGTTGAAAGCGATGTGGCCGTCAGGACCGATGCCGCCGATGAAGAGGTCGATACCACCAGCCTCAACAATCATCTGCTCGTAACGTGCGCACTCAGCCTCCAAATCCTCGGCGTTGCCATTAAGGATATGGATGTTCTCCTTCGGGCAGTCAACATGGTCGAAGAAGTTCTTAGCCATGAATGAGTGGTAGCTCTCCGGATGCGACTCGGGCAGACCTACATACTCGTCCATATTGAAAGTGAGGACATTCTTGAACGACACACGTCCCTCCTTGCAAGCCTCAGCCAATGCATGGTACATTCCGATAGGTGAAGAACCAGTCGGCAGACCGAGCACGAACTTGTGGTCGGGTGTCGGATTGAACTTGTTGATACGCTCAATTACATGCTCAGCAGCCCACTTTGAGAGCTGATCATAATCCTTTTCAATAATAAGTCTCATAATATCTTTGTTTTAATAAAATTTGATTAGCGTTTTTAAAACGTGCCCCGAAATCACATCGGGGCACGTCGTTGATTGTTGTAGTAGTTGTAACTAAATAAGCAGTCATTTGTTAGTTGAAAATCGGTTTTTCCAAACTAATACGACTTGATGCCCTCTTTATTGAGGCACCACACTTCATAGTTTGTCTTAATCCATACAAAGATACGCATTTAATCAGTAACGCCAAAGATAATCGAACAAAATTAGTTGCTTAACATCAATTTTTAAGCACAAATTCGTATTTTTGCACCATTCATACAAGTAACAGCACCCAATGGCATGTTGTTTGTGACAAACAAAGCGTAAGAAACACTTCACGAAGAAGTGATATATTAAAATTATTCAATAACGTTAGAATTTAAGACATTATGGTTTATACTAGCAAGCCATGCCCTCGTGCAGAGAGCACACAAAACAACGAGCGCGAACGCAAAATCTACCGTGTCACGATATATGGAGCCGTGGCAAACATACTGCTCTGCCTCTTCAAACTGCTGGCAGGCATCATTGGACGCAGCTCGGCAATGATAGCCGATGGCATCCACTCGCTCAGCGACCTTATCACCGACTTCATCGTTATTGCCTTCGTGCGTATATCGAGCAAGCCGCAGGACCGTGGACATGAGTATGGACACGGCAAATATGAGACGCTCGCAACGACCATTATCGGACTGATGCTGCTGTTTGTAGGACTCGGCATTATGTGGAACAGCATCACACAGATATGGTCGTGCCTTAACGGTGGCACGCTGCAATCACCGGGCTGGATAGCATTCGTGGCTGCCATATTGTCTATAGTGGTCAAGGAGGCGTTGTTTCAATACACGCGCAAACAGGGCAGACAGTTGCAGTCGCAGGCCGTAATAGCCAACGCCTGGCACCATCGCAGCGACGCCCTCTCGTCTATAGGCACAGCAATAGGCATCGGCGGAGCCTTGGCATTAGGTTCACACTGGACCATCCTCGACCCCATTGCAGCCCTCATCGTGAGTGTTCTCATTATCCACGCATCCATTGAGCAGTTGCGCCCGAGTCTGGGCGAACTGGTTGAGAACTCTCTGCCTGAACCTGTAGAAGCTGAAATCATCAAGACAATACTCTCGTTTGACGGAGTTAATGACCCGCACAATCTGCGTACACGCAAGATAGGCAACCGTGATTCGATTGAGGTGCACGTGCGTATGGACGGCCAGATGACTCTCGACAAGGCTCACAACATCACTCGTGCAATGGAGAAGAAGCTGAAGGAACAACTCGGTGAAGGAACATTCGTGATAATACACGTAGAACCTATTAAATAAGATTCTGAACATTTGCAAGTTCAATAAAAATAACGCAGCGACCGAGCAGATAATAGCAAAGCAATATATCGAACCGTTCAAGGCAGGCAAACGCAAGGTAACGGCTATTGCCATAGAACTTGATGACAAGGGAAAAGGACTGGTAGCATAGAAGGAAGTGTAGGTATTAGCATCCGGTAAAAATGTCGTATCATGGCATGATACGATCGTTTCAAGGCACAATACGGTCATATCATGGCATGATACGACCGTTTCAAGACACGCAACAGAGCCTTATATCACGTCACTGACATTAGTGTCACGATTGTAAAGTGACATGGTATCGTATTGCATAGTATTTGGCATCAATCAATATAAGCCAATGCAAATATTGTACTGGCAGTAAAAAAGTGTTACAAACGAAATTCTGATTTTAGAGTTTTACGGGCCGTTTTGGTATATGGCTGAAATGATAAAGCTATAGACTGATATTCTCATTGTTCTATATTGCATTAATTATTTGTTTTTAGGAGATATATCCTTGATAATGTTTATACCATAAAGACCTTTAACAAAATTGACACATACAGAATCACCTTTATTGATTTTTTTGAAAACTTTTGAATCATCCAGACGAAATGTTTCTTGGTTGTCTATAAATTTCAAGTTCACGTAGTATTTTGAAAGTCCCCAACTACGATAACCACCATGTCTTTGAATATATCTCTTACCAACAACGTATGCGTCAAGATGATACGTATGGGAACTGGCGAACCAATAATTTGTTGTATAGAACAAGACACCCAAAACACCAGTAACCACTATTCCAAAGCAACATCCCAATACAACTTGAAGAAATATAGATTTTTTCTTAATCCCAAATTTAGCAAAGAATATGAGGATTGTTACCACTGGAATAATACCCCATATCCACATTGGGAAACAAATGATGGTATGTGTAATAATACTGTGAATATAATCATATAACGTGGAGAATGTAATTATACAAATGGCATATGACAACCATCTGTACTTCTTCCAAATGCGTTTTATAAGTTTACCTAATCCCATCAAAATTGCCCATTTTGTTTTCTGTCTTTTTCTTCCACCTATATGCCAAAGCTAAAGCAATGACAACGGCAAGTATTACGATAAACAATGTCTGTTGCATAATCATTATTTTTTATTGTATAGAATTTTATTCCTTATATTTTCTTGTAACTCTTTCGTACTATTCTGTTTAAACAGGACATATATTCCACCAACAAATAAAATAAAGAAACTT
>ULYE01032902.1_pt1 | contig 25269 bp, 25 predicted proteins | sample 1961921 | NCBI WGS metagenome assembly ULYE01 (sample SAMEA4835856, study PRJEB28245) | human gut metagenome | biome: gut microbiome; material: fecal sample | place: Denmark | collected 2008 | reverse complement strand
CATACAGCCTTGTAAGTCTGAAAAGGAAGAACCTTATATCCGTAACTCCTCTCAAGGACGCTCTGAATGCCTTTGTCTTCGCAATGAATGATTCTGCGAAGGCATTTGCTGCCCTGTTGGCAAAGAAGTTCAATGCCTCATCGTAATGCTCGTATAGTGGGCTCATCTGGGCTCACCCGATAAACATAGGGAACTAAGCATACAGCCTTGTAAGTCTGAAAGGGAGAAATCTTATATCCTTTGGTATATATAAGGTATTATATATTATATAAGGTGTATGGAGTGGATTTCGGTTTTATATGGATCATATATGATTTCGTTATAGATGATGCCTGTGTTGGTCTTTGATGTCGCCATCTTGGATGACTGTAATGATAGCTTTGCGAACGCTTCTGATGTGTTTTTTCTGTGGGATAGAGTTGTATCTTTCATCCAGTGGAGTTTTCTCTGTGGTTGGAGGAACATTCTGTTGAAAAGTGTCTGAAATGGCTTGTCCGATTTAGCAAGGTCGGGTGTAATTTTAGCCATATATGCCCGTGAAAGACAGGAAATATCGGTTTTTGTCCGATATGAACGTAAAAAAGTGGCATAAAAATTTGGTTTTTGCTCCAAGATATAGTTACCTTTGGGGTGACGAGAACTAATGATGTTTCGCGAGAAGCAAGTCGGAATACATCAGTGAGAGGTCTTTGAGAGGCCAATAGTTGCACTGATATATAAGAAGTTAGATACTCGAGCGTAATACCAATAACACAGTGGTACAGAGCACATCATACATTTGCTGGGTTCGGTACATCATTTAATAATAATAAGGAGAATAATGCCTATGAAGACAATCAAGCAGGGAATGCGCGATGAAGCAGTCAAGGTGATGCAGACAGAGCTCTCTCGCCTGGGCTATAATCTCACGGCTGATGGTGCTTTCGGTTCTGGCACTCTGGCGGCAGTGAAGGATTTTCAGCATAAGCATGGATTGTCGGTCGATGGGATAGCTGGCTATTCCACTTGGGAGACTGTACTCTTTGCTGACCGTCCTGCACAGGAGAAGCTCACCGAAGAGGATTTCGTGCTGGCTGCCAGACTGCTTGACTGCGAGATGGCTGCCCTGAAGGCGGTGCAGAAAGTGGAGACCGGTGGACGGGGAGGTTTCTTTGCTCCAGGCAAACCTGCCATCTTGTTTGAAGGGCATGTGTTCTGGAAACAACTCAGGCAACGCGGTCTTCGCCCTGAGAAACTGGCTTCTGCCAATCCCGATATCCTGTACCCCAAGTGGACCAAGAGCCATTATCAGGGAGGGTTGGGCGAATATGCCCGCCTTGAGAAGGCCCGTAAGATACATCCTTCTGCAGCCAATGCATCTGCCAGTTGGGGTATGTTTCAGGTCATGGGATTTCATTTCGCCATGTGTGGATTCCGCACTGTGGGCGATTTTGTTGCTGCCATGTGCGAGAGTGAGCGCCGTCAGTTGCTTGCCACGTGCCGCTTCATCAGCAAGACGAACGGGATGCTTGCGTCACTTCGGGCCAAGAAGTGGGCCACCTTTGCCAGCCTCTACAACGGAAGCGGCTATGCAGAAAACCAATATGACCGCAAACTGCAGACAGCCTACCTCAGTTTCTTGGCGAAGTGAACCTGCGTTGGTGGGCAGATCATAGTGATGGTATTGTACCGTCAGGCAGAGGCTGAACCTTATTCTTAAAGGTATCCAATCTCCGCCAGACAAGGGTAAAAGTCCACTCATTAAAACATCAAAACCCTACCATACAGGAGTAGGAACTCATTCAAAAAGGCTTCTAAGCTCCAACAAACAGGGTCAAAAGCCCATTCACGTTGAAGATATCCTTCCGCCAGACAGGAGCGACTGTTTGGTAAGCAGGGAGACAAGGAATGTTTAACCAATTTGCCAGGCGAGATTTCTATTAGGGCTCTATCTTGCCAAGCGGCCTAATCAAGAGCCCCAAACATTAAAAAGCTAAGACTATGGGAGTAACCGGAAAAGCTGTTGGCGCACTGCAGGGACTACCTTTCTACAATCTGATTGGCGGTCCACTGAATGCCTGCATCCGTGCACAGGCAGAAGCTGCGCAGACCACCGTGAATTTTATTCAGGAGGTTGGTCTGAACCAAAACGAGGATGGCACTAAGGAAGCCATCTATGTGTTTTTTACCTTTGTGCAGAATGGACGTAAAGTAATCATCAGTGTGCCCTTGCTGACGATTATCCCCATACCGTACATCGCCATCAATTCCGTTGACATCAACTTCAAAGCCACGGTCAACGGAGTGGAGAGTGACTCGTTCACCTCAGAGAACTCCACCTCTTACACCCGGGACTACAACAAGAAGACCAACAAATGGTGGGGAGAGAAGCGTACCACCAACCTGAAGACCTCCTACTCATCGAAACATGATTCCAAGAGCACACGCGACTCTTCGTTCAGCGTGGAGGCTACCATCGATGTGGCTGTACATGCCGGTCAGGAGTCAATGCCCGCGGGAATGGCCAAGATACTGGAGATGTTGGGTGCCGCAATGGACCTGTGTTCACCTGACGGCGAGCTGACAGTCAATGACACCACTTTCTATGTGGAGAGCGGAAAGACTGCCAAGGTGATAGCACAGTACAAGACACCAGGCGGACTGTATGATACATCGGGCATCATGTGCTCTGGAGCCAAGGGGGCGAAGAGCCCAGCAGGCACCGAGAACCAGATGGACAAAACCGTGGAGTTTGATCTCAGCCCGAGTGATGAACCTTACATCATCTCCTGTGGCGATGTTCAGAAGGTGGCGGTGAGGGTCATCAAGCAGACTCCCGCAGCAACCACTGTAGCCTGATGATGCACTGCGCATCCTGTCTCTATTTACTAATCTATAATGATATCTGTTATGGCATCCATTGACACAACACCTTCTACCGTTGCCACCAATGCCTTACAGTCACTGCCCTTTGGCACTCTCATCGGTGGGCCGCTGGCTGCCTGTGTGGAAGCACAGGCCAAGGCCGCCAAATCCTCGTGGGAGTTTATCCGGGATGTGGGACTGACCGACACGGAAGACGGCGGCAAGAAGGCCATCTATGTGAACTTTGAATACCGCAAGGACGGTCGTTCGGTCACACTCAGTTTGCCATTGCTCACCATTGTACCCATACCTTATATGGCCATCCGCGAGATAGACATCGCCTTCAAGGCACGCATCTCGGCGGCTGCATCCAGTTCGAAGACCGAGCACAAGTCGCTCGCAGTGGAGGCTGGAATGACATCGAAGGTGGGGTTCAATGCTCTGGTAGCCAGTGGCAGTGTGGAGATGAGCACCAGCATATCCAGCAAGAAAGACTCTACAGCCACCCGTGATTCCAAGTACAGCGTGGAATACACGATGGATGTGAGCGTCAAGGCCGGGCAGGATGACATGCCTGCCGGAATGGCCAAGGTGCTGGAGATGCTCAACAGTTCGATTGACTCTATTGATACAAAGGGCGAGCTGCACGTTTCCGACCAGGTGGTGAGCCTGGCGGGCGGCGGCAGCACCTACATCTCTTATAAGAACAATGAGGGCTACTATAAGCCAGCTGACATCAAGCTGTATGAATACAAGGACTCCCAAACGGGCTCTGAGGTCAAGGCAGACGACTGTCAGAGGGCAGCCGATGATGCAGGAATGCTCTGTGTATTCAAGAAAGAGGGATTCTATTGTGCAAAGGCCGGCGAAAGAATGCTGGTCATTAACGTAACCAAATAGTAACCGACTATGCCAGACGAAACAACGAAAGGCAAGAATGAAGAACTTGCCAACAACTCCCCACCAGCGGAGACTGCTCCACAGACAGGTGGTGATGCCCCTAAGGAGGATTCCGGGGGCAAGGGAGGAGGCTTCATGTCGGAACTTGTGGATGGTGTGAAAGGTCTGTTCAAGTCTGACAGCGGCGGCCAGAATGCTTCTGGAAAGGAAACAGAGAGCGAGTCGGCCGAATCTGGCAAAGGCAGTGGTGAGAGCGCTGGTAAAGGTCAGGAGAGCAAGGGCAGCAAGCTGAAGGAAGTGACTGGACAGATAGTGAAGGGCGTCCAGGAGACCTTTGAGAAGGCAAAGAATGAGGAGAAAGGCGATGCGTCGCTGGCCGAACAGATGAAGGAGCTCAATGAAGTGCAGGTGGATAAGGCTTTCGTTTCCGATTCCATCAACTTGCTGGGCACACTCTCCTTTGACAAACTCATCGGGAATCCGCTTCGGGCAGCCATCAAGGCACAGCGCGATCTGGCCAAAGAGACGCTGAGCTACATCCGCGAGGAAGGTATGAAGGTAGATGAAGACGGTCAGGGACAGATAACCTATGTGTCAATGACCTTCCTGAAGGACGGCAAACAGGTAAGGATGAGGGTTCCTCTGCTCACGCTCATGCCAGTTCCACGCCTCTCCATCACTACTATGAACTACACGTTCAAGGCCAAGGTGGATGCGATATCCTCGGTGGTAGCATCGGTAGGAAGCGGTGGGTCGCCTATCAACAGCAGTTTCGCGATGGGAGGCAACCAGCAACCGGCAGCAGCCACCAAGCCTGCATCGGCCGGTGCAGACAGCCAGAAGGCAGCAGCCGGCAAACCGACCGAGACGAAGAAGACCGATGCACCAGCAGCTGCACCAGCGGTAAAGCCCACCGGCAGCGAACCGAAAGTGACCTCCGCACCCACCATGACCACCAGCTATTCCTCCAAGAAGGACTCTGGAGCCACCCGTGATTCGCGTTACAGCGTAGAGACCACGATAGACGTCAACATCACCGCCAGCGAGGGAGAGATGCCCTGCGGCATAAGCAAGTTGCTGGGAGTGCTCGATGCATCCACTGAGGTCATCGACCCCAAGGGCTCTCTGCAACTCTCCACCGAACAGGCATCGCTCGTCAACGGCTATGCTGCTGTCTCTGTGGCCTACCGCGATGGCCAGGGCACCTATAAGCCCAAGGCCGTGAAGTGCGTCCAGTATGATGGTGACAAGTCGCCCTCTCTGCTCCAGAGTGGTGATGAGATGCTGCTCGTATTCAATGAGAAAGGTACCTACAAGGTGTCGGCCGGTACGCTGCAGCGCATTGTGTTTGTATCCTAAAACCATTTCATTATGGCAAGATTACAAGATGTATTAGCCTTGGTGCTGCGTGACGTGCTGTCGGCGCAGCACCAAGCCAACCTCCTCACCGAGTCGCTTGCCGGGCAATACAGAGCTGCCGGAGTACTGCGACAACTCTGTCTGCCTGCAGTGACTATAGGTGACATGGAACTTTCACTCCGCTTTGCCATCGCTCCGGGCATAGAACAGAGCGCTGGGCAGACAGATGAGGAAGTCCGGTCAATGGAGGTCATCGTGGATGCCGAGCATCTGGCGGCTCTGCCCGAGAATGCTGTGCACTGCATCACACTGAAGGTATCGGCACAGGACGGCATCAAGACAACTGAATCGTAACCCCTCAGACTTAGCATTATGGCTGACGAGAAAACCCATATCGGCGGATTGCAAGCGGCGGGTATGCCTGCCGGCGGTGATGGCAAGGCTATGGACATGAACCTGGCCGACATGCTGACCGCCATGATAGAATCCACCATCGCTGCCGACCAAAAGGCTGCCGAGGACTATCTGGAGGTGCTCCGCACTTATGCCTTGGAGCCTTCAGAGGACAGGCCTGGGCATGAGAAACTCAAGATGGTGGATTTTGAGATGACCGACAATGAGGGTCACAGGCAGATAGTGTCCATTCCCAAGCTCTCCCTCCTGCCGCTGCCCGTGCTGAGAGTGGCCGAAGCCACGTTCGACATAGAGGCGCAGGTGGATATCAGCAGTTCGGTGAGCGAGGAAAGCCAGAAGGAATTTGAGGACAGATATCCCCTGCTGCGCCGCCCGCTCAGAATGATGCCCACTGTCAGAAGAGCCACCTCGGGGATAGTCCCCATGGAGAGAAGACGCGTGCTGCCTGCGGCTGTCCGTGTGAGGTTGGCACAGACGGGCACCTCCAAGAGCGAGTCGAAGAAGGAGGTGCAGAAGATGACCAACGTGAAGGTGCATATCAAGCTGGAGCCCGTGGTGCTGCCCGACGGCATGCGCAGTCTGCTCCAGGCTTCCGACAGCACCATCCAGATAATGGACGAAGACAACAAGAATGACTAACCAATAATCCCCACAGACAATGACAAACAATCAGCAAAAGACTCCCGGGCTCAATTGTCCACAGTGCGGAACCTTCATTCCCACATCCATCAGCGAACTGCTTTCGGCCACCGGGCTACGTTGTCCGCATTGCCAACTCGTACTGACCATCAACCGCAACGAGTCGAAACGTGCGATGGAGATACTCAAGAATGTGGAGCAAGCACAGCAAAACCTCAAGAAAGCAAGTTCATTCCAACGATAATATACAGGTACTATGGCAGGTGGAGACAACATAGAGGGTGGCAAGCAGGTGGTGAGCGCCCTTCATTCCATACCCTTCGGAAACATCATCGGTGGTCCGTTGGCTGCCTGCGTACATGCTCAGGCCGAGGCTTCACAGACTACCCTCAACTTCATACGCGGGTTCACCATGGCCGACTCGGGCATTGACGTGGATGGTGCAGAGCCTGTCACCGTCACTTTCTCCTTTGTGATGAACGGAGTGCCCACGCTGATGACGCTCCCGCTCATGACTCTGGTGCCCATCCCATACATGCGCATCGAGCATGTCAACCTGTCGTTCACAGCCGACATCACGGCTTGTAGCAACGAGAAGATGGAAGCCCGATATGCCTCAGAGGGCTATAAGCGCACCGAGGAGAGCGAGAAATCGGTCTCCGTGCAGAGCAAAATGGGCATCCATGTACGTGCGACCACCAGCGACATGCCTTCGGGAATGGCACGCATGCTGGATTTCTTTGCCAACAACCTCATCATTCAGGAGACGCTTACCGCCCAGGAGGTGAGCGACATGCGGCTCGAGGCTGCCCGCCAGCGTGCCATCAGACGCAATGATGAAGCCGAAAAGGCACGCATAGAGGCACAGCAGGCACAGGAGAAGGCACGCAGGGAAGCACAGGAAAAGGCGCGCAGGGAGGAGCAGGAGAAGCGACAGCTGCACCAGCAGATAGCACTCCTGATACGAGACTTGAAGTATAAGAAGGAGACCGAAGAGGCTCGGCGGCTCTATGAGGAGCGACAGGCGAAACTGGCAGAAGCGGCCAAGGAGGCACGCAACAAGCGACTGGAACAGCTGAAGGAAAGTGCTGGCCGGACTTCCTCATTGCTGGGCGGGAAAGTGCGACCAGGTGGCAGGGGCAAAGGCTCCACACTGGGTGTGTACGTCAGCCAGACCGTAAAAGAACAGGTAAAGGAGCTTCAGGAGAAACTCAAGCACCAGCAAGAGGAGGAGGAACGCCGGCGCCAAGCCGAGGAAGCCAAGAAACAGGAGGCCGAAAAGCCATCGGCTCCTCAGGACCAGTCCGCTGGCAGCACATCGTCAGCCACTCCCGGCCGTGTGTATCCCAATGGCAAGGGCTCCTTCATGGGTGCTTCCAGTGGGAGTTCATCTACTGGCAGCAGCACATCATCGGGCACTCCCGGCCGTGCATATCCCAATAGAAGGGGAACTATCCTGGATACTCCCAATGATACATCGTCTTCATCAACTCCCACTCGCGCCTATCCCAATGGCAAGGGAGCCTTTATGGATACCTCCAGTAGTTCTTCTACTGCCAGCAGCAGTTCGTCTTCCTCCACTCCCACCCGCGCCTATCCCAGTGGCAAGGGAGCCTTTATGGATACTTCCAATAGTTCTTCTACCACGGGCAGCAGTTCTTCTGGTACTTCTAGTGGAAGCTCTACCGTGGGGAGCAGTTCGTCTTCCTCCACTCCCAACCGCGCCTATCCTAAAGGTAAAGGCGCCTATCTGGGTGCTTCTGCTCGTTCCTATCTGGCAGGCATGGGCGCTGCGGCTGCTCCCAAGGCAGGTTCCGATGACAAGGATGCCAAGCCGGCAGAGTCCCAGCAGAGCGAATCCCGGCCGACCCGGGCGCAGTTGCTGAGAGGACAAATGCCATCGCTGGGCAAGAAGGCAATAAACATCCGCAGCCTTCGCAAGAAGAAGTAAAGTCTGTACAAAGAAGATAAAGCACGCACAGCAGCATGAGCAACCAGGCAGCATACAATATTCGCGGCAGGGATAAAGAACGTCCCCTGTGGCTTACAGAGGTGATGCGCAAGACACTGACCGACTGTACAGAGGCACAGCATGTGGCCATGCAGCAGTCGCTTGAGCTCTTCGAGCGCACGCTCTTCACCCATGACGATGGCCGTACAGAGCCTGTGATGGTCAGTTTCTCCCTGCAGATGAACGGCCAGGACTGCACTCTGCGCATACCGCTGCTGGCTCTGGTGCCCCTCCCATTCATGCAGATCAGCCAGGCCAATCTGGATTTCTATGTGAACGTAATGTCTTCGGAGAGCCGGAAATGGCAGGGGCTCGAGGTGCGCTTCTCGCCTTCCAACGAGCGGATAAAGTGCTCGGGACAGACCCAATATAAGGTGAGTAACAACATAAGGGTCAATATCAAGGCCGCAGCAGCCCTTCCCTCGGGTGGAATGGCTCGCCTCCTGCAGATAGCGGGCAGCAAGTGCATGCGTGTGAAGAGGGTAGAGGAAAACGCCGAAGAACAGTAAACCCAAATACATGAACTCATAAAACGAAACGATATGCCGGAAACCAAAGGTAACGATACCCCTCAGCAGACCTCCCCATTAGGCGCGCTCGACTTCAAGCGCATCATTGGCGCACCCCTCTCGGCCTGTGTCAGTGCGCAGGAAGAGGCAGCACAGGCTACGCTCGAGTATATCAACGAGGTGGTGTTCAGAAGGAAGGATGACGACCCGGACAATCTCGCACCGGTCACTGTGACGTTCTATTTCGAGAGTGCAGGCGTGGTGAACAGGCTCACCATTCCGCTGCTCTGCATCGTGCCCGTGCCTTATCTGCAGATAGAGCAGGTCAACCTCACCTTCCAGACCACAGTGACCGAGAGCAGCATGAGTGATGACCGGCTCCAGCTCAAGGCCAAGTATTCCTCGCCAGGAGATTCGGGGGAGGAGTCGGACGTGTCAAAGGCGGAGTATCAGAACAGACGTTGCATCGACGTAAACCTCTGCGTCACCGCTGCCGACATGCCCATGGGCATCAGCAAGATACTTGAGATATTCAACAATCAGCTGGTGGAGGTGCGTCAGGAGGAGCCTTCGCAGCTCCCCAAGCCTGCTCCCCAGTCCGAGCCTGAGCCATCGCCCCAACCGGAAAGCCAGCCTGCCCCTCAGCCTCAGCCTGCTCCACAGGAGGAACCAGAAGCCGAGGAAGTGCCGGCGAAGTACAATGTGCTGCTGCTCACCAGGGTCAGCAAGTCGCAGAAGTCCGTCATCATCAATGTGGTCAACACCCATTGCCGACGCAGCAAGCGGCTCTCGGCATCGGCACTCAACAATATTCTCAAGGGCTCCCAGCTCACCATCCCCATCGAGGAAACCTACACCGTGGCCAAAGCCATTGTGGATGGACTGAAGAAAAGAAACATTGCTGCTTCCGTGGTGGAAGTATAGGTTAGTTGATATTGTTTGTTGTTTGAGAGGATAAAGCCTCCTGCACTCCGCAGGGACTTTATCCTCTTTCTTTTTTCCGAAAACATTCCGTTGGCAGGGAAGAGCCAATAAGGACTGCCTCTGCTCCCGCTCACCCGCTTCCCCCAGCAGGCTGCATCTGCTCATGCAGCGCACTGCACCAGCTCATGCAGCGCGCTTCATCCGCCCACGCAGCGCACTGCCTCAAAAAGCCTGATTTACTCTTCTTGTCCCAGAAGCCCAATAACTCAGAATTCTTAATTCATAATTCCAAATTCCCCAGCCTATTGGCACCAGCTCCTCATCCCAATAACTCTTAATTCTTAATTTGTAATTCTTAATTCCCCAGCCTATTGGTACCAGCTCCTCATCCCGATAACTCTTAATTCAAAATTCATAATTCCTAATTCCCCAGCCTATTGGCACCAGCTCCTCATCCCGATAACTCTTAATTCAAAATTCATAATTCCTAATTCCCCAACGGGTTTGTTTTCAGAAGTTGCACCGCAGGCGGGCGCTGAGCACCACGAAGTTTCCGTTCTTGTTGTTGACATATTGGATGGAGGGCTGCACTGCCAGGATTCTGTTCACCTGCCTTCGCCACGTAGCCTCCACGGTGTATTCCGCCCCCTGAAGGAATCGGGCGTACTGGCCAGAGAGTCCGCATTCGTTCAGGCTGTCCCTGTAGGCGGCACCCAGCTCCGCATACCTGTAGCACGCATTCCGCTTGCTGGTGTTCTCGGAATACTGTGCCATGCAGGCGATGCTCCTTTGGTCGGACTTCCATAGCGGTTGTTCTCCATATAGCCACCAGGCACAGGTGGGCTTCCTGCGCGCTTCCTGCGGCGGCAGCATGTTGCCTTCCTTGTCGATGGCAAACTGGCGCGAGTGGATGGAGAGTCCGGCCAGATAGTGGCCCCATGCGTGCTCATATTCCAGTTGCGACATGTTGAACACGCCGTCTCTCTTGGGTTTGATGAGGAAAGGATTGTTCTGCCTCTTCCATCCATTGTAGCCAGCACCGTTGTAGAGGCTGTTCTTGAAGGTCCATCCATCCTTCTCCACGTCGAAGTAGAGCGTCAGCCCCGACAGCGGATAGTTGGCTATGGGGTAGCTGGAAGCGATGGTGGGGAAGATGCCACACGAACTGTTGGTGAAGAGCGACGTGATGTCTGTGACGAAGAAGTCCTCATTCACGTTCCTCACACCCGCAAAGAGGTGCGCGTTCTGCCACTCGTGCATGTAACCCAGTACGGCTATCGAGGCCACCTGATTGTCTGCGAAGACGTTGGAAAAGCCCTGCCAGTCCTCGATGATGCTTTCTCCCGTGCGTGCCACATGCAGCGTGGCGGCTTCGAGAGACCCTTTGCCTTTCCACACCGGCACACTCAGGTTGAGCCGCAGGAGGTTTACCCAGTTGGTCTCTTTCTGCATATCCCACTGCCACTCCGAGGTGTATTCACCGCTGAACCACTGTGCGCGGGCCAGGAGAGGGCAGAGGCAGGCCAGCAGGAGTATGGTGATGCGTCTTGTCATCTTCATTGTCTGTTGTGAATGTGTGCGTTTGATGCTTGATGTTTGTACTTTGATAGATATGGGCCAAAGCCCTTCGGCACCCGTCTCATTGGCGCAATCGCGGGCTGGCAGCATGCCGATGATGCGTTGCCAGCCCGTGAAATCGCATGCAAAGGTACTCTTTTTTTGACTTTCCTGCAAATCGGGTTTCCCTTGCCAGCTGATAGCCAACGGCTTGCCAGTATGCCGCTTCCGGCCTTACAGCCACCTCTCCCATTCTTCCCGAACACCGTCTGCCGCTTCTCAACCTCCTCATCGGTCAGTCCCAGCATGCTTGTGTGCAGGAGTTCATACACTGAGTGTAGTGGTGCATGTGCTGCCTTCAGCACCCTCTCGGCGTCGAAGGCAGTTACTCTCTTGTTCTTTCTGCTCTTCCGCATGTCATTTGTCTGCTAATTGATTATTCTCGTTTCGCGCTGCAAAACTACTCCACCAATCCAAGAGCAACAGTTAGAAACCCATTAGAGCGCCATTAGGAACCCCTTAGAGCGCCGTCTGTACACCTTATTATATATCTCCCCAGACATCCCGTGAAAGGGCAAATCCCCTTCCCATGTGACAAGGGAGAATCAGGCAGAAAACAGCCCTGAAAAAGTATCCTTGGATACTTGGCAATGTATCCAAGGATAAACGGGCAAGTATCCAAGGATACTTTGCCAAGTAAGCTTGCTTCATGTTTTGTCCTGGCTTTCTTTGTCATTTCCTCATTTCACTAGGCACGTTTCCTATTCATAAACTGAATCAGTGGACAGTGTTGTAGAAGTCATACTGAATCAGTTGTCACTTGCCTTGGAATGGCACTGCTCCAGTTGACGCTCCTGTCCCTTCCGGGGTGGAGGTGTCTTCCGTTTGGTGCTGCCAAGATACGCACTCTTTTTGGTTTTCGACCTTGTTTTTATCATAAACCTTGCTTTGTCCTGGTTTTCTTCGCATTTGTCGGATGAACCAAAAGAAAAGCCCGAAGTCCCATTTAATGGCGCTTCGGGCAGGATATTTATGCTCTTTGGAGTTTACCGGACAGCAATAAAAACCAATATTTTCTCTTCGTTCATAATCCTACACTTTCAAATGTTTATCCACCTTGATCTTCTCCACCAATCCGTTGGAAAAGTGGAAAGAGAGGGTTGGACGGTCAAATACGGGGTTTGCTTTGTGGATGATGCGGTGATACGAGGGCGAGATAATGATGATGTTTGAGGTGTCGTTGTTCATGCTCTCGGTGAAGGGGATGATATGGTGAGCTTCTACCACAAGGGTATCGTATGGTTCGCCCACCTTTTCACCTGTCATTTGGCAACGGTAGTCGTAGAGCATTTTGAGTGAGTCGCCTATAGAACGGTCAAGATGTCGGATTTTCTGCAGGCGAGTCACCTGTTTGATACTGGTATTCTTATCCTCACGAGGCTCAAAGGTTTCAAAGTCTAGTTCAGACATCGTACTCACATCCGTTTTCACCTCGGCCTTTACTGCCGTTGTGATGCAGTCAGCAACGAAAATGTTTGGAAATTCCGTGGTACTTAGAACAAGAAACTCCTGATGTTCCTCTGGTATGCGTATGGTGAACTTACGATTGATATTCTCTGGAAGATTCTTGATGCTCTCCACATAGTTCCAAGTAGAGCAGAATATCTCTCGCAACCGCTTCACCAACGCACTTCCTTCGTTATACCTTATTTGTATCATGTCAGGATGTCCGTCATACTTTATTCGGTTGAACCCCTGGTTCTTTAGTTGGGCATCATACCCTATGCCATCAATCAACACCTTCACGCTTCGAGTCTCTCCGTGTTTGGGCATACCTCCAGGCATTGCTTTCAGCAGATGATGAAACTCCACAGGAATCTGAAATCCCTGATGCAGGGTGGAACGGTCTATGAGTTTTTTGTAGAGGAACATTGTTGTTTTATTTTTATATATCCCTCTTGATCGTAGCACCTGTGATACTTGTTTATGATGTCAATAAGGTGCTGAATCTCTGGGATCTTTGATTTTATACCCTTATACTTTTGATATTGGTCATTGTATCTTTCAATTGTGCCTTTTGCTAACCGTTTTTCTATGTCGGAAGGGATGAGTAAAGAAGAACGATTGCCTAAATATGCATTGTACTCTGTGAGGAAAATATTGATGCCGGCAAGGTCGAAGTCGCCAAAATGAATGTAGCGATTGGGGATTGTCTGCAACCAAGAACGTAAATCAATGGATTGTGGATAACGAGAGACGAACAACAATCGATTATTACCAATACATTGCTCAAAGAGCTCTCGTTGCTGACGAACCATGCGAAAGTTCTCCATATTTTCAACGCCAACTACAACCACATCATCGGGAACGGAGAACGATTGCCAATCAGCCACAAATAAGAAACATCCTTCTTGTGGGTTGACAACGAACTCCCGACCATTCAATGTACAAGGAATTGGTTCGTATGAGTTAATAGGAAAACCTGGGCATGAGCGTGTCATTACCAATTTTGAGTTGCCGGTTGATGATGCTTGCTGCGAACGTGAGGTATTCTCCGATAACAAGGTTTTACGTAACAGCCCCATGTCAATAAATCTTTCATCTACAGAAACTAATGCTTTGCATAATGTATCTGCATTGGGGGCAAATAACGTTCTCCTGCTTCCATGCGATGTACTAATCAAAACACCATCACGCACCAAATCCTCTATCCACTCGCCCTTGAGTTGGCTTGCGGGTAGCGATTCTCCATTACGAAGACGGATTAGTTTGTCTATGAGAGCAATGGTTATCTTCATTTCTGCGAAATCAATGGGTGAACGACAGTCTTTGACTTGCCATCCTTTTGCAACAAATAGGTATAACGATAATCAGATACATTGTAGGTTGTTGGTGAGGAGTTGATAAGCAATATGTTACGAGCATTGGCAAAGTCAAGGATACCCTTGATGTTTTGCGGATGCAGTTTGCCAATCTCGTCCATCATACAATGAATTCTAAAATCACCAAACTTGCGGCTCACCTTTTCCTTGAATACATTGATAAGCATGATGTTGATCATTGCTTTTACGAGCGTATCAGTACCCTCACTGCCTACATGCGAGAGTTTGTCTGCCCAACCAGTATCGTTGTCGTTCTCGATGATGCGGAATTGCAACTGGAACAGGTCGGAAAGAGTAAGATACTGGCGCGAAGGATTATCCATCAACGACTTCATAAAGTCGAGAATATGCCCCACAGCCTTCTGGTTTACATCATCACGATTAGCGGTAGAGAAGAGGTTCATCTCGCCCATTGCAAACTGATTGTCATCGTTGAACTCCTTGATGCGTTTCATCAACTGTACCATCTTGTCTGCCGAAGGAACTGACTGCAAAGCAATGAGTTTGATAACACCCACAAAGTTGCGTTCCTTGAAGTCGTTGTTGATATCGTGAATAATTTTATCGACATCCGATTCATGACGTGTCAACTCGCCTATCTCCTTCGATACACGCGCCAGGATGTTCACATAACGCTCGCTTGTCCTTCTTCGATACTCCTCCAATTTATTGTTAATAAGGAAGTCGTCGAGGTTGTTGGCGAAGTCAAGATAATTCTCGTCATTGGTCAGTTCTGTACGGAAACTAAATGTGTTTTTTGTTGAGAAATTGGACTTGAACACATTGATGCTCTGCTTGAATTGATTATGTTTCGACAGACGCGACCAAATGATACTCTTAAGTTCTTCAACAGCTTGCCCAGGAGTAAGCAACGTCTGCTTCTCTTTGGCCTCTGCAAGCATAGGAGGACAAAGATTCTCATCATGAGCAAAGTGTTCTGTCTCCTGCAACTCATCTTCGAGACGTTCCTTTTCTTTTTTGCGCTCGCTAAGTTCCTTTCCAAAGGACGTAATCTTTTGCTCGTGTTTTTGCTTACGTTGGTCATATTTCTCATCCAACTGTATAATCCTCTCAGCAAGGCTCTTCTTCTGACTCTTCAGGTTATCCTCTTGATCAAAGAGTTCTTCCTTGTCTCGCTTGTAGTCATATACGAGTTTGCGATTCCGCTCTATGTATTTCAGTTCATCTTCTGCCTTGCTAATCTTTGACTTGCAATCCTCCACAAGTGTGGTATCAGCGCCTCGGCCTTTCAACTCGTCCACTTCCTGCTGCTTCAGTTTTCGCAATTCTGCATCAGCTTCTTGTTCGCGAATCTTAGTTTCCGCATTTATCTCAGCAACACGTTTGTCATGTTGTTTAATGTTATCAGCCTTAGCGTCATGATGCTTTTTTCGACTGATTTAAGTTGCTTTTGCTTGTCAGCATTGATTTTTTCACGCGCGTCTTGTGCAGACGAAAGGTCATGAGCCAACTTTTGTTGGCGATTCAACAGTTCGTTCTGTCTTTCTTCAATTATCTGCTTTGCCTTGGTGGCATAGTCATCAATCTTTATAGTAGTCTCCTTACGCTTTTGCGGAATCGTATTGAGTTCCGTCTCTGCAATCAACTTCTGCTGACGTAGATTCTTAATCTTTGGTGTAAACAGGTGCTTCAAATCTTCGATAGCTTTTTCTTGACTATTGAGAATCTCAGCATACTCAGTCCTTGCTTTTTTCAGTTCATTCTCCAAAGCATCCTTTTCATCCTTCAGTTGCTTTGGCTTACGCACATTAAGCGGAAAATCCATGAGATCAAGTTTCACGCCATACAATGATGCTCCATCTGCTTTCTGCGGATGAAGTCCTGTCTGATAGAGAATCTTCTCCTCATTGATCACCTTACCGATGTTCTGCTCCCAATCAGGCTTGTTGTCCTCAAGCCATTCGTAGAGCGAACCTTTTGTACGATCAAGGAGCGCATCGATGGTTTGGATTTGTTCTACAACGGCATCTTTTTGCTTCTGCTTTTGGGCCAATTGACTGTTGTAATCCGCATTGATCTCAGCCTCCTTTTTATCATATTCTGCCTGAATACGATTTACATCTGACGCAAGTTTGTCAATCCGACCTTCAAGTGCTTTCTCTTGGAGTTGCAATTTATTCAGCTGCTGCGTCAATGTTTCCCTCTCTTCTTTGAAGGGCTCAAAATAATTTAGCTTTAGAAGCTCTTTGTCACAATCTTTTTGCTCTGCCTTAATAGCGTCAATAGCATTGGATGCCGATTTTATTTTCTCCGCAAAAGACAACTCTATATCTGTTCTCGTAGCATTATACTCATTCAGAAGGCGTTCATCCGTATTCAGCTTCTCCTGTCCATCTGCAAGAATACGTTGCTGCTGAACTTGTTTGAAAGCCTCAAGTTGGTTGGTGATATTCTGACGCAGAGCTTTATATTTAGTCGTAACGTCATTGAAGCTTGCCGTAAGATCAGCAAGTTTATCCTTGAGGGCGTCAAGTTCTGTTTTCACAACAGGTTCTTGTGCACATCGATTCATCACCACATCAATCTGCTGATTTGCATAATATTCCTTGCGCTCTTTGGCGCGCCCCAGTTTGTCGTTAACAACGCCTTGCTTCTGGTTCAAAGTTGCTTTCTCCTCATCATGCTTTTTCTGAACCTCAGAGAGTAAACGATTCTGCTTATCCAGCTCCTGCATGAGTTTTTCGATCTTTGTGCCAATAAGTGGCAATCTTTCACGAGTAACGCGTTCTGCATACCTAAGTTCACCACACAGTTCCTCTATCTGTTGCTTCATATAGAGAAGCTCATGATATGCCATTACGACTGCATCAGCCTGTTTTCTTACTACCGTTTCACCTTTTTGATTTGTTTTATACCAGCACGAAATATCCTTGTACTCTTGTTCGAAGTCAGACACCTGTCTGCGGAAATAAGCAAGATCAATATTGGCTTCTTCTTCACTCATCGAACGGATAATGATGTCCTTGATGAAATTGGCATCAAGACGCGAGTTGAGGAATACATTCTGTATGCTTCGTGGAATGTTCTGGTAACGGTTCGTTTCCAACAACTGGAAACGTACGAACTCCTTGCCTACAGCTTGTCTGTTGCCATAGAGTATGTCACGATACTGCTCGTATCTATCAATTATCTTGCTTGGGTAAGCATCATTTAACCTGTCACGTATAACCTTCCATTCAGCCGTCACTTCTCCATGCTCATCAACAAGCCATTCCTTCTGATAGGCTGCATCAATAAATCGGTAACACGCTCTACCCGAGGAGCGGAATACGAGTATCGAGAAAGGTCCGTGCTCATGCTCCACCTCATACACCATATATGAATTGGCATGAGGCAGATAGAATTCGTCGAACGACTTCATCTCCTTCGGTATGCCAAGGTGTAGTTTGTCGGCATTGTAGAAGAACAGAATTGCCCTAAGCAAAGTACTTTTGCCCACACCCTGAGTGCCGATAAAATGCACATTACCATCCAGTTTTATTTCTGCATAACGGATGTTGGCACTATTCACAAAAACTATCTTTCGTAATGCTCTCATGACTCTTCGGTTTCAATGATGGTTAGACAATCTATCAGTTCCTCAATGTAATGGAAGGCTGCTGTTACTTTGTAGGTTCCGTCAAGTTCGTTCTCTAATTCCACAAAGCCTTGGCGTTCCAGATCATTGATAAGTTTTTCGACCTTTTCCTCGTTTGTCTTTACATCTGTGTAAAGGTTGCGTGCTTTCTCCTTGAGTTCAATGTCGCTGGAGAACTTTTCGAGTATGTTCGATTTGCGGAACGTGAAGCCGGAAGCGAACGTGTTGTTGAACGTTTTCAGGAAATCCACACGGTCTATCCACAATGCGAGTCGCTGAACCTTGTCTGCCAATTCAACTTTGTTCTCTGTGCGAGAGAAATAGTAATACCCATTGCCACCCTCGAGCAGAAAGCCTATGCCTGAGAAGTATTCCTGATAGTTCTGGAAATCATCCTCTATAGCATCGTACAGATGCGAACGTTGCTGCGAGATTGAATTCTGGGAAATGAATCCTCCCTTGTTCAGTATGTTGAATATTTCTTTTGTGTAACGCATATTTTTAGTTGCTTGATGTTAATGGGTATATAATTGGATATTCGATTCCCCCCTGCTGCCGATATTCGTCACCAACATGTAACTCGTCAAGATATTGTGTGGCAATCTGGCAGAAAAGAACTAACTTGGCTTCTTCGTCCATCTTGATTCTGTAGCCAGAATAATTCATCACGAAATGGAACAGATGGTCGCCCGATGCCATGAATGCATTCTTCACTTCACCTACATCCACCATCTGCAGTATCTGTTGCTGTTCCGTGAGTTCGTCCTCGGTAAGTGGTTCGGCAAGATTACCTTTCTTCAGACGACTGTTACCCTTGCCTTTTGCAATATCCTTCAGTACTTTAAGTCCCTCTTCTGAATTCCGGAGCATAGAGAGCGATACCTTTAGTGTATATCTTGGGCGGGGTTCCATCCATACGGGATTCCTCACCTGAAGTTTAGCAAGAATGTCGGTGTTCGTGTCCAGTAGCATCTGGTCGCGCAGGTATTTGAGTTTCTGTACTTTCTGTAGTAAACGGTTCTGGTATTCAATGAGGTTCAGATAGTTGATGATTTGTCGGTCAAGCTCCAACAGGTTGTGATACACGTCGCGCAATTGCAGTTTTACGTCCGTAACGATGTCCTTCAACTGAACGTCCATCGCTACCATAAAGAATGTTGTCTGCTTCTCATCAATCACACGTTCGCACTCATTTATCAAGGCCGCAATATCCTTGCGCTTTTCGTCAAGGTGCACCAACTTCTTTTTCTTGATGGCAAAGGTTGGCTCGTTCTTGTAGGTATTGTCGATGTTGCGCTTCAAATCTATGACATTCCTTAGTGTTGTGAGCGCAATATTCCTCAGTATTCGTTTCACGTCACGCAGGTATCCGTACTTCCTGCTCGGATTATTCTCACTCAGATAATATTCGATGGCATTATTCAGGTTCCCGATACTTTCCTTTACACTGGCAACATTTATCTCCTCATTAACCTCCAGCACATCCTCAAAGAACTTCAGATAAACATCCTCAAGCTCCACGAAGTCAGTATTCTCACGTATCACGCCATAACGCCTCAGGAACTCAATGCTTTCATCCTTCTTACTTGCCAAATCGCGAGCCCAATCATACCTAAACGACAGCTTTTTTCTATCTTGAAACAGCGCTTGAAGCAACTTCCGTTCCCTATCCAGGGCACGAATTAGCTCCTCTAATGAATGAAAGTGTGAAAGGTTGTCCATAAAATATGTATTATCATGAGGAAATCAAAAGTTATTGTATTACCTCCCAATGTCCAGTCTTGTCACTTCCTACAAATTGGATGAGATGCATATCTCGGAGAACATAGAGATCTCGTTTCGTAGTTCTAAGGCTTATACCTAGGACTACGGATAGATTCTGGGCATTTACCGTGTCATTTACCATGCCACTTACCGTGCCATTTTTTATTATCTCGTATATTCTACGTTGTCTATCAGTGAGTTCTGTGTTGCTTACTTGGGCGTTTGCCATGCCATTATCTTGGGCGGTACTTGGGCGGTCAAACTCCTTTTCCGTTGTCCACTCCGCCATCAATGTTGCTTTCAAAATGAATGCATCAATGTGGAACGAAGGGATGGTGCAACCTCTTGTTTCCAACTCATTGCAGATACGGTCAATACCCTCGCCAAACTCCTTGACATACTTGTATGCCTTGAGGTACTGGGCAATCTTGGGATTGCGAGAGAAATGAGTGTGGCGTATGTTGTCAGGTCGAACCAATCCTGGTAAATCTCCTGGAGTCTCGAAGACTATACGGTCGTCGAACATCTTTATCTGAATCTCTGTTCCCTTGATGTTGTATGCCCTGTGGCAACAACTATTGACCACCATCTCTTGTATAGCGTATTTTGAGTAGTTGCGACGGGTGATAAAACGTCCATCCTCACCAAGGAAAGAGTGCTCACGAACCTGTGTCTCCAGATAGTCAATCGTACTGCGTACCTGCTGGAGGATGGTTCCCTCGAATGTCACGTCCTTGACCACATTCATCTCTATTCCTACCTTTTCCTCAGTACCCTCATAGCGGATGAAGCGAGTACGAGCACGAGGGAAGAAGCGTTGTGGATTCTTTCCAAAGAGAAGAATGCAGGCGGTACTTATTTTCTGCTGTCCGTCTTTCTCGGTGGTGAAGTTGTTATTCTCTTTCAGATACTCCATGGCAGACTTTCCATAGCCTATGACATTCATATAGTCGCCCACGAGATTCATGTCAACATCATCGATGGTGGCACCGTACACGTCTTTGTCCTCGTAGTAGCGCTCGCCCTTGTCGTAGAGAAGCTGCATACGCTCGTCAAAGTTGAGTTTCTTGCTTTTGTCGCCTACACGCATGAAACATTCGTCAGCTTGGTTGGTATGAAGTTGAACGCTGGCGGGAATGTGCATAAGCAGAATACGGTTCTCTTGACCTTCATAGTCTGTGCAGGGCAGATATTCGCATCTTACTCTTACAGATGGATTGCAGAAGTCGAAAGGAACTCGAAGCAATTCATTCAGGCGCTCTTCGTTTCCATCAACTCCTTCTATTCTGCGAGTTTTATCAGAAACACCAATGGCAAGCACACCACCATCGGCATTAGCCATAGCCACAATGGGTATCGCTAATGCTTTCGGCTCAATCTGTATGCTCTTGCAATCGAACGTCTGACATTCTTTGCAAGTCAGTATTTCTTCTATTGTCATATTCTGATGGTTCTTCTTCTTACTGAATGTTTCCTTCTGTATTCTCTTTCGGAGATGGCATCTCTGGCAGGGCTTCAAAGCGAACGAGGTCGTTCATATCCACATTGAGCAGTTTGGCTGTCTGCATCATGGTCTTAAGAGAAGGTTGTGCCGAGTTGGCACATCACTTGCTGGCTGTTGCCGGATCTTTGCCTAACTGCATGGCCAACCAGCGGTTGGTCTTTCCCTTGTCAACCAATAAGACCTTTATTCTGTTTGTCTTGCCGTCCATATTGACACATTATTTATAATGGATAAGTACAAAAGTACGAAATTATCTTGTTAAACGTGCTAATAATATATAAGAAGAAGCATACATGATTCTTTTTTTGTTGCGTTTTATGCATTAAGTAGCCTCAATATAGGTGTCTTTGTTGTACGGAATGGCCTTGAGATAAAGGTTGTGCCTATCCATAAGTTCTGATCTGACAGGCTCTTTTTGCTGTGGAGCAAAGGTATGGAAAAGGGCTGGAATCCATGTGTAAACTCCAGCCCAATCTTTCTTCTGTGGGCTAACTTTAGCCTGAAAGGCGCTTTCCCAAGGATCCTTCTTGTCCTTCCGGCTTTTTAAGCTTCAGCTTTCAGTCGCTCTCGCGTTTTATTCAAAATAAGTGATGACGCGCGTCTCTGTCCATTCGTTTTTCTCCGTAGAGTCTTTTCCCTTTCTCAGAGTCCAGTAGCCCTTGCTGTCGAAGCCGTCATAGGTGAAGGTCTTGGTACTTTCGTATGGCTCGGGCTCTTCTCCCATTTCGCCGCGCGACCCTTTGACTTCCATTTTCACGGTGTAGCCTTTGTCATCGTAGATGTATGTGGTCACGTCGGAACCGCTGTCGGGGCACTCGTTGCTGATGGTCTTGAGTAGTCCAGACGTGCTGTCGTAGGTGTAGCGGCTGGCCTCGTAGCAGTCAAAATCACCGGCTACGTATGACAAGAGCCGTCCTTGCTTGTCGCGCTTCAGTTCTGAGAAGATGTCGCTGGCTTGGTTGCTGTCGATTTTGGTGAGGTGTCCCTCAGGGCAAAGGTAAGCATATAATCTGACAGCAGCCAAGCCTTTGTGCCTGTATCTTGCCTCTTGGCGGTCCGTTGCTCTACGCTCCTATATATATAATGTGTAGTTGCTGCCGTTCGCTCATGGCGCTGCCCCTTTCGTTGCAGGCCGCTGCGTTGGCCGTTGCAGTGCGTTGCAAGGCTTGATGCAGCGGGCGGCATTTCTTCTGATGGCTTTCTGAAAAAAAGTGGGGAGGCGGTGTCGGATTCTGCATGAGTTCCCTCTCTATATAGATGTAACGGCAAGAGAGAGGCCGCACAGAGAGTAGGAATCATTAAAAGATAAAGAGTTATGCCAAGCTACAACGTAAACAAGCTCATCAAGCAGACATCCATCAAATGCGCCATGGCGGCAGTTCCCGGTGCCTTCATGCCCGGTATCGACATCGCAGCAGTCGGCGGGCTGTGGGCCTACATGATGACCAAGATAGCCCAGGAGCACAATGTCACCTTCCGCGAAGACCCTCTGAAGTTTGCTGGTACCGTGGCGGCAGGCGTGGGCGGATACTGGACAGGCAGCAAACTGTTCACCTGGGGTATAGGAGCCGTGCTGGCTTTCTTCACATGCGGAGCCGGTTTGCTGCTCATCCCGGTGAGCAACGTTCTGCTCAACGGCTATTTCACCTGGACGGTGGGGCGTCGCATGGACGCTATCTTTGCTGCCAGCAGCGGCACCGAAGCGGGGGTGGAGATAGGCAAGCAGATTGTCAAGGCTGTGTGTCATCTGCCCAGCCGCAGCGAGATGGCCGACTTCCAGCAGGATGTGGCACTCTCTGTGAGTGAGGTCAAGGGGTGGTTCTAACATTAAAAGATAAAGCTATGATTACGGATTTGATTGATTTCCTGGTTGATACTTCCAATACTTTCGGCAGTCTGGTGAACTGCTTGGTGTGCCGCTGCAAGGACTACCGCCGTGTGGTGCAAGGGGCAGTGAACGGCACCGGGCAGGAGTTCGACGACCTGTGCAGCACTCTGCCGCAGCTTCCTGCCGAACTGGCTCAGTGCCCGGTGAAGCATCCGGTGGTGCTCGTGGATAGCGTGCGAGGCAAGGGAGCCCGCTTCACCGTCACGGTGGTGCTGCTTGACCGCAACCTCCACTACCTTCACGCCTTCTCCTCGCTGGTGGTCAATGGGTCGGTCAGACTTCCTGGCGTTCCATGCTATTGGAATCTGTAAATCTGTTGGGCAATGTGACGTGCCGTTTTCTGCAAATTCCGTAATTTTGTGGTGCCGATTGCTACTTCCGTCCTGGCATATAGCCCGCAAAGGGCCAGCATCAGGCGGGTGCGTCGGCAGAAAGGAAAACTAGTTATTTACGTTATACTGTATGAAACGGACAATTACTCTGAGTCTGCTCTTCTGTCTGGCTCTCATGGCGGCAGCACAAGAGCGCGTGGATAAACTCATTCGTGAGTTGAACAATCCCAAGTCGAAGAAAGTGCTGGTGGTGGCTCACCGCGGCGACTGGCGCAACGCTCCCGAGAACTCCCTGCAGGCTTTCCAGAACTGCATAGATATGGGTGTGGATATGATAGAACTCGACTTGCACATGTCCAAGGACAGCGTGCTCTTCCTCATGCATGACAATACGGTGGACCGCACAACCACCGGTCACGGCAAGGTGAGCGACCTCACAGCGGCCGAACTGAAGAAGCTCCGCCTCAAGGCAGGCCATGGAATAGGCACCAGCCACACGATTCCCACCTTTGAGGAGGCGCTCAACCTGTGCAAGGGAAAGATTCTCATCAATGTCGATAAGGGCTACGAGTACTTCCGCCAGGCTTATGAGGTGATGGAGAAGACGGGTACCACGCGCCAGGTGGTCATCAAGTCGGGCAAGCCCATCAGCAAGGTGCAGAGCGAGAAGGGTGATGTGATAAGCAAGGTCATCTACATGCCCGTCATCACACTCACCAATGCCAATGCCGAGCAGGAAATCAACGCCTGTGCCGCAGTGCGCCCCATAGCTATCGAGTGCTGCTTCGGCAAGGCAGACAGCAACGTGGAGCGCCTGCTGAAACTGGTTCGCCAGAACGGCAGCAAAGTGTGGATCAACAGCCTGTGGCCATCGCTCAACGGAGGCCATGACGATGACCGTGCAGTGGAACAGCATCAGGAGGATGAGGCTTGGGGCTGGATTCTCCAGCAAGGCGCCTCTCTCATCCAGACCGACCGTCCCGCCCAGCTCATCCGCTACCTGAAGAAACACGGCAGGCATTGAATAAGCCGCCCGCAGGAGGGGCTTTTTACAGGCCGGCAGCCTTGCTGTTGCACTTGCGTCTTTATCTTTCGGAAATGATTCTGAAGGGCGTGAGAGCGGCAGGTGGGGCTGTCGGTCTGGCTTTGTGAGGGTGCTGTTGTCCTCGTCAATGCTTGTGTCTTGGTACTTTCTTTCAACTATTTGTATCTAAAGTGGTTCGATATGTAAGAGGCAGGAGGGTGGTGTGAGGGAATTGTGTTAACTTTGTGGGTAGAGGGCGTGAAGCTTGCGGGGCAGGATGTGTACTCGTGGGTCGGGAGGCGTTCTCATCTGATTGTTTAACCTCATAAAACTGCAATGTCATGAAAACAAGTGTGAGAGAAGTTTATCGGTGTGCCATCTGTGGAGGCATAGTGGAGGTGCTGCACGAGGGCATGGTGATGCAATGCTGCGGACAGCCTATGACGCTGCTCAAGGAGAACACTACCGATGGTGCCCGAGAGAAGCATGTACCTGTGGTGGAGCCTGTGGAGGGCGGCTACCGGGTGACGGTGGGAAGCGTCGAGCATCCTATGCTGGCCGAACATTATATAGAGTGGATCGAGCTGGTGACCGATTCGCATGTCTATCGCAAGGAACTCAAGCCAGGCGAGAAGCCTGAGGCTCTGTTCCTCACGGACGCCAGACAGGTGTTTGCGCGGGCTTATTGCAACCTGCACGGACTTTGGAGAAGTTAATCTTTCATTATCTTTTGTGCCGCCTGCCACTGCGTGTTCTTGCTCTGCAAGATACCGAGTGCAGGCGGCTTTTGTATGCTTCTTCGGCTCTTTTGAAGTGCTTGCTTGAGGGGAGGGATGTGCATTGCCCGAGAGCTGTGGATGATTCGCAATCATGTGGCATGCGTGTGGTGGAATTCGCTTTCGCGCGTTCCTTATTATTATTGTCGTTATTGTTGCTGTCCGGTAAAACTTTTGCAAGCAACAGATATTAGGGCTGGTACTTCTCACGAGTGTATCGCCTAAGATGGTCTATCGGGCCACCAACGTCCCCAAAAGAATTTTCTGATTCATTTCTACTGTGCTGACGATCACGAAGAAGAGGACTCCTCATGCACTTCTTGCTTGTTATCATGGCGGGGGAT
>ULYE01034829.1_pt1 | contig 25276 bp, 21 predicted proteins | sample 1961921 | NCBI WGS metagenome assembly ULYE01 (sample SAMEA4835856, study PRJEB28245) | human gut metagenome | biome: gut microbiome; material: fecal sample | place: Denmark | collected 2008 | reverse complement strand
TGAAACTTCTGAGCCTATTTATCTTACAGCTACTACTCCGGCTATAGTGCAGTTAGGAACCCCAAAAGTTACAGTAGTTACATCTGGAGCTACTACTACTGCAAGTTGGAAACCTGTAGAGCACGCTAAGAAGTACGAGTACTACGTTAAGCTTAAAGGTGCCGACAAGGTATTAGAAAGCGGTACTGTTACCGATACCGAAGTAGCTCTTTACGGATTGGTTGGCGAATACGAATTAGGAGTTAAGTCTCTTACTACAAGCGAGGCTTATAGCGATTCAGAATACGACAAAGTAGAATTCAAAGTAGAAAAGAGAGAAGTATGGCGTACAGTAGGTACATTCAATGATGGTGCCGGAAACTCTTGGAAAGCTACTATCGTGGCATATAGCAACGACACTTACACCATACTTAAATGGTATGGCCATGAAGGCTACGATTTGGAATTCTCAGTAACCAGTGGTGGTAACGTTGCCGTTACAAACGCTTATAAAGATGACGGCTCATGGTATTATGTACGTACTGATGCTACTCACCATTTGACGGTACATCATACTTATCATTCTTCATTCAGCGGCAACAGCACTTCTGGTAAGATGACGATTTATAATGGTAAGGATGTCACATTTACTTGGCCTGTGCCCGTAACTGAATCATGGCGTGCCAAAGGTACTTGCAGTATACAGGGTTATAATTGGAAAGCTACTTTGGTAGCATATAGCGACGGTTCATACAAGCTGCTTAAATGGTATGGACACGATGGTTATGATTTGGAATTCTCTGTAGGTTCTGACGGTAAGCCGACTTTCCTGAATGCAGTGAAAGTAGAAAATGGTTGGTATTATATTAAGGTTGCAGCAAACTCACAGTTGGGCTTGTATCCTGCGTATCAATCTACTTTCAGCGGTAATAAGAACAGTGGTTCGTTCTCATTCTACTCTACGTATTCTGAACCTTTCAAGTTCTCTTGGTGAGGAACAACACAGCAGACTGTTGACGCACTTGTAGGTACTTATTCGCAGGTTTCTAAGGGATATGGAAAACTTACAAATACCCGTTGGCGGAATTAATTTAAGTTGATAAATATGAATAAAAGGTTGTACATATCGCTGGTTTTTTTAGTAACTTAGTGGTGATCAAAACATTAAGTTCAAACCATCGTATGTACAACCTTTATACAAAATTCGTCAAAATACTTGAGATATGCAAGCAATTCTCTGAAAATCTCGTCAATGAATCAGGTAATGTTCCACGTCGTGGTCCTGTTCCCAAGTTTACGGATTTGGAAGTGGTTTCTCACAACTTACAGGCCAGTTCTTGGTCATCAGGAACTACGCAAAAATAACGAATGGCTTGTTTGCCAGAATCATTGGCAAAAATAGTGCACTTACCATTCTGCAATACGTAAACTTCATTAACGACAAGCCCATTGGTAGAATTAAGTATGCACTGACTTAATTTCGCCAACAGGTAACTCATTGCTATTCTGTAGTAATAATCTTTGAGGAGATGAAGTAAGGTTGCGTGATAATAGACTTTCATTTTGCCTTCTTACCATACTTTTGGGATTACAATATCTGCTTTTTTAATCGCTCAAAACTGCGAGCTGAGCGCACGAAGAAATCTTTGAGTCGAAATTCTTGAGTTTTGAGCGTGCAGCGTTATGTTGTTTATATACAGTGTGTTATGCTGGTGTGAGTAGAAATGTGCAATTTTTTATAAACATAAAAGGAGCTCTTTTATAATGCAAAAGGACCTCTTTTGCATGGTAAATGTAGTCCTTTTGCATTATAGAAGGAGTACTTTTGACACAAAAAGGAGCCTTTTCTCGTCCACATTTATTATCCCTTGCGCTATCCACCTTCATAACCCATTGAATATAAACAATATAAGCAAAACGTCTCAAAACTGTCATCTGAACGCACCAAAGATTTCTTTGTGCGTTCAACTCGCAGTTTTGAGCGGTAAGAAATGCAAATATTGGATCGGAAAAGAGCGCTACCTATGTAGCGAGGTATGGTAAGATATCAATCTCCATAATTACAATTTCTTAATAACCTCTTGTGCAACAATTATAGCATCGTAGCAAAGATCACGCTCTTGCTCATCCTCAACAGAATCAATGAACTTGTCTGCCAACCATAAGATAAGCATTTTCTTTTCATCCTGATGTAGGTATTCTGCAAGCTTAATGACTTGTTTACGTTTTGCCCGTCTGTCACCACGTTCTATCTTACTGAACATAGGTGTATCAATCTCTAGTACTGCTGCCAACTGTCGCTGTAGCAGCCCTTGCTCTTCTCTGAGCTCTTTGATCTTATCTCCGAATAACATAGTTATTTATTTACTTTTGTATTATCAAGTAACAAGTCTAATTGAGCTTGTAGCTCTTCACGATTAGGGAGATAGAGTTGATACCGTGCAGCAAAAAGCTGATTATCTATACCCTGAAGAGCATACTCCATCAACAGCTCATCTTTCTTTGCACCTAAAACAATGCCAATTGGCGGATTATCATCTGGCTGGCATATCTCATTCTTGAAATAGTTCAGATAGAGATTCATCTGACCTATATCGCCATGCTTTATCTCTGCTCGCTTCAAATCAATCAAAACATAGCATTTCAGAATGGCATTATAGAACACTAAATCAACCTTAAAGCGTCTACTTCCGATAGGTATGACATACTGACGTCCCATGAATGCGAATCCTCTGCCCAATTCCAATAAGAACTGTTCCATGTTGCTCTTCAGAGCTTTCTCCAATTCAGATTCCTTGTACTGCTTTCGCTGAGGTAACCCTGTAAACTCTAACACATATGGGTCTCTGATGATATCTGCTGGTGACATGACCTGATGCCCTTCATTTGCAAGCGCAAGCACTCCTTCTTTATCAGTACTGAGTGCAAGTCTTTGAAAAAGTGAAGAGTTGATTTGTCGTTTCAGTTCTCGAACTTTCCATCCTTCTTTAATGCTTTCCTTCATATAGAATTGCATTTCCAACGAATCTTCACATTTGAGTAATTCAATATAATGACTCCAACTCAATTTGTGTGACACTGTCGCACATTTTGGGAATGCAAGATAAAATTTACGCATATATGTCAGTACTGAACGACTAAATCCACGACCATTCAGGCGTGTTAGGTCTTTGGATAGATTAACCAATAATCTATCCCCATACTTAGCCTTTGCATTTCCTCCTTGCTCAAACTCAACGATATACTGCCCAGTTAGCCAATTTGCATCAAGCAACTCGGTATTGACAGCAAGTATAGCTTTATTCTTTGCATCCTCCCAAAGTCCAGAGATTTGTGTGACAAGTCGCACATATTCGGGATCATTGGCTTGCAATTGTCCTGAATTTTGTTTGATTATATCGCTATTCTTCATATTTTTAGTCTTTTAGCGTTTCTTAAAAGAGCTAGCTTCTCTTCAATTTTATCTATGTGAACTTCTAATGCCTTTGCATAGCTTTTTTTGAAATTGTCCAGTTCTTTTGGAGTTAATAGACTTTCATCATATATAAACATCAACATTGATAATATTACAGTCTTGTTGCTTGTTATCATAGTTTTGTTTCGAATATTCCACAAGATGCCAATCCATGGATTGTTCGAAATAACCATTTCAATACTTGCATATCCTTGCATGCAACTTTCGAGAGAAATTTTCTTTCTTAGACAAGTTTCACAAATTGCTTTTACCAATTTAGGAAGAGCAACAGGTCTAAAATATAGAAGACCTCCATTATTCTTGTTCCTAAATCTGGATGCTGCAGTTGGATCAGCAGATGCACTTATATAGTCACCCATTCCTGGGAAGATGTTACAAAACTGATTCCAGAAATTACGTAAATAACCTTCGAAAGCATCAAGTTCTTCTTGTTCTGGTCTGAATTTCAAAAATTCAGAAATTTTGGTTGAATTATAGATCTTTTCTTGCTTATTGTTTCTTGACTTATAATAAGTGTAAATTATTCTATTTGTATCATAGAGTGTCAAAAGCGAAGTAAATGATTTTGTATCATTGTCAGATAACGCTTTTGACCCTTTCAGGTCAGCTTTGACATTATCATTAATAAATAAAGGGTAAGTTTCCAAAAGATTTCTCGTTACAATAGCAACTGTATCATCCTCATCTAAGGCGATTATATCACCAGGCTTAACTGGCTTTGCATACCGATTGAGTGTTGAAAAGATTCTTCTGGTTTTCTCTTTTCCTTCTTTATCATTGTGATGCCCTATAAAAATCACTGTAATAGTTTCATCCTCTAATTCAGGATTTTCTTTAATCGCTTCTCTTATGCCTTCAACTCTATGTTGACCATCGACGGGGAATATCTTTTCTTCACCATTTAATCTTAGGAATCCCATTGAATAATAGTCTATTCCTTTGAAATCAAGTTCAAGTTCGTTCCATGTCGGTTCTCCATCATATATAGCTAAGACTAGTGCATTAAAAAAATGTTCTTTTTGAGTTAAGATATAATTTTTAATGCTAACATAGTTTTTTGTAAGAGAACGTTGAATTTGGTCTCTTAAAGATGAAGATGTATATAACTCATCATCGATAGGGCTGACTCTTTCTGCTATTTGCTTAAAAGTAAATGTCGCTGTGTAATAAATTATGGATCCCATGTATCCTCTAATTGCAGGTATATCAATTGACTTCATACTTTAGAATGCTTTTTGTGGTTCTTTTAATATTATAGATTCTGGCATATCGTCATTAAATGGTGGAAGAATCGATTTGATAAGTGCGCTTTCACCATTAATTATAAAGTTGTTATCATCAGACGGATAGTATTTTACATACAATTTATCCTTCCAATATCTAAACAAACGGGGAATTAAAGGTCTTGAAGACTCCTTTTGACTTTCCCTTAGATATTCACATAACCTTTTACCAACACTTTGATTTTCTGTTGATTGTGCACGCCCAATATAGGCTAAGTATTTTTCGCAAAATGGAAGCGTATCTCCTTGAATGAAAAATATATAGATACCGCCATGTTCCTTCGTGATATTGCGAACGTCCATAGAGATATTACCATTTTCATCCAAATATTTTATATAATCAGACCACCCATCTTCATTCAGAAATTGAGCAGTCGCCTCATGACACGATTTCCATCGTTCTGGATCAAGATAGTATGTTACATCAAACAATTTAGTCTGATCATATTTTTGTAAATAAGCGGATATTTTCATAAGCTATCGTTTTACCCAAATAGCTGGCATTGCTGCCTTATACTCAGGATCTATATAATGACATTGCTGCTGAATAATGCCCCTTCGATAAATTGCTGGTTGTAAGCAGAATGTATCGAACTCCTCAAGATTAACATCATCAACAGATGTCCAATGTGGGAAAAGTAACTTAATATAAGCAGTTGCAATACGCTTTACCGCAGTAAACTCACGCATTCCTGCCTGACGATCATAATCTACAAGTTTATCAAACAGCTCACTATAGATATTCTGAACTCGAAGGTTATGCATAATCTCGGAGAAGTATTCCATGTTCATTGTCCAGCCCTTGTAAATCATACTTTTATTGATTCGTGGTAGATACCAACCTTCGATGAAGCAATGGAATCGATCGAGTAGCGCAGACTCTCGAAAATTGTCTGGCAACGCATCAAAATATCTCTTGTTCATAGGCTTTCTGTCCTCCGTAAGAGGAATGTTACCCATTAACATTAAACCACATTCCGATGTAAATTCCTTATCTCCAATTGTTGCCTTACCTTGTTCAAGATATGATTTCAGCGCACCTTGCAACTCTGCAGGTTCTTGGAATACTATTGTCTGAATCTCATCAAATGTACAGAAATCATGATTCTTCAATATGCCAGACTGGTCTTTGGCCCTATCATAGAACAGCTTAGCACGTGTAACCTTACCACCACTAACCAGCCATCCGTACTTGCTTATATTATTGAATACATATGATTTGCCTGTTCCTTTTGGTGCAAGTTCTACGACATTAAGACGTGGCTCCACAAATAACAAAAGTCGAGTAATGAACTCTAGTTTTTGATGCATTGTTTCAAAAGAGTCTGGTTCATACTCCATTGATGAGATTATTAAGTCAAGCCATTCAGGAGTTGTGAAGTTCTTCCTGACATTCTGAACAAAGCTCACATCAACAGTCGTGTAGGGCTTAAACGGTTTGAAATCAACCATCTCTACATGACTTTTCTTACCATCATCATCAGGTAAAAGACACATTTTAATAATGCCCCACATCTCGCCATCAACCAACTCGGGATGTTTCGAGGCTACATGCTCTGGAATTTGTCCTTCTCGTTCCTTGATGCCAAGATCTGGAATTCCAAAACGTCGAACATTGTGCACCAAATCAATATTGACGGAAAACCTCGTTAGCAAGGTTATATCCTGTCCCGATATTAATTGACTACGGATGTCACCTGCAGGCATAACCCTATTAAGAAAAGATGTGAGTCCATTTTTATCTACATCTTCTCCATGAGCATATTTCTTAAGGAGATAATCCTTTACAAACGATGGCAAGTTGCGACCTGCAAACAAATTGCCAGTAGTTGCACTATCTTTATATAAAGCTTGTGCCCCTAAATATGTCTGTACTTTCTGAACTATATTTGCATTCATATTTTAAAAATCAAATAGGTCGTCTTCTTCAACGGCCATCTTTATTGTAAACGTATCTTCTTTTTCCCAAGTGCCAATTCTTAGTTTTACCTTTGTTACATCCTTAACAAGAGGTAATCTTGCACTTGTAAAGATGCATCCCTTGGCATTTAGAGTGTAATTCTTGTTATCATACTCAATAAATGGAGTCTGATTTGATTCTAATCCTACAATCTCATATTCAATAACAGGATTAGCTTCTTCAACCTCAAACGACTTGAGTGATGCACGCCATTTTGCAACATTCTTCTCTGGAGAGATAATCATGATAGGAACCAACTGCTCTTCAGGGGTGCAACCACCATGACAGCCCATACCCTCTGGGATTTTTGCCATGAGCGATTCGTGTCGCAATGCACAAAGACTTATTGTTTTGTTGTCTGGCATCCTAATTACATCATATTTTTCGTCTTCTACTACAGAAGTCTTACTGTGTATAGTGGTTTCTGCTACTCGTCCATAGTGATCTGACTTATATCCCTTTAAATTGTACCCTGGCAGAAGTTGAGACATATATGATATTCCGTGATCAGATACAATAGCAAGCTTTACTCCAGGGTGTTCTGTAAGGAACTTGTGTATAGCTTTTCTAACTGTCTCAAGATCATCTATGATGAATTTTGGATAAGTTCTGCATGTATGAGCTATTTCATCCAAATCTCCAGTTTTCTCAAACAAACCTCCTGATAATTGTTGGATATCAGCTTTATTGATGTCTGTTCTTGTTGGTACCTTTGCTGTGGCAACATATACTTCATTCAGATAATATCCATCCGATTCATGTTCCTTTACTATTTGACTGATAAATGGAATCCAATCCACACCAAGTCCATCAATCCACAAGTAGTTTTGAATGTCAGACCGTGCGCTCAAAAGAGTTCTTGTCGTTGAGAACTTGTTTGTCCACTTAAAGTGCTCAATGTGGTTTTTATTCTTTGTCTGAATATAGTTTTTAATATCGTCTGAATATTCATTGCGGATTTTTGCTTCCTTATATTTATCCATGTAATCGAGAACCCATGGATCCTCTGCGGAGGCAACTGTTTTTGCAAGATAGTAGTACAAATCTGGAAAGATAGACATCAATTCTTCCTTTGACAGCTTGCCATTTTTATACCACTTTATTATGAGAGCCTTTTCTGCATATGACATGTTTGACACATATTTACAGGCAGACAATATGCCATTCTTAGTCTCAATACCATTGATTTTTGTAATGAGATAGTCTTGAACATCTGGTGTTAGTTCCATCCCATTCTTAGATCCTTGAAGAAGCCCTTCACGACGTTCTTCAATATAAGATTCTGGATCGTCTAAACTAAAAATAGTCAGTGCTAGAGCTTTTGCAAAAGCTGTATCACTATATCCATCAAGGCGTTGGAGTACACGGCAAATATAGCCTTTATCACAGAACTTTTGGACATAGTACTTTGCAAGAAGCCATCGCATAAATGGCTCCTTGTGTTTAAACCATGTCTCAAAGAATATTTTGTAATCAGCAAGATTGTATATGCCAAACTGCTCGTTGAAGAATTGTTCAAATCTAAAATCAACAATGTTTACCTTTGATGCCAATATACTCCAATAGACATCGTCTTCCTCGCAATATGGAATACAGTCAACGTCAAGTTGCAAACCATTTGTTAGGAACTGGTAGGCATTATCGCAAATACAAAATGTAAATGCATTATCAGGCTTGGCATATCCTCTATGCGAGAAGATTGATTTTGAAGTACTTATAATATTTTGCTTCAATTCTGGATATCTCCAATAGCCAAGCCATTCTGTGAGCGTGCTCGCAATATTGTATTTTGACTCCAAGCCTTTGACTTTATAGGTTGTGCCATTGGTCATAATTAGACGATAATCCAATTGTCTGTCTGCGTTATGATAATACCAGATGAATGACTGTGAGTCATCGCGGAAATGCTGCATTTTTCCTTCCTGACCAACAATCGGAATGTATATTCTTTGCTTATGATTAAATCCTTCTTTCTCAGTATCAAATCCTTTGATTGTAGAAATCAAAGCATCAAACTCAAACTTCTCCTTATTATTGTCATAGAATCTTGCCATCTCAGAAAATGGCATAATGATTCTATACTCACTAGGGGTTGACCTAATGAGTTGAAGTATCTTCTTTGCCAACCTATCATGAGGCATAAAGACATCTGGATACTCCTCATCCATCCAATCTTCTAATCGCTGAATATTGATGTGTGGTAAATGCGACATGTCTTCCACAAACATACAGCAATCACGAAAATTGTCGAATAAGACAAATCGTACTGGGAACCTATTTGCAGTACTTGAGCCATCGCCTTTAATATTGCGATCAGCACGGACTGTACAAAGCAGTTCCTCAAAGTTGGAGAAGGTCTTTAACATATACTTTTATTTTAATATTGTATCAATAATCGTGTCATATCCTAAGTTACACAATCCATATAAGATTCGTTTTGCTTCGTCAATATTTGATATCGACTGAATACGAGCCTTTGCTTTCGAGAGTTTCTCATTATATGCAACTGGAGGCTCTGTAACACCTGTTCCAGAATCTTTTTCATCTGGCTTGTTTGATGGGGTTGAATCTGTAGGGAGTAGACTCAGCTTCCAGTTCTTTAACTGTTCGATAACAGCAGCTTCTGTCCATAGGCCAACTACAGACTCCATGTGTTGACGGATATATTTTAGCGCAGCATCATAATCACTCTCTTGAAGATTCACAATAGAATCTGTCAGCAGATAATGGCGAAATCCAATCTCAAAGTTGTTCTCTTCCTCATAGTTTAATAGAGACATATATTCAAACTTAACTTCTGTAATTAAGCTGTCTGTTTCAACCATCAATGCAGGATTCTTTGTACCAACTTCTGTATATATCGTAATGATATCATCTGTCAGCTTTGATATTTTATCTTTGCAGCTTAAGGCTTGAAGTTTATCACAATACTTAATTGCCCAAAGAGGGAAGCCCACTTGTGGACAAAAACCATTACGAAGAGCCCATCGAGCATCTGTCAAACTGGAAACATCCTTATAATCCTTAAGCTTGCCAAGTTGGAACATAGAGATTAATCCCTTTGCAATTGAACCTTCTTCCTTTGTTTCAAATTTTACATCGACTTTATGGATATTACTAGAGGCACCATCCCAAATCTTAAAGGTGTCATCTATTAGTTCTTGCATTCGCTGTGCGTTGATTGGCTTTCCTGTTGTATCAAATACTTTATCAACGTAAGGACGCAATGCAAATGCTAACATACCATAACCGGCGTGAGACTTAAACAAGCCATAAGGTGGCATTGTCAACTCCTCAAATTTTTCTGCAAAATTAAATATATTTTGCTTGTCTGTATGATCAATCTTGGATTTTACATATTTTGATACTACAAAGAGAGGGTGCTTAGTGTCAATACCAGACTTAAACTGAAGGTTATCGTCTACACTATCTTGCAACAATAATTGAATGTGCTTAGCAGGACCGGTACAGCGAGAACTAATCTCATCCTTCGTACTAAATGATAAAACTGTGTCCGCAGATTTATTAGAGAACTGTTTAACCCAACATGTAGATGGGGCCTTTAAACGCAGTATCTCTAAAGATTCTGGCCCTGATGAGAATATGGTGGGAGCAATGCTACTATTAATTATACTTGGCAATGTACGTGAAGAAATTACAGAACTCTGTCCCTTCAGATAAATAGTACATGTACCAGAAGAAACATTTTTCATCCAATCACTGATTATCGCTTTGGCATTATCTGTATGTGATTTCGTTTGTTCAGCATAGCCATGTTTTCCAGAACACACTGCATTTGCTTGATATTCAATAAATCGATCAAACTCAAGTGGTTCTAGCGTTGTATCGAAAACCAGGAATGCTATATTCTGGAATCGTTCATCTACCATAGCTTTTGCAGCAATATCCTTAAGAGATGCAAGTTCAGTATTAGAACGAGCCATCATAAGTGCAAGGTATATTTCGTATGATTCTGAATCCTTATACTTTATTTCAATATTGTGCAAAAGTGAATATTCATTACTATTCTCTGAATAGAAATCAAATGAAAGCGGACGATTAACTAACTTCATTTTTTTATCAAACTCTTTTCTTGCAGTATCTCCATAATTTAAGATCTGTGAAGTGTATTTAAATTCCTTTTCAAGAAGTTGTTTTTTTATTTCCTCTATTTCTTTTGTATCAAGAGCAGAGAAGCGAATTTCATAAATACCTTGTGGTGAGCGCTGAACAACTCCATCAGTATTTATCCAAGTAAGAATATCGTCAATAATATCGTCAATAGGAGTTCCTACATACATATTTCGGATATTCTCCTCGCTTGGAGTCACAGTTTCATTTGCTGCCAAATTATTGAATGCATTGAGAAGCAGAATGGATTTAAATACTGCAAGATATTCTTTACCCTTCTTTGTTACATGGTTCTTGTACGAGTTAAATCGTTCTGTAACTACTCCATACTTTACAGTTTTGTTATTGAATTCTTCAAGTACGAAATCCCATAGATAATCCGCTGTTATCATTTGACCTTGTTCAAAGAATTGTTCATTATCCAAAAAGTCACGAATAGCCGGATTACTACCAAGGAATTCAAAAACACTTCTAGAAGACGATCCTACTTCACGGGCATAATAGGTAGCTAAATTAGCTGTTGCAGGGTGTACGGGGAAGAGGGATTTGAGATCTTCAAGTGTTTCCATGGGATTGTTAGACGTTTGTGCGTACTTCTCATAGACTTCTCTCATTTGAGCAAAATACTTATCCGTCATCTCATGGTATAATACATAAGCCGGATTTGTACTATCCTGTTCATGCATAAACTTCCGAGACATAATTTTGAATGCAGATACAGGCTCCATATTATAGTGCATGTAATGATATCTTCCTGTAGTTTTTGTGCGTTCGTCAGCCTTCAATTTATCTAAAGCTGAAGGATGTGCAATGTGGAAGATATATGAATTGTTGCTGGAACGCATTGTAGCTTCTGTTAGTTCCTGGAGGCCAACCAATAATGATGCACCAATATCAAGATCCATAACATCCGTAAACTCATCCCAAATCAGAAAGATTCCTTTATAATCTGTTGTCTTAGCAAGTTCGTCTTGAACCTCAAAGAACCATTTACATAGATTTTCCTGCTCAAGTCTGACATGAAGGCCTGAGTTCCTAAGTGCATTCTTTGCCAATGAAAGAACGGCAGAAGAAGCATCTTTGTCTTTTAATTCTTTGATGAGTTTTTTACGGTCAGGAGCATAAGACTGTAATTCAGAGTCACTGCTTATTATTGTATCCCATATGACTGGGTTCTTTTCTATATTAGCAATATAGTTGTCAAAATCAGTCTGGACAGTCACATCTAAACCTGCCTCATGTAAAGCTTGGGTAACATGAAGTTGAATTTGTAACGAAAGATCATCCCTATTAGATATTGAGCATGGACCATACATCGTCACAGGAAATAATCGTGTATTTTCGCGCAAAGCATATAATGCTTCTCTTATAATAGAATATTTATCGGCACCATATTCAACGCTGATATAATCTTCTATTTCTTGGATAGGGTCACATAATAAATGTTTAATTACAGCTGCTGCATGGCTTTTGCCAGTACCATATGTACCTTCCAGCCAAAAAGAGCGATGTTCGTCAACAACCTTATTGCTGACGGAATCTATAACCTTTTGCAAGATTTCATTAAACTGCTCATTTGGAATGAAGTTTTTCCATTCATTGCTTTCTTCAGTTTGTATATTGTACGCGGACTTTGTTTCACGAATCCGTATTGCATCAGAATATCTTTTGGCCATAATCTATTTCAAAAAGTTGTTTACTAATATTGTTCGGAAATACTCTTGCATCTGTTGATCCTGCAGCAAATTCCACAGTGCATTATCTAAATAAGCATACTCAACATTTTCACGAATAAGCTTAGCAGAAGGTGTATGAGTCTTTATTCTTGCCTCTTTCCACTTTAGATGAAAGAATTCCTCATTCTCAAGGAAATACAGAGGGTATTGATATGGAGTTGTTGCCCCATATGATTTTTGTAATTCCTCATATTTATTCTTTATTCTAGTGATTTCGATTCTATTATTTGTTTCTATACAACAAATTAATTCTATAACTGAAAGCAACAACAAAGGTTTAGCTATGTTAACATTACCTTTGCTAATAGCACAATGCAGAGAACTAAATGCATCCTTATAGAAAGAAACTATAATTTGATTCATATCTCTTAAAACAGTTTTTTTAAGACATCAAGAGGTGATAATCCTTCTTGTAGAGTTATATGATTTAATCCCATACTCAAGTTGGCAACAAGTATCCTATCTTTTGCCGAATTAAGAGTTCTTAGCCCTTTTTCAAATTTTTCCTTTGATAAACAGAACTCTCGAGCTACTCCGTTTCGACAATCATCATCGTAAAAATCCTGTACTCTTAGTGATCTTGTGCCATTTGCATCAGCAAACTTGTACAAAGAGTATGCTAAAGCAATTTCTGATAAGTCTTTATACTCGTATCTAATAAGATGATTCTTATCATATTCGGCACCTTGACATAAAGTTTCACCACAAGGAGAATATTTGAACACCTGCATAAGCGCTTGAAATGCATAGTCAATGGTGTTTTTTGAGAAGGACGATGAAAAGTAATCATATGCAAGTTCAGATAGGCGTGCACGGTCGAAAGCGTGATCCTTACTGATATTATTTACGAACCAACCCACAAGCTCTGAATTATAGACAATATTTATCCAAATTAATGACCAAATTAATTCTGGGTCATTAACCATGTTATCAATACAAAATTGGCCGAACTCAGTTAATATATTCTTAGAATCAATGATTTCTGCATCTTTTAACCATGCCTTGAAGCTCGGAACTTGTTTGTTTCCGAGAGAACTGTTGCCTACTATCCAGAATGTAACTTGGGGATCGGCAAAAAATTCAGAAACCCATTCTTCTCGAATACCAAAAGTACCATACTTTGATATATTGCCAGATTTTGTTTTATTTTCCATACTTTTAACTAAAGAATCTGCAACAATACAGCCATGCTCATGAAAATCAAGGCAGTTGTGACAGTGTATACATTTTGATTTATCAATTTTAACTTTAGGATAAACAGAGAGAGCTCCTGTAGGACATTCTACTTCACATACTTCACAACTTATACAATAAGTTGTTTTATACAATACACGTTTTAACGCTTTTACAAGCATTATTTCAGACGCATTATATAGTGTAAATGTGTAATTAGAATCGTCTTTATAATTAATCTCAAACGCATATATCTTCTTTTTATAATTGAATTCTCCATGGGCAACATTTCCATTTCTAATTATTGTGTAGTCACAAATTGTAATGAGCCATTTATCAATATCAACCTTTGCATTACTTATTGATGCAACTAAATGCGGAGTGCTCTTAATAAATTCAACTGACGATTTCTGCGAGACGAAATTTCCACTAGCTCTTAGCCTCCATTTACGCTCCTTTATATATTCATCCAAGTTCGGGATTTTTCGATCCTTAGCTATAGAAACTATTCTGGAAAGAAATGGATTCAAATTGGATTTATATCTATTATTCACAATCATATCATCCCATGGAGATGAAAATGGACAGAAGATACAACCAACACGAGGTTTCCCTGTTCTGTAGGCTTCGTTAATCGTAAGGTTATGTCTGAACAAATAGATAAAAATCTCTGTTGTATTCCATTTAAGAATGGGTCTAGCATTCGTCACAAAAGAATGTTTCACCCCCTTACCTATACGCTCATAGCTTGATCGTTTTACGCTTTCTTCAGACCGAACACCCTCAAAAGCTAACACTTTTGCTTGCTTATTAGAATTCGGGAGTTTGAGCAATCTATATAGAGGAGCAGTTTTCATAACAGCACAACACCATCTATGCTTGTCACTTGGCGAACCTATTTTATCCCAATAATTGAGCACAGACTCATGATTTTTTGCGGTACGAAACTTCAATGTTGGGAACTGCTTGTGATAGTATTTTTGCACTTCATCATACAATTCAATAGAACTTGGAAGTTCATAACCTGTATCTGAATATATAACCTGAAAAGCATCAGGTGGAAGTGCGCGAGTACAGAGGTCAAGTACAACTTGACTATCTTTTCCACCTGAAAAAGATGCGAGAAAATAATCTATCTTTGTTGCTTTCAACACCTTCTTTCCTTGCTTTTCAGCTTCACTTAAAGGCATAATGTCAAAGCTCTCGCAATCTTCCTTTACAATGGCCATTTTCTGCTTGGTTTTCTTCTCTTGCCTTTCGGCGAGTGATTCGAAATCCATTTTATTAGCAACATGCTTTTCTCTAATGAGGTTTGCACTGCTATAGGTATCGTATGTATCTCGAATAAACTCAATTGCCTCACTTTCACAAAGAAACATCTGCTCCTTTGTCCGTTCCAGCATTTTTTTCATATCAACTGGTTTGAGTTTTAGTTTATCCTTGCCCGGTTGGAATATGATTGTTGCTTTGTCGTATATATTGGCGTTCTTAGCCTCAAAGACTAATTCTCCTCGGTAGTAATACTCCTTGTTGCATGCCCACAGCAATGGTTCTTTACATTCTGGATATTTCCACCCTAGTTTGTCTAGACCAAGAAGATTCAATTCCTCAAAAAACACAGGGCGAGGAGAAATATTTACCGTATCTTTCCCAACCAATAAACTGAGCTTTACTCCTCCAGTCTCTCTATCCCATGAAACTTTGAACATATTTTTAATTCGTATTCTTTATTTGTATTTTGACTCTGGATAATTTCCATTCCAATCCTTACCATAATTATCGTTAATAAATTTAGCAGCGCCTTCATTCTGAAGGTCAAATACTTCGTCGTCAGAAAATCCTGACCATCTCCCATGCTTTCTGCTTGGGAGGCAGCCATATCGTAACCAGCTCCAATCAATGCCTTACGGAGAGATTCAGTTTTCTGTTCTTGACTGAATGCATTTGCTTCTTCCATATCTGTTCTTCATTTTATAATTCACAGAACTTGACTTTCTGTTAACTAATATTTGATACTTATCTTTTGAACTTGCGACTTTTCTTGTCTTGAATTGTCAGATTTTGAACAAAGATAATAATAAATAATGCATACGCCATAAAATAACGTGAAAAACTCGATGGAATTGAGTACAATTAACAGAAAGGTCTGCTATAGGAGGTATTTTCACCATAGTAGTACCTATTATGTCGGGGCGAAAGCCCCGGCTGTCGCAATGAAAGTTTGGTGCCATGCTCCAATTGAGGAGGTGTGGTGCTGAAATGGTGTTTGTTTGAAGTACAATTCGCATTACGATAAAATTTGTTTGTGCTCTCAACTTTTGGAAAATCCATAAAAATACCGTATATTTGCCTTTGGAATACAAAATGTAGCATTATGGTAGAGAAATACATCAATCCACATACTGATTTCGGTTTTAAGCGCTTGTTCGACTCTGAGTTTAACAAGGAGTTGCTCATCAGCTTTCTGAACGCTATGTTTCATGGCGAACAGAACGTGCAGGATGTCACGTATCTTAACTCAGAACAGCTTGGCGACAGAGTTGATGCTCGCCGTGCCATCTTCGATGTTTATTGCGAGAACGACAAGGGAGAGAAGTTCATTGTGGAGATGCAGAATGTATACCATGAGTTCTTCAAGGACCGCACTATATATTATTCTACGTTCCCCATACGCGAACAGGCACAGCGTTGTGGCGATTGGGACTTTCATCTCAATCCGGTATACACCATCGGTTTGCCCAACTTCAACTTTGCCGAAGTTCGACAAGAAGGAACGCAAACAATACGAGGACAGCGTCAACGCCTATCGCGATATAGTCAACGCCATAAGAACAGCGGAAAAGAAGAAATTTGCAGAAGGAATGGCAAAGGGCAAAGCGGAAGGAATAGCGGAAGGAATAGCTGAAGGCATGGCTAAAGGCGAAAAAGCAGCTAAAGTAAAAATAGCCGCCAACCTTTTGTCTCTTGGTGTACCTATGGAAACCATAATCCAAGCATCAGGCTTGTCAGAAGAAGAAATAAAGAACATGATGCAATAAAAAAAGGCGTACAACCAAAATCTATAAGATTTCAGTTGTACGCCTTTCAATATTTGAATGCGAAGTTACGAAATTAAGTCCGTTCTTTATTGATGCCAAGTACTATATAATACGACACTATGTCTCTTTACAATCGTGACACTAATGTCAGTCTCGTGATATAAAGCTCTGTTGCGTGTCGTGAAATAGTCGTATCATGCCTTGATATGACCGTATCATGCCTTGAAATGATCGTATCATGCCTTGATACGAAGGTTTTGGCAGAACGGTTTCAGTTCGAGAAATTTTAAAACCTCATCCCACTTTTTATAGTTATAAGCATCTATATTATTCGTCCTTGCCAACCTTCTTTGGTCCGCGCACACGTTCGTTCATACGCAGTCCGCTCTTTATTTCGATGTTGAGTCCGTCGGACAGACCGGTCACTACCTTACGGCGCTCGTAGGTTTTGTCCTTGTCGGTGCCTTTGACAATGTATACAAAGGTGTTGTCGCCTTCAAACTCGATAGCACTCTCGGGCACTGACATCACGTGGCGAGCCTCAGCAAGCACAATCTCGGCATTGGCACTATAGCCGCTGCGTATCTGCTCACCGCTGGCAGGCAGATTGACAGCGGCTTTTATTTCAAACTGGTTGGCACCATTCTGGTCAGTTGCCTTCGGCGATATGTACTCCAGTCGGGCATCGAACTTGAGGTTCTGCAGCGCACCAATGGTTATCTTCATTGACATTCCTGTATTGAGTCGTCCCACCTCGGTCTCGTCGATGTTGCCACGGAAGATTAGGTCGTTCATATTAGCAACAGTGGCAATAGTGGTACCATCGTTGAAGGTGTTGGAGAGAATCACCGAGTTGCCCACCTTGACGGGTATATCGAGTATCAGTCCAGTCACCGTAGAGCGTATCAGCGTTGACGACTCCGAAGCATTAGAACGTGATACTCCGTCGCGCACCACTTCAAGATTGTCTTGCGCTGCTGCCACTTCCTCACGAGCCTGTCGCCATGCCTGTGCTATCTTGTCGTATTCGTCGGCAGAAACAAGTCCCTTGTCGTACAAGGTCTTCTCACGTTCGTAGTCGGTACGTGACTGACGCTCGTTGATATTAGCCAAACGTACACGCGACTGAGCCGAACTGAGCTGTCCCATTTCCGGAATCACCTTCACCTTGGCTATCACCTCACCTACCGTCACGGTCTGTCCTGCCTCCTTGAGTATCTCGCTTATGATGCCCGAAATCTGCGGTTTGATATTCACTTCGTTGCGCGGTTCAATCTTTCCCGTGATAACGGTGGTCTTGCGTATATCCATCTGCTTAGGCGCAAACTCGTCGTACACCACCGGTTGCGGGCGCGACTTGATATAAAGGAACACAAACGTTCCGATAAAGACTATGGCCACAAGAGCCAATAAGACAATCTTGAAATATCTTTTCATTGCAATTCTATTTAATTCAAAATTCAACATTCCTCATTCAACACTCAACACTCCACATTCAACACTCCGGCTCCGCCGATTTACTCATCTCGCATAGCATCTACAGGTTTAATGTGCATAGCACGCAGCGCAGGTGCCAAACCAGCAAGCATACCGAGCACCGACAGCAGCACCACAGCACCTATGGCTGTCCAGAAATCTATCTGGAAATGAGCCGACGTTATGCCGTCTGTAGTATTTGCCATCTCAAGTCCTTGCAGCACGAGCACCACAAAGAGTATGCCGCTCATGCCAGCCACCGAAGTAAGCAGAATACTCTCCTGCATGATTTGCGACAGAATATCGCGTGGTGTGGCTCCGATAGCACGACGTATGCCTATCTCCACCGTTCGTTCGCGCACAGTCACCATCATGATGTTCGACACACCAATGGCACCAGCCAGTAGCGTTCCGATGCCCACAAGCCATATCAGCATGTTGATGCCCCGAAACATATTGTCCACCATCGAGAACATCATCTCCGTATTGAACACCATAACGCCCTTCTCGTCCTTCGGACTAACGTCGTGCGCCTTTGCCACAACCATACGCATACGGTCGGTTATGTCGCTCATGGTCACTCCCGGCTTACCCGTCACACATAGCATATCGATGCTTTCGCCACGATTGTATATCTGTTGCACGAGCGAGAGCGGCATGAACACCGCTTGCTGATCGTTGCCGTTGATGTTCATATTGCCGTCGGCATAGTTTACACCGACAATACTGAAGTATACCGAGTCGATGCGTATCACGTCGCCACACGGATTACCACCCTTAGGAAAGAGATTCTTGTACACCTCCTTGCCGAGCACGCACACCTTGCGGCACTGCTGGATATCCATTTGGTTGATATATCTGCCGTAGCGCATCTTAGGTTCTGTTACGCGCTGCATATCAGGCAACACACCCTTTACAATTCCGCTTGACGATTGTTCATCGTGCGTAACAGTCGTGCCCCATCGTGTAATGGTAGACGTAACCACATCGAGTTCGGGTATGTGTATACGCAGTCGCTGCACGTCAGCCTGCGTCATATACCACTGTCGTCCTTTGCGAAATCCGTGATAAGGTTTGGTAGTAGGCTGCGCCCATACAATGGCTGAGTTGGTGGCAAAACCCGCAAGGTTGTTGTTGAGCAACTCCTTCAGTCCGTCGCCCCCGCCTATCAGTCCCACGAGCATGAACACGCCCCAAAACACACCGAATCCCGTAAGAAACGTGCGCGACTTGTTGCGCGACAGTACGTCGAGTATTTCGGTAAGAGTGTCAGTATCGAATTTAGCCTTTAAAACTAACCTTTTCATTTTATAATTATTTTATTTATATCTTTACCGATACAAAGCACATCACTCCCCTCCCTACGGGGGAGGGGTTGGGGGTAGGGCTTTTTTCTACTCCGCCCTCAACGCTTCAATCGGTCTAATCTTTGCCGCCTTGCGTGCCGGTATTAGTCCAGCTATTGTTCCCGCTACAATCATCAGCACCGTAGCTTGCACACACGTGGCTATGCTTACGGTCGGGTCTACGAAAATCTGGGCAGAGAACAATCCGTTATCCACTTTGGTTTGTCCGATAGTGGCGTTCATATATTGTGTCGCTGCTATGCCGAGCACCATGCCAATATATCCGAAGAAGGTAGTGATGACGATGCTCTCCACAATGATGAGTCGCAGTATCGACCATGGCGAGGCACCGATGGCTTTGCGTATGCCGAATTCACGGGTGCGTTCACGTACGGTGATGAGCATGATGTTCGACACGCCTACTATGCCCGACAGCAGCGTGAATAGTCCCACTATCCACAGCGCAGTGCTAATCAATCCTGTAGCAGTGTTGAGCTGCAAGTCCTGGGTGAATCGGTTCCATATCCATATGGTACGCTCATCGTCGGTAGCGGCACGGTGCTGGCGGTTGATACGTGCACGATAAGCCTTTTCAAATGCTTCGTTTTCTGCCTCGGTATTGAGTCCGTGAAACGAGAATACGATGTTGCCCGTCTTGTCACCACTATTATATATAGAGCGGAAGGTGGTGAACGGGATGAATGCGTCGTTGCTCACACGACTTTGGTCGCTGTCGTATATGCCCACAACCTTAAACGCCATGTCCGATGCCTTTATCAATCGGCCGTTTAGATTGAGCGGTGCCTCGGGCATAAGTTCCTTGGCAATGTTGAGCGACAGCACTATCGACTTGCGTCGTTCGTTGAGGTCGATGGGGTTGATGAATCGTCCCACAAGCATGTCGCGCTTGTTTATGTCGATATCGTTGGGATACACTCCACTCACATTGATGCCAGTAGTATAGTTGTCGGCATATACCAGTGTCTGTCCTCCCTTGTCGAGTTCGGCTCCAACATCGTCGACATTGGCAGCAAATCCCTCGCGCGTCAGGTCCAGATCCTTGTCGTTCAGTTCAATGCTTCGCCCCTTGCCGAGTCCGTCGTGAGGTTTCGACGTTTCGCCCCCAAAGATAGTCATTGAATTGGTAAGCACCTTCATTCTATTGCCCATTATGCCGTGAATGAGTCCGTTGCCGGCTCCGAGCAGCACAATAAGTATGAAGATGCCCCACGCCACTGAGAATCCAGTGAGCGCCGTGCGCAACCGGTTGTGGGTTATAGTGGTCCATATCTCTTTGAAAATGTCGTGCATTATCGAATTAGGAATTTTGAGTTTTGAATTTTGAATTGGTTGCCTACGGCAATTTTGAGTTTTTGAATTTTGAATTAGACAGCTTTGTATTTTAAAATTCTGAAATTCCAAATCGCAGGCGAAGCCGAGAACAATTCAAAATTCAAAACTCCTAATTCAACATTCATGAAATAGTGGCGCGCCACTATTTCATTATTCCATTGATGCCAAACGGACTGGCTTTGTGATCAAGATTTTCCTCAATGCTTCCGATGAGTCCGTCCTTTATATGTACTATCTTGTTGGTCTCGTTGGCGACGCCGCTCTCGTGTGTCACGACAATGGTGGTGACACCCTCCTCGGCGTTAAGCTGCTTGAGCAGAGCCATCACCTCAACACTCGTCTTCGAGTCGAGGGCACCGGTGGGTTCGTCAGCCAGGATTATTTGTGGTTTGGTGATTAGTGCGCGTGCTATAGCTACACGCTGCTTCTGTCCGCCCGACATCTCATTGGGATAGTGGTCGGCCCATTGCGTCAGCCCCAAACGGTCGAGATATTCCATAGCCAGACGGTGGCGTGTGCGACGATTTACACCTTGATAATATAGTGGCAGTTCGACGTTCTCCACAGCAGTCTTGAACCCTATAAGATTGAACGATTGGAAAATGAAGCCAATCATACGGTTGCGGTATTCAGCGGCACGTGTCTCCGAGAGGCCCTTGATAAGCGTGCCTGCAAGGCGGTATTCTCCCGAGTCATAATTGTCGAGAATACCAAGAATGTTTAGCAATGTCGACTTGCCCGAGCCCGACGCACCCATTATGGATACGAACTCGCCATCGGCAATGTCGAGATTAATACCTTTCAGCACGTGCAACGGCTGTGCACCCTGATAGGTCTTGTTGATGTCTTGTAAATGAATCATATTGCTTGTTTGACTGCAAATGTAATAAAAAAGTTGCAAGCAATATCTTTTTTTTAGTTGAGAATTGAGAATTGAGAATTGAAAGTTATGATATGTTTGGCAGCTAATACTTTATGGTAAATGTTTTGGTTTAAATATCAAGCTTTAAAGGTAATCATAACTTTCAACTCTCAACTTTCAACTATCAATAACTCTCAATTCTCAAATTAAGACTTCCATCGCCATGTCTTTGTCAGTTTGCGCCCGAGTTTTCCGAGCACCATTGTCACCCTGTGCGGCGACAGATCCTTGCCACAGATGATAAGCAATACGGCAGTAAGGATAAGGATGATGCCCAATGCAAGGCGCAACGTGAAGTGCTCACCAAAGCACAGAACACCTATGGCTACTGCCGTCATCGGCTCCAGCGCACCCATGATGGCAGTCGGAGTAGAACCGATGTCGTGCACAGCCACCACCATCAGCACAAGCGAGAGCACCGTTGGCAGCAGCGCAAGCTGTGTGGCGTAAAACCACTGGCGCGGAGTGTCAATCAGCTGTACCGTCTCGCCCATGGCAAAGGTGTAGCACAATATAGTACACAGACCGAACACCAGAGTGTAGAACGTCAGTTTTACCGACGACATGCGCAACGACGACTTGTTGACAACGACTATATAAACGGCATATGTCAGCGACGAAATCATCACGAGCGTCACACCCAGCGTACTGAGCGATGCACCTCCCTCAGAATGGTTGAGCAAGGCAATGCCACCAAGCGACAGCACTATGGCAAATACCGTTGCAGCCGTCACCTTCTCTTTGAATAGTGCAGCCATGATTATAGCCACCATAACGGGATATACAAACAGCAGCGTCGATGCGATGCCTACATCCATATGGTTGAAACTGATGTATAGCGACGATGACGACGAACCCATCAGTATGCCCAATGTTACGAGCGTAATAAGTTCACGGCGTGTCAGGGCAAACGACTTGCGCTGCACCAGCATCATCACAGCCAGCATGAGCGCCGCTATTCCAAAACGATAGAACAGTGTGGAGTTGGCTGTGATGCCGTCGGCATATAGATTCATGGCACCAAGTGGATTGGTGCCATAGAATACCGCAGCGGCAACTCCGCATATAGTACCTCTTAATTTAGGATTCATATCTTTTAAATCGCCTCCGTCTTTATGCGCAGCCATTCGCGCTCATCTTCGTTGAGCAGTGGCGACAGGCGTTCGTACACCATCTGATGATAAGCATTCAGAACCGAACGTTCTTCGGCACTGAGCATGTCTACTATAATCGGGGTGGTGTCGATAGGACAGAGTGTGAGAGGCTCGAAACGCACGAAGCGACCGAACTCTGTAGTGATGTAAGGCACTATGAGCAGCGTGTTCTCAATACGCACACCGAAACGGTCGGCAAGATACAGACCCGGCTCGTCCGTTACGGTCATACCCTCCACCATCGGTGTGCCACGATACTCCTGACGTATCTGGTGAGGGCCTTCGTGCACACTGAGGTATGAGCCAACGCCGTGACCTGTACCATGCATATAGTTCATTCCTTCGCGCCACATAGCCGAACGGGCTATGGCATCGAGCTGAGTGCCAGCCGCTCCACGTGGGAAACAGAGGTTCTGCAGCGACAAGTGTCCCTTCAGCACGAGTGTATACACACGACGATGCAGGTCGCTCACGGGTCCGAGTTGTATGGTACGTGTTATGTCGGTAGTGCCGTCGGTGTATTGTGCACCGCTGTCGAGCAGCAGGAATCCTTCGGGCTTCAACGGTATGTCGCTCTCGGGAGTCGGCTCGTAGTGTACAATGGCACCGTGCTTCTCATATCCTGCAATAGTGTCAAACGAGTTGTCGCGATACAATGGTTGCTCGGCTCGCAACTGGCGCAGCTTCTCGCTTACCGACAGCTCGGTCTCGTTGCCCTGCGGCACAGCCTGCTCGAGCCACTTCAGGAAGCGTACCATTGCCACACCGTCGCGCAGCATGGCTCTGCGATAGCCCTCACACTCAGCTTCGCTCTTCACAGCCTTCATGGCAGGGACGGGCGACGGAGCGCTCACCACACGATAATTGCCACGCACCTGCGAGAGAGTATAGTTGACGGTAGCAGGGTCGATGAGCAGCGTGTATCCGCCGTAAGCCTTCAGTCCCTCTACTATGTCATCGTATTCGGCAACGTCCACGTTTTGCTCCTTGAGATAAGCCACCACCTCAGGCGTCAGCTTTTCACCTTTTATATATAAGGTGGCTGAATCCTCGGCAATGATGAGCCACGACACGAACACCGGAGTGCAGTGTACGTCGGTGCAACGCAGGTTGAGTGTCCATGCAATGTCGTCAAGCTGTGTCAGCAACATGCCCGCAGCACCCTGGCGCAGCAGCTTGTGGCGTATGCGGTCGAGCTTGTCCGAGCAAGCCTCGCCGGCATATTCCATAGGCTGAATGTTCACCTTGTCCGACGGCACCGACGGACGGTCGGTCCACACACGCTCCAGAATGTCGAGATTGGTGCGCATCGTCAGTCCACCCAGCAGCTTCAGTTCGGCCTTCATGTCCTCCACTTCCGAAAGCGCCATACACATACCGTCTACGCCCACCTCAGTAGAGTCGCCGTCCTTAGTCTCCTGCGCTATCCACTCGGGAATAGTAGGAGTGTCGTCCAGACGCTCGCGCATCAGCTGAAACTCTGTGCCGGCAAGCTGCTGTTCGGCAGCGATGAAATAGCGCGAGTCGGTCCACAGTGCAGCCGAATGCAGAGTAACGACTGCCGTACCTGCCGAACCGTCAAACCCTGATATCCACTTACGACCCTCCCAACGCGATGGTACATACTCGCTCATGTGCGGGTCGGAACTCGGGAATATAAATGCCGAGAGATGCTCGCGGCGCATCTCCTCGCGTAGCGCTTCCAGGCGCGACGCAATAATCTTGTTGTCTGTCATATTTGATTTGTTATTAATTTTTGATTATTGATTATTAATTATTAATTGCAAGTTTAAAAGGCAATGCTTACGCCATTGTCAACTCGTCAACACGTCAACTCGTCAACATTTTCGTGTAAAGTTAGGCAGTTTTAGGCAAACAAACAAATTTACTGAGGCAAAAACCTATAAAAAAGAAATGATAAGGCACATCATAAAAATTTAAGAATAAACAACACTTAAAAGAGGGCATAATAGTTTGTTTGTTTCAAAAAAATTGTATCTTTGCACTTACAAAAAAGGAGAAATACATATTTATATAACACAATAATAAAAACGTAATTTATTATGGCATTTTTAAGTAACGAAAAACTCTTGATCGTCGGTGCCGGCGGTATGATTGGTTCTAACATGGTACAGAGTGCTCTTATGCTCGGTCTTACTCCTAACATTTGTCTTTATGACATCTACGAGCCGGGTGTACACGGTGTATTCGACGAGATGCAGCAGTGCGCATTCCCTGGTGCAAACCTCT
>ULYE01033336.1_pt1 | contig 25385 bp, 19 predicted proteins | sample 1961921 | NCBI WGS metagenome assembly ULYE01 (sample SAMEA4835856, study PRJEB28245) | human gut metagenome | biome: gut microbiome; material: fecal sample | place: Denmark | collected 2008 | reverse complement strand
TATGTTGCATTCAACCCATATAACTAACTTTTGACACACCCTCCTGAGCAAGGGAAGTGGGTTGTTTGTTATTTTGTTGTTATTATGTTGTTGTTGTGTTGTTGTTGTGTTGTTGTAATCGTATCACTAATGTCTGCATCGTGATATAATGCACTCTTTCGTAGCATGAAATGGTCGTATCATGCCATGAAACGACCGTATCATGCCTTGATACGACCATTTCATGCCATGATACGACGTTTTTTATCTCCACATATATTTTTATTTTATAACCTATCATAAAATGAATAATTATTAGTATATTTGCATACTTAATTAAATGTTGGTGTTAATGGTTAAAACAACTATGGGGACAAAGCTCCCCCGCAAATTGGAAATGAAAATGCAGACGGTAGGCGAACAAATACGACTTGCCCGTTTGCGTCGTAACTTGAGTATAGCTCAGGTTGCAGAACGTGCAACATGTTCTCCCGTAACCATCAATAGAGTGGAGAAGGGCTCACCAACTGTAGCTATCGGCATCTATCTTCGTGTGCTCTATGCTTTGCAACTGGAAGATGATATATTACTCTTGGCACAGAAAGACGAGATGGGACGAGCTCTTCAAGACCTCTCACTCAAACATCGTGAACGTGCATCTAAAAAGGTTTAGTAGATGAACAGATTATTTGTATATGGCGACTTCAACTGGTTGGAATCCCCAATTCTGATTGGTGAAATTGGCTACGAATCTCTTCGTGGTTCAGATTCGTATTCCTTCAAGTGTTTATGACAAAACCCAATCGTTTCAATAGTCATTTATACCATATTGTTAACATTGTCGTTTTTAATAATCAAACCTCACAACAACACCATATTACACCCCAAACAACAATTTTTCACCATATATATTCGGATTTTACATTAATAATGAGTAATTTTGCACTTCCGTGGACGAATTACAATAATAACAAATATAATTTTAGACTGAACAGAAATGAACATTTCATTTGAAAATCCCGACAAAGTGAATGGTCTGTTGACTATCACAGTCGAAGAGGCAGACTTCCAGGACTCTGTCGAGAAGACTCTCAAGGACTATCGTAAGAAGGCCAACATCCCCGGTTTCCGTCCGGGTCAGGCTCCTATGGGTCTCATCAAGCGTCAGTTTGGTGCTTCAGTGCGCTACGACGCAGTTAACAAGTTTGTAGGCGAGCAGCTCTACAAATATATCCAGGACAACAATATCCAGATGCTCGGCGAGCCTCTGCCTTCTGAAAAGCAGGAGACTCCGGCAGACATCGAGCAGCCGGCTCCTTACACTTTCGTATTCGACATTGCTGTTGCTCCTGAGCTCAACATCACTCTCGACGGTCGCAACAAGATCGATTACTACACAATCAAGGCTGACGACAAGCTCATCAACGAGCAGATCGAGATGTATCAGGGTCGTGCCGGCAAGTACGAGCAGGCTCAAGAGTATGACGCTTCACTCAACGATCTGTTGAAGGGCGACATCCGCGAGCTCGACGCTGAGGGCAATACTAAGGAGGGTGGCATCACTGTAGAGGGTGCTGTGCTTATGCCTTCTTACATCAAGGTAGAGGAGCAGAAGAACCTCTTCAACGGTGCTAAGCTCGGCGACATCATCACTTTCAACCCACGCAAGGCTTATCCGGAAGGCACAGCCGAGGTTTCTTCACTCCTCAAGATTGAGAAGGACGCTGCAGAGAACCTCGAGTCTGACTTCAGCTTCCAGATTACTGAGATCCAGCGCTTCAAGAAGGCTGACCTCAACGAGGAACTCTTCGACCAGGTATTCGAAAAGGGTACTGTAAAGAACGAAGAGGAATTCCGCGCTAAGATTGCCGAGAGCCTGCAGCCGCAGCTTGAGGCTAACGCCGACTACAAGTTCATGCTCGACGTTCGCACATACTGCGAGCAGAAGATTGGTGAGGTTACTTGGCCGGACGCATTGCTCAAGCGCATCATGCTTGCTAACAATAAGGACAAGGGTGAGGACTTCGTTGAGAAGAACTACGCTGAGAGCATCAAGCAGCTCGAGTGGCACCTCATCAAGGAGCAGCTCGTTAAGGCTAACGATATCAAGGTAGAGGATGCTGACATCAAGAACGCTGCCAAGGAAATGGCACGCATGCAGTTCGCTCAGTACGGCATGTCTAACGTTCCTGAGGAGTACGTTGACAACTACGCTAACGAGCTTCTGAAGAAGCGCGAGGCTGTTGACAACTTCATCGAGCGCGCTATTGACGTTAAGCTCGCTGCAGCTCTGAAGTCTACAGTTACTCTGAACAACAAGGAGGTAACACTCGAGGAGTTCAACGAAATGATGAAGTAATCAGCGAATATATTTCGAAGACAATAAAAAAAGGACTGTCACAATCGTGTGACAGTCCTTTTTTTATTGTTGAATGGTACAAATTTGTTGGCAAAATTATGATTGGCTAATAAAGGAGTGGGTGTGTCAAAAGTCAACGCAGCACGCCCCGAAGGGGCAGAAGCACATAGCCCAGGGCACCGCCCTGGGTAAAAGTGTCACAAATACCAATGCGCCCTGTAGGGGCAAAAGCGTTAATTATCAATGCTTTTGCCCCTACAGGGCGTTTTGCTTTTATCAATCCGTACACCCAGGGCGGTGCCCTGGGCTATGTGCTTATTGGGCTTTCAGCCCGTATAATTGACCTTTGACACGCCATCCTCCTAAGTTTGAGACCTTCGTTACTATTTCGTTAGAAGTAGTACGCCAGTCCAATCTGCCATGCGTTGGCGCGTCCGTTCTTCTTGAATACTTTGTCTACTGCATCCGAGAAAGTTACGTCGCCAGTGCGTCCGCAAGCAATGTTGTAGTTGGCATAGAGTTCGAAGTGGCTGGCAATAGTAACGCCGGCACCTACGTTTACGCTGAAAGCCGACGACTTAAGATTCCATGTGGCATCGTCGACAAGTTCCTGATGCTTCTTGCCAACATTGAATCCGAACTGCGGACCGGCAAAGAAGTTGAGGCTGGCAACCGAACCCAGTCCGATGCCATAACGCAGATTGATGGGTATGTTGATGTATTTCGAGTCAAGCGAACGCTCTTCGATGGTAATCTGTTCGTAGCCTACCTCGCCCTTAACCTTTGCCTGACGCTGGTCGTAGAGTGCTGCTGCATCGATGCCCAGACCAATAAGGGGCAATGAGAACTTGACTGTCGGACCGATGAAGAAGCCTGCCTGATTGTCAGCGTTAAACACTTCTTTGCTCAGACTCATGTCGGTCACGTTAAGACCGCCCTTCAATCCGAACTTTATCTGTGCCTGAGCACTTGTGGCAGCGAGCAACATAACGATTGCAACTGCCGCTGATGTGAAGATTCTTTTCATACTTTAATCGTTTTTTATGGTTGTTATTGTTGTCCTATATAATAAATAAGGTAACCCTATATATAATAAGGTGTCCTATATAATAAATAAGGTGTATTAGTGGCGTTGTCTGCGCACGGTGACACGAGCCGAAGAGCCTGTCGAAACCGATGAACTGCGTGACGGACGCGAAGCCTTCACCTTTGTAGCCTTGCTTCCTGAGGCGCGTCGATTGCGCTTGGCAATAGTCTTGGCAGCCTTCTTGTCCAGTCGGGCAATGCTGTCGAGCGAATCCTTAGGTTCCGGTTTTCCCCACACACTCTGCTGCACATCCTTCAGCTGTTTCTCAATCTTGCGCTGCTCTTTGGCTACAGCCGAGTCGTTAGGGCAGTACTGTGCAATGGTCTTGCCGAGCATATTGGTGGTCTTGTATATCTTGCCACGATACATATTCTTTGTGAAGAAGTCGTCGACAGACATTGTGGCGGCATTGTTGAGATTGCTCGTCATGATGGTCTGCTTGGTAAGAAACGGAGCCAAATCGTCGTAGCGCACCCAGAAGAGCGGATAGCTTGTGGCAGCATCGCCGAAATCGTCCTCACGCTTAAGTATCGGACACAGCGCCAGAACCTTGGTATGGAACATGGCGTTATGGTCGTCGTAGTAAGCCGACTCCTTGATGTAATAGGCAGTAACCTCGCGCGACGGGATGTCGCTGTCGTCGATATGGGTGCCACGATCGGTACGTTCGTAGTAGATGTGGTAGTTGTCGAGAAACGCCTTAAGGTTAATCTTAGAAGCCTCATCGAACACTTCGTTGCCGTCGAGACGGTACTCGTAGGCAGGTATGGCGCGTCGTAGCACGAGCTTGAAGATGTATGTGAAGAGGTTCATCTGCTGACCAATAGGTTCAACGGGGTAGTACAGTCCGGCATTAGCCTCGTTGTTGAGGTCGAGTTCGCGATAGATGTCACGTCGCCAAGCCACATCCTCACCGGCAGCCTTCTGCGTAGGGAACGATATCTGAGCGCGCAGACTCAGTCCCTGAGTAGTCTGCTGTTGCTTTTTAGCCTGCTCGCGAAGGCGTGCAGCGGGCTGCGCCGACACCATATCGGTGCATAGCAGGGTGATGAACAATATAGAGAGTAGTCTTTTCATTGTGCTTTGTTTACGTTTATTTCATTTCTACGATAATTCACTACTTTATTTCACAATCACCTCCATAGCACCATTGAGCTTGCGTGTGATGCCGTCTGGACCCACAGCAGTAATGCGCGATATGTAGAATCGCTTGCCACGCGACAGCTTTCGGAACGTATCGCGCTGTCGGTCGGTGAAGTTGGCGCCATTGGAAGCCATTGGTACGGCATTGCCCATATTGTCGAAGAATACTGTTTCGAATCCCGTAACACGGAACTGTATGTCGAGAATGCCGTCGTCGATGGCTGCCTTGATGCCGCTGGTGCCCATAAGCGAAGCCTTAGGCATTGAACCTCCACGGAAACGGTCGCTGCCTATCTGTATATAAGCAGCCGGATCGGGCAACTTGCGTACATGGAATGTGAACTTGCCCATCTGTCGTGAGCGTCCGTCGTTGTTGCTTGCCACATTGATGGTGACGTCGCTGCCGACTGTAGTGGGTCGTGCTATGTAGCGGCCCATACCTATGCTGCGCAATGCTCCGCCCGACATAGAAGCCTGAACAGCGCTGAGTGGAACACCGGGAATGCTCACGCTGATAGGATTGTCATAACCAGCGTAGAGCACATTCATAAGGTCGGCAGACACAGTGGCGCTTGGCGCTACAACGGTATACTTCTGTGTGAAGTCGCGTCGTATTGTGTTGCCAGCTCCATCGCGCATGGTGATGTATCCTCCAAACGAATGTTCGCCCACGCCATTGGCTGTGAAGCGATAGAGTCCGTTGCTGATGCGACGTCCGCCAACATATATTTCAGGTTGCTGTGTGGTATCAACGGCAGCCATGACAATCTGTGCTGCAAACTGGTCGCCGCTGATAACGGTGCGCGATTCGGGAATGACGAATGCGCTGAGTCGGTTTACACGAATGTCCTTCATGTCGATATTAGCCACGAGCGAGTGCAGCACTTCGCCCTCGGCATAGCGTACATCGCTCTGCAACTTTGACAGAAGCGTCACGGCACCAGCCACAGGCATGTCCTCAAACATATACTCCTGCCAGTTCTTGCCCATCGTGTGAGCCTTCGCGGGGAGTTTTGTGGTGAGGTTGCTCTCGATGATTGAGCGCTGATGAGGGTCGGTGACCATAGTGAGAATGCGCTCGCGAAACGAGTTGATGGCACGGAACAGTCGTCCGCCCTGACCCGTACCCGGAGCCAGCATCACGTGGCTTGCCGCTTCAAGGTCGTCCTTGTTCTTTATGTTGGCTACGTCGGCATCCTTGCCGTCAGCCTCGCGTACTATTTCAATCTTGAGCTGTTGGGCGTAGTTGTAGAGCGAATCGCTCATTCGCTTCACCGCCGTTGCCTTCTCAAACCACTCCTTCACCTTCTGCGGATTGGCCTTCATCTGGTCGGCAAAGTCGGCATACAGCACCTCGTTCTCCTTCGATGAGTTGGCTGTAGTGCGGTTAAGACTCTCCTCGACAATAGAGAATCCGTTGAGCACTTCGGTAGAAATGTTCAGCGCAAGCATTGCCATAAGCACCAGATACATGAGGTTTATCATCTTCTGGCGAGGAGATATAGGTCGTTTCTTTATTGCCATTAGTTGGAATTTTGAGTTTTGAGTTTTGAGTTTTGAATTGTTCTCGGCTGCGCCTGCGATTTTGAATTATTCAATTTTGATTTGCTTTTACTCTTTTACTCTTTTATTTTTTTACTCTTTTACCTTTAACTGCATGTTCACTGTCATTGCCTCAATCATGCGTGCATAGATGCTGTTGAGCTGTTCGATGTTCTGTGCCATGCGTCGGCTCTGCTCGTTTATCTCGTCGATGGTGCCGATTTGCTGGCTTGCACCCTTGAGTTGCATCTCGTAGACTTTGCATATTCCGGTGAGAGTACGGTTGAGGTTCTCCATTTCCTCGCTGTCGCGAGTCAGACGTACGCTCTGCTCAGACACCTTCTGCAGAGTCTCGGTGAGACGCTTCAACTCTTCGAGATAACCAGTCTGGGCATCTGCCAACTGCGAAGCCATCTCGGGAGTGGTGCCCATATCCAAAGTCTGTGTGCCCGGTGTGCCACCTATTATAATATTGGAACCTGCTACGGGAGCGCCTTGGGCGTTCGGTGCTGTTTCCACATTATTTATATTATAAGCAGCAGCGTTCGCATTAGGAGCAGCAGTGTTCGTATTAGGTGCAGCAGCGTTCGCATTGAAAACTGCCGGATTCGTATTATATACGGCCGGATTCACGTTATGCACGGCAGACGATGCAGGCGCTTCGCCACCGTTCTCGCCATCCATATCGTAATGAGTAGGCAGTTCGCGACCGTCCTGGGTCTTGTCAAACGGGCGGTCGAACGCCGAGAGGAAGAACACGATGACCTCCGTGCCCATACCAACGAACATCATCAGATTGGCACCCGGCAAGTGAGTCAGCTTGAACAATGTGCCGAGAATTACTATAGAAGCACCCCAGCTATAGGCATAGTTGAGGAACGTCTGTCCTGGAACGCTGTCCATCCACTTCTGCAGATGGTAAACTATATTGTATTTGCTGTAAACTGTCATAGTCGTATGTTTTGTTTAACTATCCCTTTTTACTTTTTTACCTTTTTACTCTTTTACTTTTTTACCCTTTTACCTTTTTACTCTTTTACCCTTCATCCGCTCTTTGGCGCTTGAGGTAGTGGCAAGGCTGCGCACACATCTGAATCCGATGTAGCTGCGCGGTTGGTTCTGATATTCCCAAGTGCGCCATGCCGAGCGTATAAACGATTCGGGATCCTTCCACGAACCTCCGCGTACGCTCTTCTTCTTGAGCCGATAGGGGTCTTCCTTGGCAGCGTTGTACACGAGTGTTGGGTTAATGTCGTTCATTGCCTCTACTCCAGCCTCGGTATATATGGTGCTGGTCCATTCAGCCACGTTGCCCGCCATGTCGAAGAGTCCGTTGCTGTTGGCCTGGTAGATGCCCACCTTGGATGTGATAAGGTTGCCGTCCTTGGTGTAATTGCCGCGGTCGGGCTTGAAATTGGCAAAGAAACAGCCGTCGCCACTCTTCACGCTCTTGTCCTCCCATGGGAACTCTGTGCCCGACTTTCCGCGAGCGGCATACTCCCATTCAGCCTCTGTCGGCAGACGATAGCGCTGCACGTAGCGTGCCTCCGGGCCCAGACCCTTAAGCAAGTATTCCGTGCGCCATGCGCAGAAGGCATTTGCCTGCTCCCATGTCACGCCCACAACGGGATAGTCGTTGTATGCTGGATTGGAGAAATAGTTGCGCAGATAGGTCTCGTTATCAGCGTTCTGGAAGTCGTTGACCCAACAGGTGGTGTCGGGATAGACGTTGACGATGTAGGTGTTGAGGAAATCCCACGGACCCGAAAGCTGTCGGTTGATGGTCTCGCGAACAACACGTCCCTCGTCATCGACGTAGGCCGTGTCCTTCGAAATCATCACTACCTCATCCGGGTCAACCTGGATGTCGGTGTTGAGCACACGCTCTTCGGGGCGCAGACGGTTGCGGCGCAGAGCGGCAGCCGTATAGTCGTACACCTCATATCGGTAGTTGAGCTGACGATAGTCGAGCATCTTCTCGCCCGTAATGGGATTGCGGGTGTAGACACTCTCAATGGCGCGCAGCTCGTCCTCGTTGGGTTTGCGTGGCAGCGGTTTCTTCCAGTTGATGTGCGGAGTAACGGGTTCGCCGTAGCGGTCTTCGGTTATCATGTACGTCTCGTCGCCACCGTACTGCGGATCGGCAAGACGTGTGCGTATAATGCTGTCGCGCACCCACGTGATGAACTGCTTATACTTCGAATTGGTCACTTCGGTCTCGTCCATCCAGAATCCGTCCACCGAGATGTCCTTCACAGGTGTCTGCTTGCCCCACAATGAGTCCTGGGCATCGATGCCCATGTGCAGGTATCCGCGAGGCACTTTCACCATGCCGTAAGGTGTAGGTTCGACAAAGCTGCGGCCACCTACGCCTACAACTTCGCCTCCGCGTCCGCCCGACGTAGCCATTTTGCCGCCGAAGCAACCGCTGAGTATCATGGTGAACACCACGATGCCCGTAATCAATATGCTTTTTCTTGTATTCATCTATTTTGTGTTATTAATCTTTTACTGAGCCTTTTTAAGCCTTACTGGGCCTTTTTGAGCCTTGCAAATTCAAAATTGAACAATTCCTAATCGGCGAAGCCGACCAATTCAACATTCAACACTCAACATTCTCACAGCGTCCTCACGCTCTTGTGCAGATTGCGTCCTTTCTTGCCGAGGTTGAGGTCAACCTGATAGCCCACGTACAGTTCGTGACTGCCGTTGCCGGGATTGACGCCCGACGTGTACATCTCGTAAGAGTAGCCCAGCAGCACTCCGTGAACACGTCCGCCAACGAGGAATGTCACCGAATTGGTAGGCGAGTAGCTTACGCCTCCGTACATCATCTTGCGGTCGTTGGTATAGACAACGCGCCCCGTTATGTCGGCGCGCCATGCCGTTGCATCCGTGCGGACAAGGAACGAGGGCTTGATCGTAACGAAAGGGTTGCGCAATCGTATGTTGCATCCGCCCGTGAGATAGTAGGTAGCGTCAATCTGCAGCTCGTTCTTGTCGCCCAAGTTGATAAGCGGCGAGTTAAGATGCTGCACCGACAGTCCGGCATACCAGCTGCGATGAGTGTAGTACAGAGCAGCGCCCAGGTCGACAGAGTTGCCGTCGAGCTTCGACGAAGAGAAAGCCGGGTCGCTCGTGTCTTCAAGGTCGAGCTGGGTTCCGTCGAACGTTTCGCTTAGCAGACCGGCTGATACGCCCGCCGCCAGTTGCCCGCCGAACATCTTAAGGCGCAAGGCATACTGTAGGGCGAGACGCTGATGGGTGAACAGTCCGATCTTGTCGTTCATGAACTGCAAGCCCACTCCGTGATACGACTTAAGGAAATACAGCGGCATATCCGCCCCGACGTACATGGTGCGAGGGTTGTGCTTGAATCCGGCAAAGTCCATTGCGTAAGCCGCCGAAACGTTGAGCTTCGACTCCTTGCCCACGGATGCGGCATTGAACGACGGCTCCATGTCGAAGTAATGGCTGAATGCCACGTCGTATTGCGCATGGCTCCGTTGGGAGACAAGCGTAAGCGTCATTGTGGCTATTATATATATGTATATGCGTTTAAACACATTCGTATAACGCCCCTTTTATATAATTATTGTGGAATATCAACGAAAAGTTTGCATCGAAAGTACCCTTTGGGGCGCATGATTATGGGGTAGCCCTACATCTAACCAATTCAACATTTAACATTTAACACTTAACATTTCCCCAAAAAGGAGAAAGCCCCACCCCCGGCCCCTCCCCCGTAGGGAGGGGAGTAGTATGATTTGAAAGCTATTTTTTACAACTATAAATAGCAATCAAAAATTAAACATTAATCATTAAAAATTAAACACTAAAAAAAAGGAGTCCTTTTGGCATGCAAAACGAGTCCTTTTGAGGTGTAAAAGGAGTCCTTTTGGAAGGTAAAAGGAGCCCTTTTGGAGGGCAAAAGGAGTCCTTTTGAAAAGTTTTTTTTGATTTTTCTTGAAAAAAGACGGAAAAACATTTGGAGGTTACAGAAAAAAGCTATACCTTTGCACTCGCTTTAAAGAACTAAGCAATACTGCTAAGAGTAATGATTGAAGCAATCGGGCGTTTAGCTCAGCTGGTTTAGAGCATCTGCCTTACAAGCAGAGGGTCGGCGGTTCGAATCCGTCAACGCCCACTCCGACAAGCGGACAGGTTTTAATACTTGTCCGCTTTTTTTGTGCCCTTATGTCAAGTTTAATAGGCTTTATGAGTGTTTTAAACGGATTTTCAGTAACTTTGCACATAATATAATCACAACATCACCCCGCAAATCAAAACCCAAACATAAGCCGACATGACCGATATAGCCAGTTGTTTTCCAATAACCGACCCCACACTCATCTTCTTCGTGGTGATGCTCATCATTCTGTTTGCCCCGATAGTGATGGGCAAGCTGCGCATTCCGCACATCATCGGAATGGTGCTGGCAGGTGTTGCAGTGGGTCAGTATGGCCTGAACATACTGGTGCGCGACGACTCTTTCGAGCTGTTTGGCAAGGTAGGACTCTACTATATCATGTTTCTTGCCTCGCTCGAGATGGACATCGAGGGCGTAAGGCGCAACAAGGGGCGCTTTGGAGTGTTCGGACTGCTCACCTTCGCCGTGCCATTCATCATGACATACGTGGCATGTATAACGGTGCTGCACTATTCGGTGCTCGCCTCGCTGCTGCTGGGTTGCATCATGGCTTCAAACACGCTGATAGCCTATCCCATCGTGGGCAGATACGGACTGCAGCGCAAGCCCAGCGTCACGTTGTCGGTAGGCTCGTCGATGATATCGCTGCTTATGGCGCTGGTGTCGTTGGCTGCCATCGTGGCGGCATACGGCGGCAACACGGGAGTGATGTTCTGGCTGTTGTTCGTGGGCAAGTTTGTGGGCTACTGCGTGCTCATGGCGGTGCTCATACCGCGTCTGGCACGATGGTTTCTGCGCCGTTACAGCGATGCCGTGATGCAGTTTATCTTTGTGATGTCGATGCTGTTCATGAGCGCTGCGCTAAGTGAGGCCGTCGGACTGGAGGGCATCTTCGGAGCCTTCGTGGCAGGACTCATCCTCAACCGCTTCATTCCGCACGTGTCGCCGCTGATGAACCGCATCGAGTTTATAGGCAATGCGCTCTTCATACCTTATTTTCTTATAGGTGTGGGCATGCTCATCAATCTGCGACTGCTGTTTGCCGGAGGCGGCATAGTGGGCGTGGTCATAATGATAGTAGTGTTCGGAACGGTGGGCAAGGCAGTGGCTGCCTATCTCGCCGGTAGGCTGTTCCGCCTGCCCGTATCGTCGGGCAATATGATGTTCGGACTCACGTCGGCACATGCAGCGGGCGCCATTGCCATGCTGATGGTGGGCATGAAGATGGAGGTGGAGCCGGGTGTGCCGCTCGTCACCGACGATATGCTCAACGGAGTGGTAATAATGATACTCTTCACGTGCATCATCTCCACCATTGTGACCGAACGTGCGGCACAGCAGATAACCCTGCGCGACAAGGAAATGCCCGAAGACAGCACGGCAAACGATGGCGAGGAGAAGGTGCTCATACCCATGCGCTATCCCGAATATGCCCAGCGACTGGTGAATCTGGCTATGATGATGCGCAGTCCAAAGAACACTACGCAGATGGTGGGACTCAATGTGGTGTACGACGACGATGACATGCCGCGCAAGCAGGAGCAGGGTCAGCGTCTGCTGGAGCGCATGACGCAGTATGCAGCGGCTGCCGACATACACATGCAGACCCAAGTGCGCGTGGCGGCGAACATCGCCAACGGCATACGCCATGCCTATAAGGAGTTCCGCGCAACAGAAATACTCATCGGTATGCACATGCATCCCGAGGTGTCGCAGAAGTTCTGGGGCGAGTTTCATCAGAGTCTGTTCAACGGACTCAACAGTCAGATCATCATGGCACGCCTCACCCAGCCGCTCGCCACAATACGCCGCATACAGGTAGCAGTGCCTTCAAGGGCGCAGTTTGAGCCTGGATTCTACCGATGGCTTGAACGCTTGTGCCGGTTGGGCTGCAATCTGGAGTGCCACACGGAGTTCTTCGGACGTGAGGATGTGCTGCCGCTGATAGAGAACTATGTGCTCAGCCGCCACCACGACATGCGCGTGTCGTACACCAGGATGGCGCACTGGGCGGAGCTGCCAAGCCTGGCTGCATCCATATCAGCCGACAATCTGTTTGTGGTAGTGACCGCGCGCAAGGGCACAGTGTCGTATAAGAATGCGCTGGAGTTCCTGCCCGACGAGATAACACGCCACTTCTCAGGCTCCAACATCATGATAATATTCCCCGACCAGCACGGCGATGCTATGGACGAAATGACCTTCGCACAGCCGCAACATACCGAGGAGCATAGTGCATACGAGGCTATCGGCAAGTGGATAAAGAAGAAGCTGTAATTGAAAATTCAAAAATGAATAACTCAAAATTCAAAAATGAATAACTCAAAATCGCAGGCGTAGCCGAGAATAATTCAAAATTCAAAACTCAAAATTCAAAATTCAATATGATTGACATTAAAGGAATAACAAAGAGTTTCGGCTCGCTTCAGGTGCTCAAGGGCATCGACCTCCACATCAACAAGGGTGAGGTGGTGAGCATTGTCGGTCCGAGCGGCGCCGGCAAGACAACATTGTTGCAGATAATGGGCACACTCGACAGTCCGGACAGCGGCGAAATCGTTGTCGATGGGGTAGATGTGCGCAGCCTTTCGACAAAGAAGTTGAGCGATTTTCGCAACCGTCATATAGGATTCGTGTTCCAGTTTCATCAGCTTCTGCCCGAATTCACAGCCCTCGAGAATGTTATGATACCGGCATTCATAGGCGGCAAGAGCCAGGCTGAAGCCAAGAAGCGCGCCATGGAACTCCTTGAGTTTATGGGATTGGCCGAACGTGCATCGCATAAGCCTGCCGAACTGTCGGGTGGAGAGAAACAACGCGTTGCCGTAGCACGCGCTCTTGTCAACAATCCGGCTGTAGTCTTCGCCGACGAACCGTCGGGTTCGCTCGATTCAAAGAACAAGGCCGAACTCCACCAACTCTTCTTCGACCTGCGCGACCGCTTCGGTCAGACCTTCGTCATTGTCACTCACGACGAGCATCTGGCAAGCATCACCGACCGCACAATACATATTGAGGACGGACAGATAAAGGATGCAGAGGAAAGTGAAGTGAGTGAAACCGTTTGATAAACAATAATAATAAAACTATATGGATTATGACTTACTTAAATCGTTTCCATCAAGAGAGTACCGAGAGGATGCTTCGCAAAATGGAAGAATGGAAGAAGTTTCCAACATCCTCCTCAGAAGCAGCCGAAAAGATGAAGCAGAATCTGGCAAAGGCTCTGCATATAGAGGCGACCTTTATACAGAACAAGAGCAAATCGTAAAATATGCGGAAACGCATAATTGTTGGTTCTCTTTAGAATACATCTTTCAACTTGGTACGCCAGGGCCGTCAGGTAGTGAAAATGATACATATGTAGACAAGAACGGAGGCATTGTTTATAAAACAAACAATCTTATACATACCGGTAGTTTCTATCGGTTGTTTAGGCGTTTGATGTTGCATAATTCAGTCTTTCCACAAACCGAATACATATTGTTGGGCTTTACTGGATATAAAGAAAGAACAGTTTATCCAGTATTGGCGCAACGATATGTAGAGAACGCTCGCCCTGCTACACCTATAGAGATAGAAATGTATATGTTGTCTTTAGGCTTTGAGAAGGTTGATGATTGGACATATAAGAACTCAACGTTATTGATGTCTGACTTGAAACCAAAGAATGTTTTGCGCGATGAAGACGGAGATATGTTTGTTATAGATGTAGAAATAAAGGAATTGTAAAGAAATTATATACGAATGATAAAACTTGGCGATTACAATAAGATGACCGTTGTGAAGGAGGTTGACTTCGGATTGTACCTCGACGGCGGTGATGAGGGCGAGATATTATTGCCCAAACGTTATGTACCTGAGGGCGTAAAACCAGGCGACGAACTTGAAGTGTTCATCTATCTCGACCAGGAAGAGCGTCCCGTTGCTACTACTGAGCATCCGCGTTGTAAAGTAGGCGACTTTGCTTATTTGGAGGTTTCGTGGGTCAACGAGTACGGAGCATTCCTCAATTGGGGACTGATGAAGGACCTCTTCTGCCCGTTCCGCGAGCAGAAGAAGCGTATGCAGAAAGGTGAAAGCTATATTGTGCATGTGCATATCGACGAGGAGAGCTATCGCATCGTGGCTTCTGCCAAGGTGGAACGCTACTTTGCCGAGCGCCATCCTTTCTACAATCACGGACAGGAGGTGGACCTGCTGGTGTGGCAGAAGACCGAAATGGGATTCAAGGTGATAATCGACAACTGCTATCCGGGACTTGTCTACGAGGACCAGGTGTTCCGCTATCTGCACACCGGCGACCGTGTGAAGGGTTATATCAATACGGTTCGCCCCGACGGCAAGATTGATGTGACGCTCCAACCTACCGGACGTCAGCAGACACTCGACTTCTCGGAGACGCTGTTGCAGTATCTTAAGGACAACGGAGGAGTGTGCGACCTGGGCGACCGCAGCGATGCTGAAGACATAAAGCGACGCTTCCAGGTGAGCAAAAAGGTGTATAAGCGTGCCATTGGCGACCTGTACCGCCGCCGACTGATCAACATCACCGACAACGGTATAGCTCTTGTATAATAAAAAAGAATGGCATTGCCGATTTCGGTAATGCCATTATATATTAATAAGGTGGGATTAGAAGCTGCTGAAACGGTCGATTAGTTTCTTGCGGAACAGCCGTCCTACCTTCACTTCTTGCAACGCATCGAATGGAGGATAGAAATGACAGGTGTTGTCAGCCACCTCCATAAGATATGCAATATTGATGATATGCTTCTGGCTTACACGCACAAGGGTGTCGTTAAGCGCCAGAAGCATATCGCTGTTTATGTTTCGTTTCAGTCGGATAGGGTGCTTCTCGCCAGCCAGAGTCACCTCCCATACACGCAGATCGCTGTTGTATGCAAAGAATCCGATGTCGTTTATGTCTACCAGACGGAAATCGATGGCATTGGTATAGACAATGTATTTGCCGTCGTTGCGCCTTGCTATGCCGTCGCCGATGATTGTCGGGGCAGTAGGAACGGTTGTTGTGTGCTGCGTGTGCTGCTGTTCGGTGCTCATGTCGAGACATATTCGTCGGATGATGGTGCGCAGTTCGGTGTCGTTGATGGGTTTCATCAGATAGTCGAACGCCTTGTTGCGGAATGCCGACAGCATGTATCGGCTGTGTGCAGTGTACATAACGACGCGGCAATGGTGGCTCGCATTCATGTCAATGCGCTCCAGAAACTCTATGCCAGAGATGTCGGGCATGTCCACATCGAGAAACATCACGTCGGGTTTACTGTCGTTGTACAGCCTCAGTCCGTCCATTCCGTTATACGCCATGCCTATAACTTCTATTCCGTCATATTCCTCCAGCTTGTACTTCAGGGTCTCAGCGGCCTTCCTGTCGTCGTCAACAATGATGATGTTCATATCCTAGTTTGTTTATATTGTTGGTTTTTTATTGTTTGTTTCACTCTATTTTCACTCCGTCGGGCACTTTCAGCGTAGCCTCGCAACCCTTTGTCTGCTGTCCGTCTGGGCTGTAGATGTTGCGTATGGCGAACCTTATTTTGTCCTTGTTGCGCACGTTTATCACAGCTATAGTTTGCGAAATGATGTTCATTCCGGTCTTGCGGCGTAGCGTGGCATGGTTGAATCCAGGTCCGTTGTCGGTCACTCTTATCACCGTATTGTGCTGTTCGCGTCTTACGGTAATGCTCAATAGCTTGATGCCTTCCTTGTTTCTGAGAGCGTGTTTGATTGCGTTCTCGGTCAGAATCTGTATGAACATCGACGGAATCCTGACGCTGCTGGCATCCACATCGGGCGCAATGTCGATGTTGAAGTGGAAGTCGTCGCCCATCAGATAGCTTTCTACGCGTATGTATTGCTGCACGAATTCCAGCTCCTTTTGCAGTTCTACGCCCAAAGTGCTCGACATATCGAGGTTGGCACGAATCAGTTGTGCCAGTTCGGTAAGCTCGTTTGATTCCTTGACGTCCGACTTTATTATTCTGTTGTTTAGCACATTGAACATGAAGTGGGGCGATATGCGGTTGCGAACGTTGTCGAGCTTGAGGTTCATCATGCGCAGTTGTATCTTAAAACGACGTTTGCGCAGATACAGATACCACAGTATGAGCAGCAGAATGGATGTAACGGCGATTGAAATGGCCAATGTGCTGGTGAACTTTATGCTCTGTATCTCGGCATTCTTGTGCTCAATGGCGAGGTCGCGGTGCAACTGCAGCGTGTCGGTAGTGAAACGCGACATTATCTCGGCGGTTCGCATGTTGGAGAGGTTGTGTTCGATAGAGTCGTTGTAGGCTATCGACTTGTTGAGCAAAGCGTATGCCTTGTCGTAGTCGCCGGTGAGTTCGTAGTATCTGCGTTTGTATTTGTTGCGTATGTTTACAAGCGTGTATGGTATGAGTGAGTCATCGGTCTTGTCAGCCATAATGCGCTCGGCTTCGTGCATTCTGCCTGCTCTCACGGCAATGCCGAAGCGTATTGTGTTGCAATAATAAATGGATGTGTTGTCGCCATGTGCTCTGAAGTAAGGTTCTACATCATCCAGCATGGCAGTAGCATCGTTCAGTTTGCTGAGGTTAAGGTACACGTCAGCCAGATTGATCTTGCACAGATACATGTCGAATGTGCGCACCATGCCGTGCTGTTCGAGTAGTTTCTTCATGCGCAAGAAGCTCTGTAGCGCATTCTTATAGTCGTCTTGGTAGTAGTAGTAGTTGCCCAGATTGTTGATATAATAAGCCTGCATCGAGGGCGACATTTCCTTGACGTGAGGTTCGGTCTGGTCGTAGTAGAGCTTGGCTTTGTCGTAGTTGCGCAGCGTAACGTAAATCTGTGCCAGTCCCATGTAGAGCGTTATGTTCTCCTTTTGTGGCAAATCGAGTGAGTCAACGAGAAAAAGCGCACGCCTATACCACTTGGCTGCGTTGGGTAGGTCGTTGCACAACAGGTAGGCGTCAGCCATATTGGCGCACGTCTTGGGCAGATTGTGCTTGCTGTTGCTGTTGAGCAGCAGATTGTAAGTTTCTTTATTGAGGGCTACAATGCGTCGCGGGTTGCGGTGATTGCTCATGTATCGAGCCGCCTGGCAAGCCTTTGCGCCAGCCATAAGCGAGTTGAGCCGTGGCGAGAGGCACGTTCCGTTGGTGGCGTAATAGCCGTCGTCCTGGTGCATTACGAATGCAGTGACACGGTCGATGAGCGTGTCGGCACGTTCGGGGTGCTCAGTCAGACTGTAGAAGAGAGCCTTCCGCAGCATGTACTCGTAGTAAGTCGTGCTGTCATCGGCCTCGTTCATGCCACGCTCTATGGCTTGCAGAGCCGATGGGGCGAGTGCAGCAATCGAGTCGTCGAGCCACCGCAGATTGCTGTTTTCAGCCGTTTGGTCATTGTCTTGTTTAGGGTTGCAAGCCTGTAATGCAATGATAATGACCACCATGCATGCTGTTGTAGTGGCTTGAAGCAGTTGTTTTGCTATCGTGTTCATCTTTTTTATTGTACACGTTTCTGTTTTTATGTAACTTGATATTGCAGCGTAGCATAATGAAAAGATGCTTCAATAGCCGGGATGCAGTTTATCTTTTGCAAATATACAACAAATATTGCAAACTTGTTGATACAAATCAATAAAATCATTTGAAAATATGCTCATTAACAAAAAATTGTAATCAAAATTTTGCTATAATGTAAAATGAGCGTATCTTTGCAATGTTTTTCATGGTATTAGATTTAAGGTTAACAAAGGTTGGGACTCAGCGGAGCCCCTTTTTTTGTGCCCTTACATTTCATAATACATCATTTTAAGCCCTTTTTACTATAGTTAGGGCTACTATTTCCTTTTATTTTTGTATTTTTGCACAGTCGCACAGTCGTTTCGACCACACTCGTATGGCGTGGAAGACGACAGAAGTGCAAAATCCATAAAAATACCTTATAGAATTATGAAGATACTAACAGGAGCGCAGATACGCGAGCTCGACAAGTATACAATAGAACACGAGCCCATAGCATCGATTGATTTGATGGAGCGTGCAGCGCGTGCCATCACCGCAGCCATTCAACAGCAGTGGCCTCAAGGCACACCGGTTGTGGTGTTTGCAGGTCCGGGCAACAACGGCGGCGACGCATTGGCGGTGTCGCGTATGCTTGCCGAGAAAGGCTATAGCGTTGATGCTTATCTGTTTAACGTGCACGGTCATCTGTCGGATGAGTGTGCCAAGAACCGCGACCGACTCATCAGCGAGGGCCTGATACATCGTTTCACGGAAGTGTCGAACAACTTCGACCCGCCTAAACTTACCGAACAGACGCTGATAGTAGACGGATTGTTCGGTTCGGGACTCAACAAGCCGCTTGAGGGTGGCTTCGCTTCGCTCGTGAAGTACATCAACCAGTCGCCGGCACGTGTCGTGAGCATCGACATTCCGTCGGGTATGATGACCGAAGACAATGCCGCTGTGCCCACAATGGCTATTGTCCGCGCCGACGTTACGCTCACTCTGCAGATGAAAAAGCTTGCAATGCTCTTTGCCGATTGCCAGCAATACCTCGGAGTGGTGCGTGTGCTCGACATACGTCTGTCGAAAGAGTACATCAAGAGCATTCCCTCGCCCTACTCAACCGTTGAGGCCGACCTCGTAAGACAGATGATGCTGCACCGCGACGATTTCGCCCATAAGGGCATGATGGGCAATGCGCTGCTCATAGCCGGAAGCGAAGGCATGGCTGGAGCCGCCGTGCTTGCCACACGTGCATGCTTGCGCAGCGGTGTGGGCAAGGTGACTACGCTCACTCCACGTTGCAACTACGCGATAATGCAAATGTCGGTGCCCGAGGCGATAGTTCATCCCGACAGCGAGAACTATTATTCTGAGGCTATATCAACCGAGGAATACAACGCCGTAGGAATAGGTCCGGGACTGGGTCGCGACGAAGGTTCGGCACTCGCATTGATGTCGCAGTTGCAGCAGACGCAATGTCCGGTAGTGCTCGATGCCGATGCCTTGAACATGCTCGGATCGCATGGCATGTGGATAAGTCAGCTGCCCGACAACATGATAATGACTCCGCATCCGCGCGAGCTCGACCGTCTGGCAGGCACAGCAAGCCGCAGCGACGGTGAGCGTCTTGCCGTAGCGCGCGACATGGCGGAAAATCTTCGCGCCTATATAATGCTCAAGGGACACTACACGGCGCTGTGCATGCCCGACGGAAGCGTAATGTTCAACACTACGGGCAATTCGGGCATGGCGACAGCAGGCAGCGGCGACGTGCTCACCGGAATCATTACCGGACTCCTGGCACGCGGATATTCACGCAAGAACGCCTGCATCGTGGGCATGTATCTGCACGGACTGGCAGGCGACATAGCCGCACAGCGTGTGGGCAAGGAGTCGCTCGTGGCAAGCGACATAATCGCTGCGCTGCCCGAAGCGTTCAAGGCAATGTATTAAAAAGATATGAGTTGACAAGATACAAGCTAACAAGATATAAGTAAATATGAAGATACTATCAACAATATTACTTTCGGCATTGGCCGCAACGTCGGCAATGGCTGGTGGCGACAAGCCCATTGACGGATTGTCGTATTCGCTGCCCAAGACAGCAGTACGTATGCAGGTGCTCGTAGAGAAGACCGTGACCGAGCCGGGACAGCTTGCCGGATTCTCACAGCTCTACTTCGGCAAGGCTGGTGTAAGCACCCGACAGACCGCTTATCGCATAGTGGGCGTGTCGTTCAGCTCAGAAGGTCGTGCCGATGCCGACCGTCAGTACACAATAGCTATCGACAAGAAGCACAGCGTTCTCTCGGTTGACTGCGCACCCGACGGTTCGCTGCTTGCCATCAACACCAAGGCGCAGCGTGCCAAGGCCCCTGCTGCCTTCGTGCCGTCGCCCCGCAAGGCTCCGCTCAACCCCCGCGACTATATGAGCCAGGACATTCTCTCGGCTGGCAACCTGCCCAAGATGGCACAGCTCGTGGCACAGGAGATATACGACATACGCGATTCGCGCTCGCAGCTGTCGCGTGGTGAGGCCGACTTTATGCCGAAGGACGGCGAGCAGTTGCGCCTGATGTACAGCCAGCTTGCCACTCAGGAGGCTGCACTCATGCAATTGTTCCAGGGCAAAACGACCGTTGACACCACGGCTACCGTCATCAGCTTCATTCCGACAAAGGAAAACCTGCGCCCCGTAGTGTTCCGCTTCTCAAAGAGTTTCGGCCTCTGTACTGCCGACGACTATTCGGGCGAACCCGTGTATGCCAACATTGAGGACACAGGAACGTCGAAGCCGTTGCCCGAAACACCTGCCGAAGTTGCCAAGATGAAGGACGGCTTCAACCTCGGCGTGGCACGTCCCGGACACATCCGCGTCACACTGGCAACCGCAGAGGGCAAGCCTTTGGGCTATTACGAGACCGATGCCGCACAGTTCGGCACCGTGGAAATGCTCAACGGAGCCTTGTTCGGCAAGAAGTTTACATCGAACATCATCCTCGATCCTGCCACGGGTGGGGTAGTGGAGTTGAAGACCGAACCGCTGGATTAGCATAGTGAGTCGGGCGGCAATGCCTCGGTTGAGGCGTTGAAAAGGTGTAGGTACATCACGCATATTTTTAAACGATACATCAGCTGTGCTGCATGTCATCGCAAAAAGGAGTCCTTTTGCATTCCAAAAGGGCTCCTTTTGCATTGTAAAAGGACTCCTTTTGCTGTCCAAAACGAACCCTTTTGCATCCCCAAAGGACTCCTTTTGGAAACCGGGCGGTAATGGTGCATACCTAAAGGACTTCTTTTTATTTAAATACTACAATAATACCGACCTCTGAATTCTTAGGCTTTTATTTCCTTTTGTAATGTTTCTTTTACTCGTGTGCTACGCTTGAAAATAGAATTATTAGCGGTGTTAGAGTGAATGAATGCAAGAATGTTTTTTATATAGTTTTCTATTTCAATAGATAACGTCCGCCTGTATCCTCCAATATTCTCATTTGTTGAATTGCGATTCTGTTGAGTTTAATTAGTCTTTCAGACTGAGGTATACCATCATTGATAAACACAGCGTTTATGTTTTCCATGTTAGAAAGGCAGATCAGTTCGTTGATTGATGCATAATCACGAATATTTCCTTTTTTGTCTGGATTAGCTTCGCGCCACTGTTTTGCGGTCATTCCAAACATGGCAATGTTAAGAACATCGGCTTCATCTGCATATTTTATTGCTGCTTGTTGATTTGTAATCTCCGAAGGTATAAGGTTTGCCTTTATAGCATCAGTGTGTATGCGATAGTTAATCTTAGAAAGCTCGCGTTTGGCAGACCATGCGAGTTGTTTCTGTTCGTCATCTTTAAGTCGTTGGAATTCTCTGATTAGGTACAGCTTGAATTGTGGCGAAACCCAACTTGCAAATTCAAAAGCAAGGTCTTTATGAGCATAAGTACCTCCATATCTACCTGCTTTTGCAATAATTCCTATGGCATGGGTTTTCTCAATCCATTGTTTTACAGACATAATGAATCTGTTTAGTCCGGCTTCCATTTTAATTCCCTCGAATTCGGGGGAATTAAACAGTGGGTTATACATCTTTTCCCAAATGCCAAGGAATTCGATGGTGTTTTTATTACGAAGCCATTTCTCTATTAAGGCAAGCCCATTTTCTATAGGTCTGACCATATCTGTCAGAGAAATGTAATCCTTTTCGTTATGAGAAATAATTGTAATCTCAGTAGTTTCGACTTTAATTTTTGCCATAATAATAAAATACGGGGTATGAAGACATGCTTTGTAACGAATGTCTACGTACCCCGTTTTAAATATTTATTGTTCTGTTGAACTTACAGCTGAGCCATCTCGACTACCTTGTCGACTGCTGCTGACAGTCCGTCCTTGTCCTTTCCGCCTGCCTGGGCGAAGTGTGGCTGGCCGCCACCGCCTCCCTTGATGAGCTTGGCAGCCTCGCGTACCATCTGTCCGGCGTTGAGTGAGTGCTCCTTAACGAGATTGTCGCTCATTGCAACGTTCAGCATAGGCTTGTCGTGAGATACTGTGCCGACGACGGCGAGCATGTTTTCGGCTACAGCCTGACGCAGCTTGAACATCAAGTCCTTAGCGGCTGCCGGCTCCATAGGCAGCACGGCGGTTATAACCTTTACGCCGTTCACCTCGCGAGCCTTAGCGATGAGTTCGCTCTTGGTGCGCTCTACGGCCTGAGCCTGGAACTGTTCGATGCTCTTCTTCATTGCGTCGTGCTCCTCAATGTACTTGCCGATGACAGCCTGCAGGTCCTTGGCGTTGTTGAAGAGGGTGCGGATAGCCTTCAGAGAGTCCTCAACGTTGTACATAAGCTCCTCGCATTCCTTTCCGGTCTTTGCCTCGATACGGCGGATTCCGGCTGCAACGCTGCTCTCAGAGATAATCTTGAAGAATCCGATGCGACCGGTCGACTGTGCGTGGATACCGCCGCAGAACTCGCAGCTGGGTCCGAAACGCACCACGCGTACCTTGTCGCCATACTTCTCGCCGAAGAGTGCGATGGCACCGAGCTTCTTTGCCTCCTCAAACGGAGTGTCGCGATGCTCGTCGAGCGGCAAGTCCTGACGTATAAGGTCGTTGACCAGACGCTCTACCTTGCGCAGTTCCTCGTCTGAAACCTTAGAGAAGTGAGAGAAGTCGAAGCGCAGAGTGGTGGGCGAAACGAACGAGCCCTTCTGCTCAATGTGATCGCCGAGCACCTGCTTCAGAGCGTAGTCGAGCAAGTGTGTGGCTGTATGGTTGGCTGCCGAAGCCTCGCGTGCGTCAACGTCGACGCATGCCATGAAGTCAGCTTCAGGATTCTTGGGCAGTTCCTTTACAATGTGTATCGACTGGCCGTTCTCACGCTTGGTGTCAGTAATGTTCACTGTCTCGTTCTCGCTTACCAGAACGCCGGTGTCACCGACCTGACCACCCATCTCACCGTAGAACGGTGTGTAGTCCAATACGAGTTCGTAGTATGTGTTCTTCTTCTGTGTCACCTTGCGATAGCGCAGGATGTGGCACTCGTATTCGGTGAAGTCGTAGCCCACGAACTGCTGTTCGCCCTCGCGCAGGTTCACCCAGTCGCTGTTCTCAACGGCTGCTGCGTTGCGTGCGCGTTCCTTCTGCTTCTGCATCTCGGCGTTGAATTCGTCCTCAGCTACAGTAAATCCGTTCTCACGGCAGATGAGTTCGGTGAGGTCGAGGGGGAATCCGTAGGTGTCGAAGAGGCGGAAAGCCTGCACGCCGTCGAGCTGTGTCTTGTTCTGCTTCTTAAGCTCTTCCATAGCCGAAGAAAGGAGGTTGATGCCCTTCTCGAGTGTGCGGAGGAATGAGTCCTCCTCCTCCTTGATGACGTGGATGATGAGGTCGTGCTGAGCCTTGAGCTCGGGGAAAGCCTCGCCCATCTCGTTTGTGAGCACGGGGATAAGCTTGTAGATGAACGCTTCCTTCTGTCCGAGGAAGGTATAGGCGTAGCGTACGGCACGGCGCAGGATGCGGCGGATGACGTATCCGGCCTTGGCGTTGGACGGCAACTGTCCGTCGGCGATAGAGAAAGCTACCGCACGCAGGTGGTCGGCACATACACGCATGGCCACGTCGGTGTCCTCGTTGACTCCGTACTTCATGCCTGTGATGGCCTCTTCCTGCTTGATGATGGGCTGGAAGATGTCGGTGTCGTAGTTGGAGTGCTTGCCCTGCATGGCGCGTACAAGACGCTCGAATCCCATACCGGTATCGATAACGTGCATTGGGAGCGGAACGAGCGAGCCGTTAGCCTTGCGTTCGTACTGCATGAACACGATGTTCCATATCTCGATAACCTGCGGGTCGTCCTTGTTTACGAGTTCGCGGCCTGGAGTCTTTGCCTTCTCCTCGGGAGTGCGCGAGTCGAGGTGAATCTCCGAACAAGGTCCGCAGGGACCCGTATCGCCCATTTCCCAGAAGTTGTCGTGCTTGTTGCCGTTGATGATATGGTCGGCAGGCACGTGCTTAGCCCAATATGATGCAGCCTCGTCGTCACGTTTCAGTCCTTCTTCTTCGCTTCCTTCGAATACGGTAACGTAAAGATCGGCGGGGTCAAGCTTCAATACGTTTACCAGATACTCCCATGCGTAGTCGATGGCGCCCTCCTTGAAGTAGTCGCCAAACGACCAGTTGCCGAGCATCTCGAACATGGTGTGGTGATAGGTGTCGTGGCCTACCTCTTCGAGGTCGTTGTGCTTGCCGCTCACACGGAGGCACTTCTGGGTGTCGGCACGGCGTCGCGGCTCCGGTTCGCGAGTACCGAGAATGATGTCTTTCCACTGGTTCATACCAGCATTGGTGAACATCAACGTTGGGTCATCCTTGATTACCATCGGTGCACTTGGTACGATGGTGTGTCCTTTCGACTCGAAGAACTTTTTGAACGAGTCGCGGATTTCGTTAGCTGTCATCATATTATATAATATTATGTACTTTGTATTAAATTCTTCCTAAAACGTTTGCAAAGGTACTCTGTTTTGGTTATTTTTGCAAATAAATTAAGACTAATATGGCACTGAATACCAATAAGAATGTGAAATTATACTACTCCATCAAGGAGGTGGCGGCTATGTTCGACGTGCGAGAGTCGACGTTGCGCTACTGGGAGTCGGAGTTTCCCCATCTCAAGCCTAAGACGGTGGGCCAAAGCGTGCGCCAATACACCGAGAAGGACATTGAGCAGATACGCACCATACACAATCTGGTGAAGGTGCGCGGCTTCAAGCTGGCGGCGGCACGCAAGATGCTCAACAAGAACCGCGCCGGTGTGGACAAGAGTTCGGACATTCTTGCCACGCTGATATCCGTGCGCGACGAGCTGAAAGAACTCAAGCGACGCCTTGATTCGCTCGTCTGAAAAGCCTCGATACGCTTGTCTGAAAAGCCTTGATTGCTCGTCTGAAAATCCTTGATTCGCTTGTTTGAAAAGCCTCTGTTCAGCCCTTGCAGAGCCATAGAAATCGGGCCGCCTCGCAAAAGGACTCCTTTTGCATTCCAAAACGACCCCTTTTCAGCAACGAAAGTGCATATAAAAAGTGTTTGAGAGAAGAATGAGGAAAGT
>ULYE01025468.1_pt1 | contig 25474 bp, 20 predicted proteins | sample 1961921 | NCBI WGS metagenome assembly ULYE01 (sample SAMEA4835856, study PRJEB28245) | human gut metagenome | biome: gut microbiome; material: fecal sample | place: Denmark | collected 2008 | reverse complement strand
TCTGCTTTTTTGTATTCGTTTTTTGATACCTATTCCAAACAGGATGCAAAATTAACGGGTTTTTCTGAGACTGCAAAACATTCCACTAAATAATATTATATATTTAATACTTTTTTAGCTTTATAGACTCATTTTTACTCATTTAGAGGTATAATCGGGGCTTTTCCCTCCTGTTTCGCCTTGGGTGCGTGCTCCTTAAGGAAGTTGATGAACATCTGCAAGGCCTTTGTTGTGGCAATGGCAAGATTGATGTCGCGTCCGAAATCCTCTGTGAGCTTCATAGTCACGATGTTCTCACGATTGCCGCAGGCAAGCCATATAGTGCCAACTGGTATTTCGGCTGTGCCGCCGCCAGGACCTGCTGTTCCTGTGGAAGCAATGGCGAAGTCGACGTCAAGGGCGTCGAGCGCACCACTTACCATAGCCTTAGCCACGTCCTCGCAGACGGCAGTCTTCTCCTCGAGTAGCTGGTGGTCGACAGCAAGCAGACGCTCCTTTATCTCGTTGGTGTAAGAGATTATGCCACCCTTGAAATAGGTAGAAGCACCAGGAACTGCTATTATCGACTCTGCTATGCGTCCTCCCGTGCAGCTCTCTGCCGAGCCTACGGTGAGTCCTGATTCGTAGAGATATTGCTGAATCTCACGACTAAGTACTTTCTTTTCTAACTCCATGTTTTTCTGTTTTTTTGCTTTGTGAATAATTTTGTAAGGTCTCCCACTACTTGAACGTCACCTTGCTGAACGCAGGCTTGTCGATAGAGCAGAAGTCCTTGTCAAGAAACTTATAATAGCCCGTCACGCCTATCATGGCGGCATTGTCGGTGGTGTAGCTGAACTTGGGGATATATATGGTCCATCCATAACGCTTGGCGTGGTCGTGGAAGGCGTTGCGCAATCCGTTGTTGGCCGACACTCCTCCTGCCACAGCCACGTGATTTATGCCAGTCTGCTTTACGGCGAGGCGCAACTTCTTCATCAATATGTCGACAATAGTGTGCTCCAAGCTTGCCGCAAGGTCGTTCTTGTGATGCTCTATGAAGTCGGGGTCGTCCTGAATCCATTTGCGCAGACTGTAGAGGAACGAAGTCTTAAGTCCGCTGAAACTATAGTCAAGTCCAGGGATGTGCGGCTCCGAGAACTTATAGGCAAGCGGATTGCCCTGGCGAGCCAGACGGTCGATGATAGGACCTCCGGGATAGCCCAACCCCATCACCTTCGAGCATTTGTCGATAGCCTCGCCTGCCGCGTCGTCGATAGTCTGTCCGAGCACCTCCATGTCGTTGTAGGCGTTCACCTTCACTATCTGCGAGTTGCCGCCAGACACAAGCAGACAGAGGAAGGGGAACGGGGGTGTCGTGTCCTCTGGCTTCTCCTTTATGAAGTGTGCCATGACATGGCCCTGCAAGTGGTTTACGTCGATCATGGGGATTCCGAGGCTGCGGGCAAATCCCTTGGTGAAGCTCACGCCTACAAGCAGCGAGCCCATGAGTCCCGGACCGCGTGTGAAGGCCACAGCCGACAACTGCTCCTTGGTAATGCCCGCACGCTTCAAGGCTGCGCTCACCACGGGCACAATGTTCTGCTGATGGGCGCGTGAGGCAAGCTCAGGCACCACTCCACCATACTCATGATGAACCTCCTGCGAAGCCGTCACGTTGCTCAGCAATATATTGTCTTTAAGCACCGCTGCGCTTGTGTCGTCGCAGCTGCTCTCAATACCTAATATGTACATTTCTTTAATTATTATTTATTAATTATTAATTATTAATTGGAGGACTATATTTTTCTGCCAACTTTTACCCAATGACTCCTGCCAATCAATAACCAATAATTAACAATTAAACATTAATAAGTCAATACCTCAACGCCGTGTTCTGTCATTACGAGAGTATGCTCCCATTGGGCGCTTGGCTTCTCGTCGCCCGTAATCACCTCCCATCCGTATTCGTCGTCGGCATCAATAAACACCTTCCATGTGCCCATGTTCACCATAGGCTCGATAGTGAACACCATGCCCGGCACAAGCAACATTCCTGTGCCCTTATGACCATAGTGCATCACGTCGGGCTTCTCGTGGAACTGCAAGCCTACTCCATGACCGCATAAGTCGCGCACGACGCCATAGTGATATTTGTCGGCATGCTTCTGGATGGCATGGCCTATGTCGCCCACAAAGCTGTAGGGCTTGGCAGCCTCCATACCTATCTCCAGACACTCCTTGGCCACACGCACAAGCTGCTCCTTCTCGGGAGTAGTCTTGCCTATGATAAACATACGCGAAGCGTCGGCATAATAGCCATCGAGAATAGTTGTGAAGTCCACATTCACGATGTCGCCCTCCTCAAGGATATCCTCCTCCTTAGGAATGCCATGACACACAACCTCGTTGATGCTTGTGCACACACTCTTGGGGAAACCCTCGTAGTTGAGACAAGCAGGTATGGCACCATGCGATGTGCAATAGTCGTAGCAAATTTGGTCAATCTCGAGAGTGCTCATTCCCGCATGAATATGCTTGGCCACCTCGTCGAGCACACCAGTATTCACCACACCGCTGCGGCGAATGCCCTCTATCTGCTCAGGAGTCTTGATAAGGTCGCGCGACGGCACCTCTTTGCCTTTGTTCTCCCAATACATCACTTTCTTGTCAAGTTCGGTTGGCTCCTGTCCCGGAAGACAATGCCAAACTCTCTTTCTTTTGAATACCATGTTGTTAAATATTTTTATTCTTTTCAGAAAAGTTCCAATTTATTCTTTCTTGCCTCGTCAAGCGACGAGAGCTTCTGCTGATGTGCCGCATATTCCTCGCGAAGCTTGGCGTAACGTTCTTTCAGCTCTGCCTCGAATGCCCTGCGGTCTTCGGGGTTCATCAGTCGTTGGGCAATCATAGGATTCTGCGCGGCATCCTTCACCCACACCACTATACCTTTATATATAGGAGCAATCTTCAGAGCCACGTGCATCTCGGATGTTGTAGCTCCGCCCACCATAATAGGAATCTGCAATCCGGCATGTTCAAACTCAGTAGCCACGTTCACCATCTCCTCAAGGCTCGGAGTGATAAGACCGCTAAGTCCCACCATGTCCACCTTTTCCTCGATAGCCTTCTTCAGTATCTGCTCAGCCGGCACCATCACTCCGAGGTCAATCACCTCGTAGTTGTTGCACGACATAACCACATCCACAATATTCTTGCCAATGTCATGAACGTCGCCTTTCACAGTAGCCATGAGCACCTTGCCAGACGACGAGCCACCCTCCTTCTTGTCAGCCTCGATATAAGGCTGCAGTATTGCCACAGCCTTCTTCATGGTTCGGGCTGTCTTCACCACCTGCGGCAAGAACATCTTTCCGCAGCCGAAAAGCTCGCCCACCTTATTCATGCCGTCCATAAGCGGACCCTCGATGATATCCACAGCCTTAGGATAGATGGCGAGAGCATCCTTGATGTCCTCCTCCATATAGTCGGCAATACCTTTCTGCAGGGCTGTGGCAAGACGTGCGGCCACATCAGCCTTGCGCCATTCAGGTTCGGCGTTGCTTTGTGCCGAGACGGAACCAGGAGCCGTACCATTCTTCAAAGCCTCCTGCTTCTGCTTAATCTGGTCGGCAAGCTCTATGAGTCGTTCCGACGCATCCTTCTTTCTGTTGAGCACCACATCCTCGATAATCTCAAGTTGGTCGGCAGGAATGTCGTCGTAGGTAACCTTGGTTGCGGGATTCACAATACCGAAGTCCATTCCCTTGCCAATGGCATGATAAAGGAATACGGAGTGCATAGCCTCGCGAATATAGTTGTTGCCACGGAACGAGAACGAGAGGTTGCTCACGCCACCGCTCACATGCGCTCCAGGCAAGTTTGTCTTTATCCAGTCGACGGCACGTATGAAGTCGACGGCATAGTTGTCGTGCTCCTCCATACCTGTGGCAATGGCAAGCACATTAGGGTCGAAGATTATGTCGAGCGGATTCATACCTACTTTCTCGGTAAGAAGCTTATAGGCACGACCAGCTATCTCTATCCTCCGTTCATAAGTAGTGGCCTGACCTATCTCGTCAAAGCACATCACCACCACAGCAGCACCATATCGCATCACGTCGCGGGCATGACTCAGAAACACCTCCTCACCCTCTTTCAGCGAGATAGAATTCACGATGCACTTGCCCTGCACACATTGCAGTCCGGCAGTTATCACGTCCCACTTCGACGAGTCAATCATTACCGGCACCTTCGCAATATCAGGTTCCGAGGCTATGATATTTAGGAATGTGCGCATCTCCTCGCGGGCGTCGAGCAATCCGTCGTCCATATTCACGTCGATTACCAAGGCTCCGTCGGCCACCTGCTTGCGTGCTATGCTCACAGCCTCATCATAGCTTTTTTCCTTTATCAGGCGAAGAAACTTGCGCGAGCCTGCCACGTTGCATCGCTCACCCACATTTACAAAACGCACATCAGGCGTAACGTCAAGAAGTTCCAATCCACTCAGCCACATGGTATGAGGCTTGGGTTGCGGCACATGCGGCTTCTTGCCCTCGGCAATAGGCACATATTTGGCGATAAACTTCTCCGTGGTTCCGCAACATCCTCCTATGATGTTCACGAGTCCTTCATCAACAAACTCCTGTATCTGTGGAGCCATCGACTCTGGCGTTTCATCGTATGCGCCAAGACTGTTAGGTAGACCGGCATTGGGATAAGCACTAATATAATAAGGTGCGCGATGGGCAAGTTGCTTGAGAAAAGGCTTCATCTGGTCGGCGCCAAACGAGCAGTTCAGACCGATAGAGAATATAGGGTAGCTGCTCACACTTGCAAGCACAGCATCGAGAGTCTGTCCGCTCAAGGTGCGTCCTGCAAGGTCGCTCACGGTGATGCTAAGCATTATAGGCAGTTGCTTGCCCATGCGTCTGCCCACTTCCATAGTTGCGTCGATGGCAGCCTTAGCATTAAGCGTGTCGAACACAGTCTCAATGAGCACAGCATCCACTCCACCCTCAGCCAAAGCCTCAATCTGCTCCACGTAGTCAGTATAGAGAGTGAGGTAGTCGAGGTCGCGTGCGGCAGGATTGCTCACATCCGGACTCATCGAGCAAGTCTTGTTGGTTGGTCCCACCGAGCCAGCCACAAATCGTGGTTTATCGTCTGTGGAGAATTCGTCGGCAGCCTTGCGGGCCAGCCGTGCTCCCTCAAGAGCCATAGTTCTTGCAGCATCCTCAAGATGATAGTCTGCCTGACTGATACGTTGCGAGCTAAATGTGTTGGTTGAGATAATGTCTGCACCAGCCTCAAGGTATTTGCGGTGTATATCGTCAACAACGTCTGGTCGTGTGATATTGAGCATATCATTGTTGCCCTTCATCATTCCCGGAGTCTTGCGATAGCGGTATCCGCGGTAATCCTCCTCCTCAAGTCCATACTGCTGAATCATGGTGCCCATCGCCCCATCGAGTATTAGTATCCTGTCCTTCGCAGCTTCTGTTATAGTCTTCGTCATCTATCAAATTTAATAGTTCTTCATTGCCCTATCCATCTCTCTTCTGTCTTCCTTCTCCTTCAGCGTCTGTCGCTTGTCGTATTCCTTCTTGCCTCGACACAGGGCAATGTTCACCTTAGCCCTTCCATGGTCGTCGATAAACACGAGCGTGGGCACAATGGTGTAGCCAGGCTGCTTTGTGGCATCCTCGAGCTTATAAATCTCGCGCTTGTTGAGCAGCAGCTTGCGGTCGCGTCGTGCCTCATGGTTGCTGAACGAGCCGTAGAAGTAGGGCGATATGTTCATACCCTTCACCCACACCTCGTGGTTGTTGATATAGCAGAAAGTGTCTACCAGACTCGCCTTTCCGAGTCTTATCGACTTAATCTCGGTGCCGGTGAGCACAATGCCAGCCGTGAATGTCTCCACAAAGAAGTATTCAAACGAGGCCTTCTTGTTCTTTATGTTCACCGGGCTTTTCTTTCTCTTCAGTTCCTGTTCCTTGTTCATAATCCTAATGGTTGAAGCATGGCGGAGCGTACTCTTTTGATGTTACTGCTCCACCACCACAAATTCATCAATATGCTCATCCACATAGTGAGCCACTTCGGAAGTCCACTCCTCCTCATTCTCCACAAACTCGTCGTCGTAGTCGTCAAACTCCGAGTACTGTTCAAACATAGCCATAAACTCGTCGTCCGAGCAGTCGCGCTGTATCTTGGGTCCGAACTCCTTGTAGAGCTTGCGCACGGAGAAGAGCATCTTGGCAAGATCGCGCAGTCCCCAGTCGCGCAGCACCTTGGCAAACGGGTTGTCGAAAATGAAACCTCCGTAGCCATTGTAGATGAGTTGCACAAAGCCGCCGTCCATCACCTCCTCGTGCAGGATGTCATAAGCCAGCAGCGTTATCTGCGACACGCTCAACTGCTGCATGTTCTCAGCATTAAGCTCGCCGCCAATAGCCTTCTTAGTGGCGTCGATAAACACCTTGAGGAAAGCGTCCATATCCTGCATTGCCGCCTCACGCAGGGCAGCGTCTTTTACTTTTACCTGTATCATAAATGTGCAAAGTTAGTGCATAATGTGCAAAGTTAGTGGAAATCGAAGACAATACAAAAAATCATTGCATTTATTTTTGTTCTTCTACATGAATTTCATTTTCACTCCCACCGACAGACCGAGAATGTCGCTGAGCTTGATATCCTTCTCCGTGGCGTAGGTGCGCAGGTAGAGGTCGCAGGTGCTCACCTCGTAGAAAAGCGTCACGCTCTTACGCTTGCGCTGCAGCCAATGCGGAATGTTCCATGTCAGCTGCTGGCCCACAAACACGTTTATGCGGACCTTGGTGGAGAGGAAGTCGTAGTAGCTGTCGGGGTATCGGCTGGGCTGCGAGCCCCAGAAGTCGGTACCAAACACGGTGTTGAGGTACAGACCTGTGGTGAGCGGCTCGAAATACAGGTCCTTGTAGGCTTTCAGCTGCCACGGGCGGAAGGTCTGCTTGAGCGTCATGGTAAGCTTGCCATTGCTGGAGTCGTGCTTGGGTATGTAGCCAAGGAGCAGGTGGGTCTCCCATTGCTCGCGCCTGCCGTAGTCCCAGCCTAATCCCAACGACACCAGTCCCATGTTGCCTGCTGTCTGCATTATGGTTTGCGAGGGTATTAGCCGCGACCATCGCAGATAGCGCTTTATCACCTTGCGCTCATATCGCGTGAGCATGGTGTCGCGGTCGACGGAGTCACTTATCTGCCTCAGCACATCGTGCGGATTGTATTGCGCGCTCGCTCCGGCGGAGCACAGAAGCACGAGCAGGCTAAAAATCAATTTCTTCATAACGGTAGCTGTTGGGAGTGATGGTGAATATAAAGTACTTGCGCTTCACTACGCTGGGCATTCCATAATACATTAATCCGTCGTTGAATAGATCTTCCTTCTGCACGGCATGGTCGTGGCCGTTGATGCAGAACATGGGCTTGAGGAAGTACTGGAGATAATGTTCGAATGGCTCGGCAATGTTGTTGTTGAACTGGTCGCTGTAGGGCCGTGCGTGCATCAGCACCAATGTGCGGTCGAAGCGCAGGCTGTCCTCTTCTGCCTGTTGGCGTATGTAGTTGAGGTCGGGCACCGATGCCACATAGTCGTACTCTGTGGCGTTGGTGTTGAGGAACACAAACTTCACCCTTCCTGCTATCATGCTGAAGTTTTTCCGTCCGTATTTCTTGGCGTAATATTCCTCGCCTGTACCCAGGAAGTCGTGGTTGCCTATCATTGCAATGTAGGGCAGTTGCAGATTGCTGAGCACGCGGTCGCACCACTCAAACTCCTTGTTTGTGCCCGTATCAGTCAGGTCGCCGCAATGCACCACAAAGTCGAGGCTGTCCTTGCGTCTGTTGATGTCGCTGACGGCGGCTCGCGCGTCGGCATACCACTGGTGCGAGTCGCTGATGCAGGCAAAGCGCAACGTGTCCTTGCCTTGCGTGGCTTCCTCTATGCGCGCGATATTCTTGGCGTTGATATCGGTCTCGCCTTTTACCTTCACATCGTAGGGATGAATGTCGAAGGCTCCACAACCCGACATCATTACTACCAACATTCCGACAACAAGTTGTTTCACATTTATTCTCTTCATATTAGCGTTGCTTGTTTAATACGAAATGCAAATGTAACAAAAACACTTGGAATGGAGAAATAATTGGGAAAGAAAAAAATCAATCAAAGCTATACATATATTATATAGATTACGTTTATTAAAGATTATTAAACACTGTAGAAAAAAAAAAAAAAAATAACAACTTTACAAATGTAATAAAATTTTATATAAATTTGCAGCCGATAATTAAGTATAAGTAGTTGAGAGTTAAACAATATTATATTCAATACACAACGATTATATAACCAATTTACAACAATCGATATGAAATGCAAAGTACCCATTTTCATTTCAGCGTTTTTACTGACAACAAGTCAACACTTGCCAGCACAAAACATAGCGATTAAGACCAATACTCTATATTGGGCAACCATCACGCCCAACGCAGGTGTTGAGATGTCGTTAGGAGAAAAAAGCACAGCACAGCTGTTCTTCGGGCTTAACCCGTGGAAACAGTCTGGTGGCGACCAATCGTCGCTACGACATTGGATGCTTATGCCCGAATACCGCCATTGGTTCTGCCAAAGCTTCAACGGATGGTTTGTGGGAGCGCATCTAATGGGAGGAGAGTTTAACGCGGGAGGCGTTAAGCTGCCTTTCGGACTACTGTCCACTCTTGAGCATCATCGCTACGAGGGTTGGTTTGTTGGCGGAGGAATAACCGCCGGCTACCAATGGCCGCTGTCAAGACACTGGAATCTTGAGACATCGCTTGGCTTTGGATACGACTATATCCAATACGACAAGATGAAATGTGGCTCTTGCGGCGAGAATCTGAAGACGGGCCACACCAACTATGTTGGTCCCACCAAGGCTGCGGTCTCATTAGTCTATATCATCAACTAAGTCATGGGTGAATATGATAACCTTTAAGACGTTAAAATAATTAGAGAAGTAGTTTTATTCTATATAGCCTTATGAACTATTTTTACATCAACATGTTAGCTTTGCTGGCTCTTGCCGGCAGTCATTGTCACGCCCAGAACTGCCACACGGTGGATGTTGCCAACCATAGCGTGAGGGTGGAGAATGTCAAGCTTACGGGGACGGACGGCAACATTACGCTTGCTATGACCGTTGACCTTGACTCGCTCAACATGCCTGCCAACAAACAAATTGTCCTCACTCCTCATCTTTCGATTAAGGACGATACTTTCGCCATGCCTAAGATTGTCATCAACGGTCGCCGACAGCAGATTTTGATGCAGCGTGGCAACGGCAGCAAGTATGGTGCCGACACATATGTCGTGAAGCGAGACAATGGCAAACCGCAACGGATTGAATACCTGCGCTCGATAAGCTACGGCAAAAAGCTTGTGGACTATACCATAAACATCAGCGAGGACCTTTGTGGATGTGGCGACAGTCTTTCGAGCAACAGTTATGAGCTGAAGCGATACCGCCGACCAACGGCTAAGTTTGTGCGCCCAGAGGTGGTGGCTGAGAAGATTCAGGAGCTTGACAAGCGGGCTTACATCGACTTCCCTGTCAACCGTATTGAGTTGAATCCTATGTATCGACGCAATCCTGAGCAGCTCGACAGCATCGTGCGCACCATCAATGCCCTTAAGGAGGACAAGAACCTCACGGTTGTGGGCATTAACATTCATGGCTTTGCTTCGCCTGAGAGTCCATTGGAGCATAACGACTGGCTTGCCAAGAACCGTGCGCAGACGCTTACAGACTATGTGCAACGCATGGTGAAACTCGACAAGAGCATCTTCTCCGTCTCACATACTGCCGAGGATTGGGACGGACTCCGCACCTTTATCCTCGAGAGCAACCTTGAGCACAAGAAAGAGATTCTGGCTATTGCTGCCGACTCTTTGTTGCAGGAGGACGAGCGCGAGGCGAAGATTAAGAAGACTTATCCCGAGGAGTATAAGTTTATGCTCACTATGTGGTATCCTGCCCTTCGCCATTCCGACTACCACATCAAGTATAAGGTTCGCCCGTTCAACGTGGAGGAGGCTAAGGATATTATCAAGACTCGTCCACAACTGCTCTCGCAGAACGAGATGTATATGTTGGCTCAAACCTATGAGCCTGGCTCACATGAGTTCAACGAGATTATGGAGATAGCCGTGCGTATGTTCCCCAACGACCCTACCGCCAACCTTAATGCTGCCTGCATACGTCTGAACGCTGGTGATGCAGCTGGCGCAAAACCGTACCTCGACAAAGCCGGTGACAGCGAAGAAGCTGAGGAAGCAAGAAAGATATACGAAGAAATTAAAGAATAAAGAAGCTTTAACGACAATAAGATCTTAGATAATAAACATTTATAAAACAAATATTCAAAACCTTTAAATTATGAGAATCGTAAAATTATTCCCATTCGCATGTGCAGCCTTTATGATGAGCGCATGTGCTTCAGAGAACGACGACAAGGGTGGTGACACCAATGCCGAGGGTAAGGCACAGTACATGGCTGTGAACATTGTTAGCGTTGGAACCAATGGTTCGCGTGCTGCTGAGTATGACCATGGATTGCCAAATGAAAGTACAGTTGATAATGTACGTTTCTATTTCTTCAATTCAGACGGCAGCCCATACCTTCTTAAAAATAATGCTGACAAAAACTGGGTTGTACCTACACAGAAAATAGAAGATGAACAGAAAGAGCCCAACGTGAACGTTACAAAAATAACAAAATCGATTATTGTATTCCAACCTGAAAATGGTAATTCTGCTCCATATTCTGTAGTAGCTGTTGTTAATGCAAACTCTCTTGAAACTAACGCAACAAATACTCTTGGTAATGACAAAAAGAGTTTGTCAGACCTTCTTTCCTCAGTACAAGCAAAGCAGTTCTATGACCTTAATGATGGTAGTACAGCCACTACAAATTACGATAAAGCAAAGGACAGTAAAGACTTTGTCATGACAAACTCTGTCTATTTAAAAGATGATGCACAACAATGCCAGACATTTGTCTCTGGTCACGTATATAATAATGCAGATGATGCTAAAAATAAACCAATTGACATATATGTTGAGCGTGTTGTTGCAAAGGTGACAGCTGATGTGGATAAAACAAATAACAATTGGCATTTAGGCGACGGAACAAATTGGGCTAATACTAAATACGGAAAGGTTGTTGGCAAGACAACAAATGGCACAGATGTTTATGCTGTTATTGAAGGTTGGAATGTTGCTGACGAGAATGCTACCGCTATGCTCGAAAAGCAGATTGATAAAACTTGGACAACAGATGGACTTGGTTTCGCTACTGATAATCCATGGAACACTAACGACTATCATCGTTGTTTCTGGGAGGAAAGTACAGTAGCTGGTGCAACTGGTAACGATTTAATCAACTATAGTTATACAACTATAGCTGGCAATACATTAGGAACCGTTGTATACACATTGCCAAATACATTGCAGACCGCTACAACTGAAAAATATAAGAACAAACTAACAAAGTTCATTGTTGCTGCAACATTACGTTATCTGAACCCTACAACAAATACATGGGAAAGCGTTGAGATTTGTAGATACAAAGGCATTGAATATATTGGTCAAAATGCTGTGCTTGATGTTATAGGTAGCGAGAGCGGAATATATGTAAAGAAAGCAGGTAGTACAACCTATACATCTTTAGGACATGACCAGCTGAAATTCACAAAAGATAAAACAAGTGGTGCGAAAGACTATAAGGCTATAGCTGCTGTTGACGGTGACAAAGTAAATGTAAGTGAATTATATACAAAGGATGAAACTACTGGTAATTACACAAATGTAGCTTCATTTAACATTGTAAACAATGCTATTCAGAAAGAAAATGCCGACGTGCGTGCAGATGGTAAGACATATTACTACATTCCTATTCGTCATCTTGGAACTGCTGAGAAAAAACCAGCCTACTATGGAGTTGTTCGTAACCATGTCTACCAAATAACAATTAGCGACATGAAGGGCTTTGGTACTCCAGTAGTAAAAGAGGATGAGACCATCATTCCTACCAAGCCAGAATATGACGACACTTACCTTGCTGCAAAAATCAATGTACTGTCATGGCGTGTTGTAAAACAAGACGCTGACCTCGACTACAACAAGTAAGCAAATGTCCGCAAATAGCACACGACCCGAAGGGCAATTACATTGTTTCACAAGTTATTGCCCTTATTGGGCGTGTTGCTTATTTGCATAGATACACCTCTACATTATTTTCATCGACAATTTACAAAGCTTTATGATAAACTTGAAGTCTACATTGACCACTATTACAGTAGCCGCGCTCTCGTTGCTGCTGCCACCCCTTGTGTCGTCATGCTCCATGATGCACGACGACCTTGATGGCTGTAAGCAGGAACTTAGGGTCAGGTTCAAATACGACATGAACATGAAGTTTGCCGATGCCTTCAGCGGACAGGTGAAGGCTGTCACCCTGCATGTCTACGACCAAAGTGGACGACTCGTATTCAAGAAGACGCAATCGGTGGACGACATTGATGCCGCGGGTGGATACATGACTCTCGACAACATCAAGTCGGGCAACTACACCATGCAAGTGTGGGCCGAAGGCGAACAACGCCACACCGACTCATACAGCTACTCCACCAAAGGCGACACCAACGACAATATCAGCAATCTCGACTGCAAGATAAACCGCAACTCTCGCCAAATCACCCACGACCTCACCCCACTCTATCACGGACTTCTGTCCAATGCCGACCTCAACATCGACGGCTATGGTGTAAAGACCGTCACCGTGCCACTCACCAAAGACACCAACAACATACGAGTGGTTGTTCAGAACGCCTCGGGCAAGAAGCTTAGCTCAAGCAACTTTGCTTTCGTCATCGACGACGACAACTCTTGGCTCGACTTCGACAACCTTAGCCTCAAAGAGGACTCAATAAGTTATAACCCTTGGGCACAAAGCGACGGCATCGTCAACTCAGAAGGCAGCATGACTCAGGTGTCGGCTGTGGTGGCTGAGATGACCGTCAACCGTCTCTTCACCACCAAACATCCACGACTGAAGGTCTACAACACAAGCAACAACAAACTTGTGTTCAACATTCCACTCATCGACTATGCCTTGCTCGTTAAGGGCAACTACAACAAAGCGATGACCGACCAGGAATATCTCGACCGACAAGACGAGTACAACTTCATCTTCTTTGTGGATGAAAATCTCAACTGGCTTAGTGCCACTATCTACGTAAACTCATGGCGTGTGGTTTTACAAAACACCGACATGTAAGTTTCACCCAACATTTTTACAATCGTGAACCCATTATCATATTACATACACAGACTCCTTAAGCAGTTTGCCTTCACCTTGGGCTTATGCTCAATGCTTGCTGCTTGCTCCTCCGATGGCGACAGCAACGACGCTGTTGGCAGCGACAACGTGGGTGTGGCCTTCACTCTCTCCGTTGCCGATGCCTCTTACTCGCGTGCCGCCAACGAAAGCTCGCGTGCCGTAAACGAGGGTTGGGACAATTATGAGCCTAACGAAGACGGTACCGACGAAGAGAATATGATAAACATCAACGACATCCTTATCTTCCTCTGCGACGATAGCGGCAACAAGATTGCCGACATCGAGGATGTGCATGTCTCTCTTGTTAGCGAGTCTGACGGCAAGAAGAGATACAACATCACCGGAATATGGAGGAAACCTGCGGAGAAATTGAGCATGGCTAAAAAGGTGATGGTATTGGCCAACTGTAATGTCAAGGCCCAGACCTCAACCGACATTGCAAAATACACCTTCGACATTACCTCGCCTGCCTACGGCTACACATCCGGCAAATATATCCCAATGTGGGGCGTTGCCACTCTTCCTGCCCTCACTCTCGGCAAGTGTACACAACTTGACCCAATAAATGTGCTCAGGGCTATGGCAAAGATCAAGGTGGAGCTTAGAGACGACATGAAAGCCTACGGCTATTCCATCGCCGATATGACCCTTAATGGCTACAACACTCGTGGCTATTGCTTGCCGAAAGAATATAATAATGTGGCTGACACTAAGAATCTGCAATTCGCCACCTCGTTCAATCCTCTCGACAGCAAGGCGGCAACAGGCATGAGCCTTACGGAAGCTACGCCTGTATACGTTCCTGAATACTACAATACCGACGTTAGCTCCTCAGCCACGCATACTTCCATCAGCCTTAAGCTTAGCTGCAACGGTACAACCGGCCACACTACATACACTCTGCATTTCCGCAACTACGCAAACGGAGCACCCACAGGAGACTACTTCAACATTCAGCGCAACCATTTCTACACCTATATTATATATAAGGAGAAGGACCAACTTGCTGTTGAGCTGCACGTAAGGAAATGGAACAAGCGAGAACACGATGATATAATAATGTAAATAGAACATTCGAATAATATGGCATCTAAAGTATCTAAAGAAGTCAGGCGTTTCAATACGAATCGTCTGGCAGATATATTCTCATTACTCTTTCTTGCCACTCTCATCCTTTGTGGCTGTTCATCAGAACCCGACCCTACGCCCTCCGACAACCCAAAGTTGGTGGACATAGACATCAGCCTGTCCTCATCGTCAAGCCACAGCCCATCACGTGGCAGCGGCTCTACATCATGGGACGACGCTAATGCCGTTGAAGGCGAAATGATGAGGAATTGCTTTGTGGTGATTGTGCAAGGCGGAAAAATCAAGGGAGTGATAAGCAAGAGTTTTGCTGAAGAAAAGAACTGGGTGGGGTTTCTCACCACCAAGATAGAGCCAGGTGCGACCACTTTCTACTCCTTTGCCAACATCAGTCCCACGGATTTAGGAATAGATGCCTCTATAGATTATTCTTCCACCGACGTTTCTCTTCCTGCCGACTTCGACTCAAAGCTCTTCACCGTAGATGGCAACAAGCAAAGCATAAACGACTTTACCAACGGCATACCCATGAGCAACAAACAGACTATCACGGTGGCTGCCGACAAACAAAAGGTGGAGCTTGGAGTGATAAGGATGGTGGCTAAAATGAAGCTGATGATAAGCAACGTGACACCAAACGCAATCACCCTTAACAGTATATCGCTTAGCGACATAACAAAAAACGAAACCAACAACCTACATCTCCTGCCTGGCAAGGACAACGGTACATCTGTCGAGACAAACGTCAACCCATCTGCCTCTAAGGAAGACTACACTATAACCTTCACCTCCCCATTGGTTGTAGCAGCCAACAACACCACACCCGTAGAAGTGAGTTTCTATCTTAACGAGTCGGTGGCCTCCACCCCTAAAAACTTTGTCATTACTCTCCACACCAACAATGCCACCATTAGTCAACGTGGGGCCTTATCCAACTGGAACACTATCTCGCGCAACGACTATCTCGTCATCCCCATACGCCTCAACGACTATCGCATAACGTTCGATGTTGAGCAGTTCACAGCCATAGGCGTGTTGCCGAGCATAGAGCAGGACAAGGACAAGTTTACTGTGAAGTTTAAGAGCTATGGCGAGTTCCATCTTGTTCCGCATGTCATCCGTATAAGCGACAACAATGAGCTGACACTTGGACCAACTGCTGTTGACGAATGTACATTCAACAAATGGGAAACAATAGAAATGAAAACCGAAGGCAATGCTGGCACATGTATCTACGACCGCATACCTGAGTATGTTCCGTCGAAGAACAAGATAGAAGGAGTGATGGGCAACCGCACGGGATATGCTATACATCAATTCAAGGTTAGCATAAACGGAGCGAATGTCGACATCCCATATAAAATAGAGATTATCAAAGAATAACAATATAAGGAGTATGAAAAATATGAATATTCATCAACATAAACTTTCGAGCATTATAGCTTTGACGTTGGCTTGCTTATTAGCCAACATCTCTCTTTATGCACAGACCCAAACAAGCGTGTTTGCGCATTATAATGGTGTCAATGGCTTGGCATACATTAACGGTATGCAGCAGGTGCACGAATATGAATATACTTATTACGTGACCAAGGGCGAAAAGATTGAATTGCCGCTGCCATTTGAGAGTTACAGTTCTGAAGGCAGAAAACATGACGAGCCCAAAGGTTATATCAGATGGTATGACTATAAGACAGACATGAAAGCCACTAACCTGTCAATTTATAAAAGTACCGACAGTTCGGTTAAGACCAAAAGTTTGCTTAAGACTGTATGCGATGCCGACGGTAAAGACCGAGGACTGTTTTCATGGAAAGACAAAACCAACGACGAGCCTGATGGTCCTAACCGTTATACAATTGGAGTAAAATATACCGCACCTGCTGAAGCCGACAACAAGGATTGGGCAGGTGAGGACATAGCGTGCGACGTAAGCCGATATACAGACTTCGATGCTGTAACCGTTACTTCCGAAGATGGGACTGCAACCACCGACCAGGTCTTCACCCATGAGCCTACACTTCAAATTCGATATATCTTCCATATCCGTCCGGCAAAGCAAATGGCTGAGAATATCATTAAGACAACCTCGGCTGACCTCCGTGGCAAGTATTCCGACATTACTATTGAGGATAATAAAAGAATTGTGTTTGGAGCGAAGGATGAAAATTCAAAAATGGCTCTTAAAGTCAATTATAAGACAAGCAATTATTACTTTTATCCTCTCAAAACCTCTGCTCATCATATTTATGCTGATGATACAACCAAATTAATAAAATCAACAGACTTTGATACTACAAGATTGCTAAAAGCAACTAATTACCAATGGCGTGTTTATGATGAAACAAAGACAAAGTATGGTAGATTGTACACAAGTGGTGACGATGGTATTCAAATGATTTCTGCCACTGATTTGACTACTATTAGAAATAAGGTAGTTGATTGGAGATATATAAAAGATAACACTTCATGCTCTAATAAGCCTGACTTTGACTTTGGTAGCGTAGTCTATTATGTTGTATATGCTAAAAATGGTAATGACATGGCCCCTATCGCCAACTTCGAAGTTCTATATCAAAATTCCTACCCTAAAACTCAAGAACAAATCAACGAGGATGGTGACACCGAGCGTAACCTCGATTACTTCGAGAATCATTATATGCCAGCGACAAAGCCTATATCATTTGACCAAGACAACAACACCCTTACTTACGAAGCTCCACGTCCTGACAATGTCTGGTCTCAATATGCGTCAAGGTGGGACAGACGCGCCTACGGATATGCCTACCAGCAACTGTACAAATATGCCTGTCCTAAAGATTATCTTTTGACTCATGGAGAATATGGCATATTCAAGAGTATAAACATAAATGCGGTGATACACCAAGGAGCTGCGGGCGACCGTATATTGAACGACCGCACATGTGCACTAACTGGCGGCAAACAGTATGGCTATTTCATATATTTTGACGCTTCTGATGAAAGCCGACAAATAGCGGCAATTGATTTTAAGTCTGACCTCTGTTCAGGAGCCAAGCTTATTTTCTCTGCTGCTGTGGCAGATGCAACTTCGAAAGATGCACCTACCCGGCCTCAAGTAATGTTCAAATTATACGGCGTTATTAAAGATGAGAACGACAAGGTGACATATAAGCGACTGCTTACATCTTTCTCGTCTGGCGACTTTAATACAAATACGAAAGGCGAACGATTGTTTGGCAAATGGTACCAGGTGTACAGCCGTATTTTGATTCGTAAAAACACTGGAGTGGAGAATTTCTCCGACTTCCGTATTGAAGTGGTCAACATGTGCAATGGCACTTCTGGTGCCGACTATGCCATCGACGACATCCGACTCTATATACAACATGCCAAGCTGGACGTGATGCAGAACGAGCCTGTATGTCCCGAATTTAAATCAACAACCGCTCCAAACAACATCACGCTCAAGATAGCCGCACATTATGACAATGTGCAGGCTATGGTTGGCGAACTAACTGCCTCCAAGCTTTTCTATCGTATATGCGACTTAAGCGGCAACCCGCTTACCTACATCGACTACGATGGCGACGGCTCTGCCGATGAGTATGGCACAGCCGAAGTTCCTGCCAATTATGACAAAGACAAGATGCTGCCAAGCTATGCAGCTGGTGGCAGCTCTACTACTCCTATGTTCTATCTTGACCCAGAGAAGCACATAATGCTCACTCTTGCCAACCGTCATTTCAACTTGCCGTTAGGCCAGAAGTTCTACGTGTCGGTAGCTTATCCCGACGACGACAATCCTCTTCTGCCAGGAACATGGGGAAAGCCTGCTGACGCTTGCTCTACATATAGCTCCGATTTCGAGATAGTAAGAGAAAATATTGTCATATCGGATGCCAACGGCAATGTTGTCACTACCATACGCGTGTCGTGTGATGCCAACCGCACTCCCGATGTCAATATTAACGCTAAGCTTGAGACTGCCGACAACATTGGTGGTGGAAGCATAACGCTTACGAAAGTGAAGTTCGACTGGTTCCTTAGCGAACTTAACAAGGACAATGATTTCGCAACTATAACGAATTTGCAACAAGCCCTGAGGCAGTATCGTGACAAATATCCCGAAGCCACTGGGCTTGATGCTGGATATGAAGCCGTTAATTCCACATATTATAATATATTGAAGACATATGTTGATGCAAAACGACTTGTCCTTTCCGCCAACAACAATCTCGACAACTACAAGTTTGAAAAGAATATGATAGGAACATATAAGATTGCTGCCATCCCTATCGCCACACAGATTCAGGAAGGCTCAAGCTCTATAACCTATCATATATGTCCCGACCCGATGTACTTCACCCTGCGTGTTGTGGAGAATGGCCCTAAACTTACGCTTGGATTTAAGGATGTGGTATATCCCAACGATGAGCGTGCCGTGCGCATAGGTTTGCCACAAATCAAGGCGATGTTGAACAAAAACCAATATCTGAATCTGCCTGTCACAAGTCTTGAAAGCAGCACTCCTATTGTGTTTGAACATGAGTCTGAGGTATTCATATCTGAAACCAACGACCCAACTTTCGACATCAACAAGCAGATAATTGGCACAATACACAACCCTACTCTTAGTACAACTGACGGAGTATTAGGCATTCAGTTCAACACGTCTGCCCTTACCACATTCCACGAGGGCTACTGGTATGAGCTTAACTTCTCCTATAAGCAACAGCAAGGCACAGGCACAACAGCCACCATAACATGTCCCGGCGAGATGTTCATCACGTTTAAGATTGTGCCAGAATACCTGACGTGGAACTCCACGCCCGACAACAGGCTCAATGCCAACTGGAACAACGACCTCAACTGGATGCGCTCTACTGCTCAGGAAATCTACGATGCACAATATACCGACTATGGCACGGCATCCACATACAAAGGCAATCCCTTCGACAACAAGTTGACACGACAAATGTCCTACAGCCCTATGAAGTTCTCGAAGGTTACCATTCCCGACCAGACCGGCAAGGTGTATCCCACACTCGGCAACATCGTCTACCGTGAGGGCAACAACATCGCCACCAAGCTTAACAACGCCAAGGGTGACGAACCCACAACCAACATCAGATACGACATGACAGTGAAGTGGAACTACTACACCAGCGACCATTCGGACAATGGCAACGGAGTGTTCAGCTGTGAGACTTTCAAGGGTAATCTATGCGACGAGATTTACTTCAAGCCGCAAGCTGAGCTTATCAACCAAAACTATCTTGTCTACCAAAAGGCCTATGCCGAAACAGAGGTTGAGAAAAACAAATGGAACATCTTGTCATCGCCACTTAAGTCTACTTACTCGGGCAACTTCTATGCGCCTAAGACTGACGGCAGACAGGAGACCAAGGCGTTTGAACCAATCACATTCAGCACCACCTACAACAGCCGCACCGTTGCTCCCGTTTACCAGCGCAACTGGGACAGCAACGGCAAGGAAGTGGCAGAAGTGGTAGATGGCATTACACGTTATTATAATGCCTACGACTACGACGGTTCGTTTCGCATCGACACCATCACGGATAGGTCGATGAATGTAGAGTCGTTGTATTGGAGTCATGTATATAATAAGGTGGGCGAGAAATACGACAATGGCAAGGGATTTGCTCTTAAGTCCGGAGACGACTATTCCACAACCTTAGCCAACAAGTCGCTCTTCCGTCTGCCTAAGCAGGATGTCAGCTACGACTATTATAAGGCCGATGGTTCAGCAAACGAGTCTTTAAGAGAGGTGATAGACACTACGGGCATATACAAATTGCTCGTGTCTTATGATGCGGCTGAAGATGCTTTAAGTAGGATTATGCAGCCTCTTGACAACAACACCCACAACACGAACAGATACTACATCGTGGGCAACCCCTACACAGCCACTATCAGCATGTACAACTTCCTGAAAGGAAACCCATGCTTCGAGCGCAAAGTGTGGACAATTGTCAACGGCGAGCTTGCTGCCTACAGCATTCCAGAGGGTGACTACAACCGCAGGCAGGACGTGCTCATTGCTCCTATGCAGGCTTTCTTTGTTAAGTTGAGGGAAGGCGAAACTGCTACAAGTGCCTATTTCACATCGCCCATGACCATAGACCGATGGATTGTTGGCGGTAAAAGTGGAGCTGCAAACATACCTGAAATCAGCATCAACGCAATAGCAGACAAAAGACAATGCGCCACAGCCAAAGTTGTGCTGCGCAAAGATGCAAGTGCCGACTTCATCAACGAGGAAGACATTGAGTTGCTCAACAATACCGACATCAACGACATGCCACAAATATACACCATTGCCGGCGACCAGGCTGCAGCACTCAACACTCTGCCAAGCATCAATTTCCTGCCTTTCGGAGTGATAGCCAAGCAGGACGGATGGGTAGAGAGGAATGGAGTCAAGATAGCAGTTGAGTTGACGCCCAACAGAAATTTTAAAACTCCATTGTATGTGCTCGATGCCAAGACCGGGACATTCTCTCTCGCCGATCATCCTATAGAGATTGTCGCCAACGAGCATGGCAGATACTACATCACCACATCCAAGTATACCACCAATGTGGAGAAGACAGAAGAGAACCTTGTGCGTTGCTTCTCGGCACAGGATGGCACCATTACTGTTTGCTCGCCAAACAAAGCTTTAAGCTCTGTCAAGGTTTACACCATCGACGGAATGCTCATAGCTTCAGAGCTTGACATCAATGCTGCATCATGGCAGAAACATGTTGCACGGGGTGTTTATGTCGTCAAGACGGAGGCTGCCCACCACAAAACGGCAACATTCAAGCTAACAGTAAAATAACCAAGCTTATGACCAGAACAACTATTCTAAAGCTTATACTCCCCCTGCTATTGTGCCTGCCAACTCTTGTTGGCAAGGCACAATCATCATTCCCCTACCCCTCCATTCCCGACTCATTGCGCGAGCCTCATCAGCGTGCCCAGTATCTCGTGAGCCACTACTGGGACCGCTACGACTTTGCCGACACCACCCTGCTCCACATCCAGGAAATAGCCGAGCTTGGCTTTGTCAACTTTGTCGACCTTATGAGGAGCGACATAGCTAAGGATTGCGCGCGAGAGGGGATGCTGACGTTCGCAAGCCGTCTGCTTAAGCCGAGCCAGGACTACTTCGTCAACCTTGCCGAGAAATACCTCTACGACTGGGCATCGCCCATGCGCAACGACTCGCTCTACACCATCTTCGCAGATGCCCTTGCCGAGACAGGACACAACGACACGCGACTGGAATGGCTGAAACAGCAGCTCGGCAAGAATGCCGTGGGCTCGGCTCCTGCCGACATCAGCCTGACCATGCGCAACGGATTGCACACTAAGCTGAGCGACATAGCTGCCGACTATGTGGTGGTGATGTTCTATCAGCCCGACTGCGAGGAGTGCCAACAGGCGGTGGAGCGTCTGCACGGCATCCATCCCATCTGCTACAACAAAGCCCAGACTGTATGCCTCGCCATCTACTACGGCGACGATATTGACCTTTGGCGCAAGTCTGCCCTCGCCTTCCCCGACTCATGGCTCGACTGCTACAACACCGACAACAGCATTATCCAACACAACACCTATCACATACGTCACACGCCATCCTTGTATGTGATAGACCAGAAACGGCACAAGGTTGTGGCTAAAGACTTAGCCGCCATAATTACCAAGCATACGGTAGTCTTGTAACCCTACTTTTTTATTTCGACAGTCCGTAAAGCTTCGCGTCAATCTTCCTGGTGATATTGGCGAAAGCCTCGGGATCGGACTCAAACTTCTGTGTGTCGCCATCCACGATAATCAGGTTGCCCTTATACTGGCTAATCCATTGCTCGTAGCGGTCGTTGAGTCCAGTGAGATAGTCGGTGCGTATGGTGCGCTCGCATTCTCTTCCGCGCTTGCCTATCTGGCTTATAAGGTTGGGCACGGTGGAGCGTATGTAGATCATGAGGTCGGGCAACTTCACGAGCGTCATCATCGTGTCGAAGAGGTCGGAGTAGTTGTCGAAGTCGCGGTCGGTCATATATCCCTGTCCATGAAGGTTGGGCGCAAAGATGCAGGCGTCCTCAAAGATGGTTCGGTCCTGGATGATGTCCTTGTCGCTATGGCTTATCTCCACCACTTCCTTGAATCGCTTGTTGAGGAAATAAATTTGCAGATTGAACGACCATCTCGCCATGTCGTTGTAGAAATCGTCGAGATAAGGGTTGTGCTCCACAGGTTCGAAACGCGGCGACCAGTTGTATTTCTTTGCCAACATCTTGGTCAGGGTGGTCTTTCCGCTGCCAATGTTTCCGGCTATAGCTATATGCATTTTATTGTTGTTGTTTTGTAGGATGAGTGATACTAATGGGGAAGACGGCGTCTATCTTCTCGGTTATGAGCGCGAAGTCCTCTGGGCGCGTCTTGTAGTCGAGTTCGTCGACATCAATAATGAGCACCTTTCCCTTGTATTTGTTGCTGATGAAGTCGTCGTAGCGGTCGTTGAGTCCTTGCAGATACTCTACTGGTATTTTCTGCTCGCAAGCCCTTCCTCTCTTCTGTATGTTCTGCACGAGGTGTGGCACGGACGCCCTGAGATAAATCATGAGGTCGGGCAGCTGCACCTTCTCCACCATAATCTCGTAGAGCTCCATATAAGTCTCGAAGTCGCGGTCGGACATGTTGCCTTGCGCGTAGTTGTTGGCTGTAAACACGAACACTCCCTCATGGAGAGTGCGGTCTTGAATCACCATGTTGCCTGATTTGGAAAACTCGAGCACGTCCTTGAAGCGTTCCTTCAGGAAAAACACCTCCATAGCAAACGACCACCTCTGCAAGTCCTGGTAGTAGTCGTCCATATATGGATTGTCCACCACAGCCTCATAACGCGGCTCCCATTGGTAATGCTTGGCAAGCATCTCCGTCAGCGTTGTCTTGCCGCAACCGATATTTCCTGCTATTCCTATATACACTTGTTGAAATCTGAATATTTTGTGAAATTAAAAAACTATGCAAAGGTAATAAAAAAAGTATAGAGAAAGAAATAATATAGCTATCACAGTTTGTGGATTGACAAAAAAGATGTATATTTGCTGCGAAGAGAATGCACAAGCATATCAATCCATATTTGCTTGAGGAAATTGATAAGGATGGAATTTATGTTATCCAATAAATTAAATGGATTGTTGGTTCAGATAAGAACAGCAATAATACAGTTGAAAGAATGGAATAATAATGTTCAGAGTTCTGACGATTATTATTGTTCACCTGACGGCATGAAGAATCTTGCTGCCAGTTGTATGCTTATTGAGGCTATTGGAGAGGGTGTCAAGCAGATTGATAAAATCACAGATGGTAAATTATTGGTTAAACGACAAGATAACCTTGACCACAATGAGGTATGAAGACAGCATGAAGGCCTACCAAGATATTGTCAACGCAATTAGAACTGCGGAATACCTAAAACAAGCCAACTGACTTTAGGCGCAAAGTCTAAAGTCAGTTGGCTTTTAAGAGAGGCTATGCTTCCTTCCAATCATCTATAGTTCCTGTCTTCGACGAGAAACTCACTCCAACCTTATGGATTTTACGCTTATCAGCCTCATAAGGACGTGCATATCCCTTTTCCTCTATTTGTAGCAAAGCCTCATCAGCCGAACCGTCAAGTTTAAATTCAAAGATATACACACCATTCTTCGTCTCAACTATACAGTCTGCCCTACCCTCACTCTGCTGCATCTCTGTAAGCACAATATAAGTACTCAGAATACGGAATATCAAGTAGAACGTATAGTGGAAATAGCGTTCCTTTTCTGTCTCCATATCCTTGCGGCGCATGGTGTAAGGATATCCAAACAATTTTAGTTTACCATTAATACTGCAAAAATACTTTATTTTCACGACTTCCACAAGTTTTTGACAAAAATACAGTAAATTTGCAGTAGAAAACCAAAATACTATAAACATACACTCACACGATATGAACAAACAGCAACTTGCCAACAAGATATGGGCTTCAGCCAACAAGATGCGCTCGAAGATCGACGCCAACGAATACAAGGTATTCTTTGGCACAGGTATCCCTACCCTCGTAATGGTGCTCAAGCAGCATCGCTCAAACGACGATGTGCTTATTGTTGACTCAAGCGAGGTTTGCCATTAGGGGATTGAAGGAACTGGTAAAAGAATAAGGAGGAATTGGATTATGTACACGCCACCATTTACAATAAGTGCAGAAGCAATCAATAAGATTGCTGAAATTTCAGGTCTGATAGAGCGTTACGCCATACGACTTGAACAAAAAGACGCTCTACATCTGCGCAAGGTAAACAGAATACGCACCATCCACAGCTCGCTTGCCATAGAGGGCAACAAGCTGACAGAAGATGAGGTGCGCGATATCATTAATGGTAAAAACATCATTGCGCCAATCAAGGAAATACAAGAGGTGAAGAATGCAATAAAGACATATGAAATGTATCCATACCTTGACGCATTCAAGGAAGAAGACTTGCTAAAGGCTCACGCACAGATGATGGAAGCAATTATCGACCATCCAGGGAGATACCGACATGGTGGTGTGGGAGTTTTTTCAGAGCATGGACTTGTTCACATGGCGCCACCTGCCGACAGAGTGCCGTATCTGATGAAAGATTTGTTTGCATGGCTAAACCAAAGCAAGGATCATCTGCTTATACGCTCTTGTGTGTTCCACTACGAGTTTGAATTCATACATCCCTTTGCCGATGGCAATGGCCGTATGGGCAGACTGTGGCAATCGCTTATTCTTGGCAAGTTGCATCCGCTGTTCGAACATCTGCCTGTGGAGAACATGGTTTTCTCTAACCAACAGGCATATTATGATGCAATAACAGCAAGCACGCAAGCTGCTGACTCTGGCGTTTTCATCGACTTTATGCTGTCGGAGATTCTTGAGACTCTAAAGAGACATCAAGGTGAAGAATTGCATGAAGTTCAT
>ULYE01030143.1_pt1 | contig 25868 bp, 18 predicted proteins | sample 1961921 | NCBI WGS metagenome assembly ULYE01 (sample SAMEA4835856, study PRJEB28245) | human gut metagenome | biome: gut microbiome; material: fecal sample | place: Denmark | collected 2008 | reverse complement strand
GCAAAATCCCACTAAACCCTATAGGTTGCGGATTTGAGGATACATTCACGAAGTAGCCGATTTTGCATGCAGCCACAACCACTATTTCGGTATCTATTCGATACTTAATGCCCTCGCACAGGTGAGCCGCGCAACACGCGATACATATCTTGCCATCGACAACTATCATAAAGCTTTGGAGCTGCGCGACAGGGTAGGACTTGATGTGGAGAAATCCAATCTCTACCGCAAGCTCGCCGAATGCTATAATGAGGTTTATGATTTCGACAACATGCTGCTTTATGGCATAAAGGGCTATGAGCATAGCAGCTCTGTTATAACTAAGCAGCGCACCATCTGTGTCATATGCGAGGCTGCTTTCATGCTTAAAAAGAGCGATGTCTTTAATAAGTACTATTCTGCTTATTTGGAGCTAAAGAAGAACGTGAGCCCAACATCACACGATGTGGAGGAACGTTCCATGGCAATGCTGAAATATATGCACGACGGCGATGCAGACAGTGCTATCCATTATCTCAAGAGAATGCGCCAGACCGACATGGTGCAACGCTACCTGCATGAATGCTATCGCATTAAGGGCGACTATACTACTCTTGCTGCCGCACAGGATAGTTTCTACCGTGCTCAAATGGCAGACATTGACAAGTGGAATATTTATAACTTTGGCGACATTAATGCGCGTATCATCAACATGGGCATAAATATGCAAAACCAGAAGTTGCTTGCCATACGACAGGATGAGGATGCCAAACGCAAGGAGACAGCATTGCATAATGCAAACCTGAAGCTTGCCAATGCCCAACTGACATTGCGCAACTCGTCGCTTGAACTGTTTCGCACTTGTTCTGAAACCGACATCATGCGTCTTTCTTACAACCGTAAGAAGCTTGAGGCTTCGCGTCTTAAGAACAAGCTCGTTGTAGCGAAGGCACACAATGACTTCAGAAGTATGCTTTCCATACTTGGAGCAGGACTTGGTTTGGCAATGGTTTTCGGATTGGGTGTTTATCTCAAGACGCGTGCCTCGCTGCTTGCTGATGTTAAGGACACTCACCGCGACCTTAAGAGCAACCACGATTTGCTTGTTGTGGCAAAGCATCATGCCGAGAAGGCAAATAATGTAAAGACGGACTTCATCAACAATATGAGCAACGACATACGCAGTCCGCTCAACAGCATAACCTCGCTGTCGTGTCGTCTTGCCAACGAAGGCAGGACGTTGACAACGGAGCAGAAAAAAGAGATGATAACACAGATACAAGCCGATAATGCCGCTCTGCTGCAAATAGTGAATGGTATATTGAAATTATAAAAAAAACAATGATAAAGCTACAAGAATATGGCAAATGTGTTCTGCTTAACGGCAGAAATAAGGGTAGGGGTGTGGTGCTACGCACTCTCGTCCTAATGTCGTGCATTCTTTTAGGGTCATTGCTCCATGCCCAGAACAACCCTTATGGCATAAAAGACCAACTATATCCGCTCTACAACAATGCCTACAAAAAGCGTACAACCGACGAGGGATTGGTGTTGGCGAAGCAACTGTATGACGATGCTGTGCGTTTGAACGACGGCAAGGCTCAATGCCTCGCACTAAGCATTCCGATGCTGTATTATTTTTATGCAGATGATAAGGAGGGGGAGTTCTTGAAAGCTGTGAAGTCTATGCAGGACAAGGCACTTGCTACTGGTTATCGACAGTACTATTATTTTGGCATTGCCAATACCGTTACTTATTTTTTATCAAAAAATAGACACCTTGAAGTATACAAGTATGTATTAGAGTTGGAAGCAGAAACGCGCAGTAAGAACGATATGCTCGGACTTTTCTATGGACTCACATGCCTTTCGCAGGTGTACACTGCCTTTCTTGAGTTCGGCTCGTCGAACAAGATGCTTGAGGAGGCTTTGAATGTAGGTAAAACGTATCTTCATGATCAAGACATGGCTACAGTATACCGCAAGATGAGTGACAACTACAGTTTTATGTTTGATTATAAGCGCATGGAGGAGACGGCCGAGGAAGGATTCCGTATTGCAAAAACACAATCCACTCGTAAGCACTTGTTATTCAATGCAGTGTTTGCAGAGATGAAGCTTGGCAAATACGACGAGGCACGTGAGCATTGCAAACAATACATCAAAATGTATAATGTGGATAAAAACGCTGCCAAAATGGTGTTAATGGACAAACAGATGTGTGTAATGTGGGAGATATTGGATGGCAACTATGATGAGGCACGTAGGCGTATAAGAAATTCTCTGCAAATGAATCGTGACAGTCTACGTCTGGAGATGATGTGTAGTGAGGCAATGTGCGATTATACATCTCTTGCTCAGCAGAAGAAACATTTTTATAGGATATGGTTGCGTGAAAAGGATCTCTTTAACACTCATGAGTTGGCAAAATTTAACGCTGCTTTTGTGAACAGAAAAAACGAGATAGAGAACATCAACCTTATGCTCAACCGCCAACTGTTGCAGAACCAGACTCGCCAGGCAGAAATAGACAACACTAATCTTGCACTTGCCAATTCGCAACTTTCGCTACGCAACTCTTCGCTCGAATTAGGCCGTATGCGAACAAGGACACAGATGATGCATTTGCAATATTCAAATAAAAAACTCGAGGCCGACCGGCTGAAAATAAAGATTGCTGACCAACGAGCAAAGCACGAAACTCAGAAGGTGCGTGTAGGACTTGTGGCAACTGCCATGCTTTTCATATTGGTATTGTTGCTGTGGTACTTGCGCTTCCATAGGAAAGTGACCAAGCGTCTGAACGAAACTCATGCACAACTCGAGCGCAATCACGAAGAGCTTGTTGAAGCCCGCGACCGTGCTGAGGCAGCCAACCGAGTGAAGACAACACTAATACAGAGCATGAACTGTAATGTGAAAGAATCGCTCGACTCAATAACAGGTTTTGCAATGCTCATTGCCGACAACCATATTAATTATACCAAGGAGCAGAAAGCTGAGTTTTATAAGCATATTCTCAAAAATACAGAACAATTGTTGGGTGTTGTGAACAACGTGCTAAAAGAAGCGCAGAAGAAATGATTTATTGTCATATATTATATGAATAAACGCCAACATCACATATCTACATCATTATCCATACGATTGTTATTTGTGGCAATCGTGTGGATAAAGGCATGTATAAGCTATAGAGTGTTTGCGATAACTGCTGTTTTATAACATTTAACTCCCTAAACGTTATAAAATCAGCCAAAAAAGCGTAACTTTGCATTCTAATTGTATAGTATAGCCTGAAGAGGGCATATTAATAAAGATATTAAGGAATAACAAAACACATAAAAAATGGCACAAGAAGACGTTTTCAAGAAAATCGTGAGCCACTGCAAGGAGTACGGTTTCGTGTTCCCAAGCAGTGAGATTTATGACGGTCTCGGCGCAGTGTACGACTATGGTCAGAATGGCGTTGAACTCAAGAACAACATCAAGGAATACTGGTGGAAGAGCATGGTTCTGCTCCACGAGAATATCGTGGGCATCGACTCTGCTATCTTCATGCATCCCACTATATGGAAGGCCAGCGGACACGTTGACGCTTTCAACGACCCTCTCATCGACAACCGCGACTCAAAGAAACGCTATCGTGCCGATGTGCTCATCGAGGACCAGATTGCAAAGTATGACGAGAAGATAGAGAAGGAGATAGCCAAGGCCCGCAAGCGTTTTGGCGAGAGCTTCGACGAGGCTCAGTTCCGCGCTACCAATGCTCGCGTGATAGAGCATCAGCAGAAGCGTGATGCTTTGCATGAGCGTTACACTCAGGCTATGCAGGGACCAGACCTCGCAGAGCTGAAGCAGATTATCATAGACGAGGATATTGTAGACCCTATCAGCGGCACAAAGAACTGGACCGACGTGCGTCAGTTCAACCTCATGTTCTCTACAGAGATGGGTTCGACATCTGATGGCTCAAGCAAGGTTTATCTGCGTCCGGAGACAGCACAGGGTATCTTTGTAAACTATCTGAATGTTCAGAAGACTGGTCGTATGAAGATTCCTTTCGGCATCGCCCAGATTGGTAAGGCTTTCCGTAACGAGATTGTTGCCCGTCAGTTCATTTTCCGTATGCGCGAGTTCGAGCAGATGGAGATGCAGTTCTTCGTTAAGCCTGGCACAGAGCTTGAATACTTCCAGAAGTGGAAGGAGACTCGTATGAAGTGGCACCAGAATCTTGGTTTCGGTGCAGAGAACTATCGCTTCCACGATCACGAGAAGCTCGCTCACTATGCTAACGCGGCTACCGACATCGAGTTCCGCATGCCGTTTGGCTTCAAGGAGGTTGAGGGTGTGCACAGCCGTACCAACTTCGACCTTACACAGCACGAGAAGTTCTCAGGCCGCTCAATCAAGTACTTCGATCCTCAGACCAAGGAGTCGTACACTCCGTATGTCATCGAGACATCTATCGGTGTAGACCGTATGTTCCTCAGCGTGATGTGTCACTCATACAAGGAGGAGAAGCTAGAGAATGGCGAGACACGCGTTGTATTGCTCCTGCCGCCGGCATTGGCTCCTACAAAGCTCGCTGTTATGCCGCTTGTAAAGAAGGACGGACTGCCAGAGAAGGCTCGCGAGATTGTGAACAACCTGAAGTTCCACTTCAACACTCACTATGATGAGAAGGATACTATCGGCAAGCGTTACCGTCGTCAGGATGCTGTGGGTACTCCTTACTGCGTGACTGTAGACTACGACACATTGAAGGACAATACCGTGACTCTGCGTTTCCGCGACACAATGGAGCAGGAGCGTGTGAGCATCGACCAGCTCCAGAGCATCATTGAGGATAAGGTGAGCATCACAAGCTTGCTGAAGAAGCTCCAGTAAAGTTGCATCAACACCCCGTGCAGCCCATACTATACATTATATATATAGATACTATAAACATTTAGATGAAGAAATTCAGTATATATATCCTCTTCGCATTCGTGGCTGTGCTGACAGCGGGATTGTCGTCGTGCAGTGAGACCGATAACGAGGTTGAGGAATTTCCCAACTGGCAAGCAACCAACGAGGCTTTCTTCGACAAGAAGTATGCCGAGGTGAAGTCGCTTGTTGATGGAGGCAACAAAGAGTGGAAGGTGCTGCGTACGTGGAATCTTGAAGCTAATGTGGCTACACATAGCTACGACCATGTGCTCGTCAACGTGCTCAATGAGGGTAAAGGTTCAGGCTGTCCCATCTACACCGATTCGGTGAAGGTGCACTACAGTGGCAGACTCTTGCCTTCGACCAGCTATCCTGATGGCTATATGTTCGACAAGTCGTGGAGCGGCGATGAGTTTAATGAGGCAACTGCCATACCTGCGACATTCTCAATGGGGCTTGTTGTGAAAGGATTCTCTACTGCTCTTATGTATATGCATATTGGCGACAAGTGGCGTGTATACATTCCTCACCAGTTGGGTTATGGCTCGCTCACAAATCCGGGTGCAGCCTATTCTACACTCGTTTTCGACGTAGAGCTTGTAGCTTATTATCATGCCAACCATTCTGCAAGCAAGGCTCCTGCCAAAGGCGGTGAGGCACAGAAATGCGGAGAGTGGATATACGAATAATAATGTATATAAGCATTCTTCAAGTTTGAAATTCATAGACAATGGACAATTATGATTACCTGTATTAATCATAATTGTCCATTTTGCTTTAGTATAGACCATAAAATAGCTTCAGATAGTGTGTGCGAACACAATTGTATTGACTTACATCAAAAATGAAAGTGAATAATGAAAAAAACAGCTGCTTTGCTTTGTTGTGTGCGTAAACAATCGTAACTTTGCATCGTCAAAACAAGGGAACCGTGAGGCAACCGAAGACAACATAAGTTAAAGGTATTAGAAATTTTGAGAGAATTCGATAGGCTTCAGATTAGTCTTGAGAGGTAAACAAAAAGATTGTAAAGGATGACAAAGCCGAAAGGTAAAGATTGATGGATAACAACACGCAAAGAAGGTTAATTAGTCAAAGGTAAAGATGATTCAGGTAACAAACAATGAGAAGGTAATAAAGATTAGGATGACAAAGAGAAGGTAAAGAAGATTAGGATGACAAAGAGAAGGTAAAGAAGATTAGGATAACACAAGCAATAGGTTAAAGGTAGATTGTCAATAGGTAAGGATTTCAATAGGTAGCTGGTTGATAAGGTATTAGAATTTAGTTAGGTTAAAATGGTTTTTAAAAGGTAAGAAGGTTATGTTGATGACAATGATGATGACCCTATTCGCAGCCAGTGCTGCAATAGGAATGTGGGGTGAGGGCAACGATAAATAGTTCGTTTGCATCCCCCTAAGAGAAAGACGGAGCGGAAGTCGAACGCGATGAAGTCTTTAGTTTAAAATTAGGAAACATAGAAAAAATATAACGAGGCTGTTTCGGAACATTCCGGAGCAGCCTTTTCTATTATTGTCTGTTGCAATGCAGTTGCATGGCATTGTGTTCACGCACACATTTGGGACTATTCCTAAAAGTAATTTAAAAACCCGAAAAACCATGATTTTTTTTTGGCTATAACGCATAAAAAAGCTATATTTGCGCTGTCTAAGTGACACAACGAAACATTTTTGTTGTCATAGTGGCACCACAGAGAGACACAAGTTAATCTATATAAAACAACTAAAAAACCTTTTACTATGAATGTTGATAAAATTATGCACGACCTTGAGGCTAAGCACCCAGGCGAGGCTGAGTTTTTGCAGGCAGTTCGCGAAGTTTTAATCTCTGTTCAGGATGTTTACAACCAGCATCCCGAGTTTGAGAAGGCCAAGATCATTGAGCGAATGGTAGAGCCGGAGCGCATCATTACGTTCCGCGTGCCATGGACTGATGATAAGGGTGAAGTGCATGTTAATATCGGCTATCGCGTACAGTTTAATGGCGCGATTGGTCCATACAAGGGCGGTCTCCGTTTCCATCCTTCTGTAAATCTTTCTATCTTGAAGTTCCTCGGCTTTGAGCAGACATTCAAGAACGCTCTCACCACATTGCCTATGGGCGGTGGCAAGGGCGGTAGCGACTTCTCTATCCGCGGACGCAGCGATGCAGAGGTGATGCGTTTCTGCCAGGCTTTCATGACAGAGCTTTATCGCCATATCGGTCCTGATGAGGACGTACCCGCAGGCGACATCGGTGTTGGTGGCAGAGAGATTGGCTATCTTTTCGGTATGTATAAGAAGCTCACCCATCAGTATCAGGGCGTTTTGACAGGTAAGGGCCTTGAGTTTGGTGGCTCACGTATACGTCCAGAGGCTACTGGCTACGGTGCTCTGTATTTCGTACAGCAAATGCTCGCTACAAGAGGTCTCGACCTTAAGGGCAAGACTGTTGCTATCTCTGGCTTCGGTAATGTGGCTTGGGGTGCAGCTAAGAAGGCTACAGAACTTGGTGGCAAGGTTATCACTATTTCTGGTCCTGACGGCTATATTCTTGACGAGGCAGGCATCGCAGGCGAAAAGATTGACTATATGCTTGAGCTTCGTGCTTCTGGCAACGACATTTGCCAGCCTTATGAGGAAGAGTTCCCAGGCTCTAAGTTCATAGCAGGCAAGAAACCTTGGGAGGTTAAGGCAGATGTTTATCTGACATGTGCTACCCAGAACGAGCTTAACGGTGCTGACGCCGACTTGATTTTGGCACAGCATCCTGAGTGTGTTGCCGAGGTTTCCAACATGGGATGTACAGCCGAGGCTGTTGAGAAGTTTGTTGCTGCCCAGCAGCTCTTCGCTCCTGGCAAGGCTGTCAACGCAGGTGGCGTAGCAACATCAGGTCTTGAGATGACTCAGAACTCAATGCGCTTGAGTTGGAGCGAGGCAGAGGTAGACGAGAAACTTCACTATATCATGCACTCTATCCACGAGCAGTGCGTGAAGTATGGCAAGCAGGCTGACGGCTACATCGACTACGTGAAGGGCGCAAACATCGCAGGCTTCATGAAGGTGGCTAACGCTATGATGGCACAAGGAATTGTATAGCATAGAATAGATTAGGAGGGTAAGGATTATGATGCTTTGGCATTTTAATTCTTATCCTCCTAATTGCTTTTTCTAATCTTGTCAAACACAATATCACCCCATAATTATAACGCCCTCTACACCCCGCTTCAATAGGAAAAATAACCAAATGTTTTTATATTGTGATATATTATAGGATAATTTTTGTGCTGGCAATAGCAACAGCGTCTTTTCTGGTCTTTCCCGTCCATGCCCAGACTCAGAAGGGAAAGGCTTCTTTCTATTCAAAACGCGCTACCGGAGCGCGTACAAGTAGCGGTGAGAGACTACACCATGACAGTTTGACATGCGCTCATCGCACATATCCATTTGGCACCTTGCTAAAGGTTACTAACGAGCGCAACGGCAAGTGGGTTGTTGTGCGTGTCACCGACCGTGGTCCTCATTCTCGTGGACGCATCATCGACCTTTCTCATGCTGCCGCCGACAGGATAGGAATCATCAATCAGGGTGTGGCCACAGTGAAGGTAGAACGCTATCACGATTCTAATATTCCTTATCGTTTGGATGAAAAGGAGTTTCCTGAAATTGATTTTGAAGTGACAGAATACACGTTGCCAGAAAATGGTGTGTTGCATTTCCCTAAAAAAGGCAAGCAGTATAAGCAGTATGTGAAGATTGTGGATGATGATGACGATGAGAACGACTCTACCAAGATTGCTTATGCATCTAAAAAGAATGTTGTGGAAAAACACACAACAACATCCAAGAAAAAATCTGTATCCAAGAAGAAGTCAACATCCAAGAAAAAGAAATCAACATCGAAGAAGAAGTCTTCAAAACGCAGACGTTGATATATTTATATAAGATGCCATACCCTCCTACTAAATGTAAAGATAATTTTGAACTTTTACTTATGAACATATAATTATATAATGAAGGTCGGGCGATCACTCGCCCGACCTTCTATCTTATTCTTATTCTAATGTTTGGACTTAGAAGCTAATGTCAAGTCCTACAGCAAACACATTGTTGTTGCGTGTATAATCCGAGCTATAGGTGATGTTTGTAGCCTCTACATTCTTCGATGTCTTCTTGTGGTCGTAGAAAGTGTGGAAGTAAGCTACATTGAGGTCCATCTTTTCCGAGAGATGCACTAAGCCACCCACAGCAACAGAATTGGAGCTTACTACGAATGATTTGTCGTCCATGTATTCGTCGCTTATGCCATAGTTGGTGTTCTGCCAGCCAGTGCTCACAGTGAATTTCTTGTTGATGTCGTATTCAGCACCAGCGTTCCACTCCAATGTGCCACGGTCGAGCGTCTTGTTGCGGTTGTTGTAGCTTGTAGCGTTCTTGTCGTCGAACCAATGGAAGCCAACGTTTACTCGCAGAGCGTCAACAGGCTTGTAGCCAACACCCACTGTAAGGAGTGAGGGAATGTCGCCTGCAATCTTCTTGCCGTCCTCATATTCGCCAATAGCCTCGTTGAGCTTTGTGTCAAACTGGCTCTTGAGCTGTCCCATAGCACCCTGCACTGTAGCGTTGCTAAGAATTGCCTTAGCAGCTGTCTCAGGCACACCGTTATTAATGTATGCACCAAGAAGGTTCTCAGGAAGGTTGCCGATAGAAGGAGCACGGTTCACCGACTTGTTTTTAAGGCGCATACGTGTCTTGAACTCATACTTTGCAGAGAAGTTCCATCGTCCCGCCTTGTAGTCAACACCAAGGATAGGAGTGAATCCGAGTCCGCTCTGGTCACAGCTAAGTTCTATGTCGGCAGCATCTTTCTTTGTAGCGTCAAGCACCTGATAGAGAGGCATGTTGCCCACCTTTATGTCGCGCACATAACCATAGTAGTTGCACGAAGCATATATTGTGCGCACACCGGCGAATGCACTGAAATTGTCGCTGAACTTATAAGCGGCACCTATAGATATGCCGTAGTAGTACTGGCGACCGTGCATATAGCTGTCATAGCTATATTTGCCATCTTTGCCAAACACCTTGTCTGAAGAGAATATTGCAGGCACACCATAAGCAGCAGCTGCACCGTCAACAACCTGTGCCAATTGGCATGCTCCCATAGCAGTCTCGCTCACGATTTTCTCGAACGATCCGAGTCCGTTATCGAATGTGCACTTGCCACCGCCACCGTTAAGTGCCAGATTAGCCTGGAACGACCAGCGGCCCTTGTTGTAGGCATACTGCAATGAAGGAATTACAGGAGCGAAAGCATCGCCCTTGAAATCGCGTGGAGTAGTGGGGTTTTGTGTGTTGTTATTGAACAACAGATAGTTGTTGTTGATTGTACGTGTCTGATAAGCCAACTGCCAGTTAAGCGACAGGTGATGGCCCTCGCCCAAGAATACAACACCGGCAGGGTTGTAGTATACACCGTCGATACCTATTGAAGCCTCACGGCTCATCATACGGTTGAATGCCACGTTTTGGTTTGTGTTTGTGAGTAGTCCTCCTGCAAACGATACGCTGCTCGATGCAATCGCTGCTGTCAAGCAAGCCATTTTTAACTTGTTCATCTTAATTACCTTTAAAAAATTGGTTGCAAAGGTAAGCGAATTGTTCGGTTTTTCCTTTAGTTAACCATTTGTTTTAATTGTTATTAACAAAAGTAGTATGGTTTTATGCACAAACCTATTGATTTGTGCATAAAAAACATAGTGCAACTAATTTTGCAATGTCGCATTTTTTTTGTACTTTTGCGAGTTGACATTTCCCTAAGGCAAACATGTTTTTTAAACCCACCACGACATATTATGGACGACGAGATAAAAGATAGTGAAGAACAAAGATTGAAGAACGAAGAAACCAATAGCAATGAGATTGTTTCTTCCGACGAGTCGGACTCTTCTGTTGAGTCAGATTCTTCGGCAGAGGCTTCGGCTTCCCCCCAACATTCCGATTACAAGCCCGTGAACCGCTTCGACGCTTCGGCAGTGCATCATCTTAGTGGCATGTACCAGAATTGGTTTCTTGATTATGCCTCATACGTAATTCTTGAGCGTGCCGTCCCCCATATAGAGGACGGTCTGAAACCCGTGCAGCGACGTATTCTCCATTCAATGAAGCGCATGGACGATGGACGATTCAACAAGGTGGCCAACATAGTAGGCCACACCATGCAGTTTCATCCCCATGGCGACGCTTCTATTGGCGACGCCCTTGTGCAGATGGGACAAAAGGACTTGCTTGTCGACTGTCAGGGCAACTGGGGAAATATACTCACTGGCGACCGTGCCGCCGCTCCTCGATACATAGAGGCGCGTCTATCGAAGTTTGCTCTTGATGTGGTGTTCAATCCTAAGACCACCGAATGGCAGCTCTCTTATGATGGACGCAACAAGGAGCCTATAACCCTTCCGGCTAAGTTCCCGCTCCTTCTGGCACAGGGTGCCGAAGGCATTGCCGTGGGATTAAGTTCTAAGATTCTGCCTCATAACCTTGTTGAGATTTGCGACGCTGCCATCAACTATCTGCGTGGTGAGGAGTTTCAGTTATATCCCGACTTCCCCACGGGTGGCTCTATTGATGTGGCACGCTACAACGACGGTCAGCGTGGCGGAATGGTTAAGGTGCGTGCAAAGATAGAGAAGCTCGACTCCAAGACTATCGTCATACGCGAGATTCCTTTCTCCAAGACCACAACCACGCTTATCGACTCCATCCTCAAAGCCATCGACAAGGGCAAGATTAAGGCAAAGAAAGTGGATGACAATACTGCTGCCGAGGTGGAGATACAAGTTCACCTTGCGCCTGGAGTGTCGAGCGACAAGACCATTGACGCCCTCTACGCCTTCTCCGATTGCGAGATAAACATCTCGCCCAACTGCTGCGTTATCGAGGACAACAAGCCTTGTTTCCTCACTGTGAGCGATGTGCTGCGCCATTCCACCGACACAACCATGGGATTGTTGCGCAAGGAATTGCAGATACGCAAGTCGGAACTTGAGGAGCAGCTCTTCTTCTCGTCGTTGGAGCGCATTTTCATTGAAGAGCGCATATACAAGGAGAAGAAGTTTGAGCAGTCGAAATCGCAGGACGAGGTAGTTGCTTTTATCGACTCCAAGTTGCAGCCTTTCAAGGATCAGATATTCCGAGTGCCCTCCAACAAGACAACGGCAGAGGGAAAGGTGGAGCAGGAGATGGTGGAATACTCGTTCCACCGCGATATAACCCGCGACGACATTCTGCGATTGCTTGAGATAAAGATGCAGCGCATCTTGAAGTACAACAAGGACAAGGCTGATGAGCTTATCGCACGCATAAAGGCTGAGCTTGCCGACATAGAGTATGACTTGGCTCACATGACCGAAGTCACCATACATTGGTTTGAGTTCATTCGCGACAAGTATGGCAAAGACCATCCGCGCCGCACCGAGATAAAGAGTTTCGACACCATCGAGGCTTCCAAGGTAGTTGAGGCCAACCAGAAGCTCTACATCAACCGTCAGGAGGGATTCATAGGAACCGGTCTTAAGAAGGACGAGTTTGTGTGCAACTGTTCCGACATCGACGACATCATCGTGTTCTTCAAGGACGGTAAATACAAGATGGTGCGTGCCGCCGACAAGATATTTGTGGGCAAGAACATCCTCCACGTGCAGGTGTTCAAGAAGAACGACAAGCGCACTATATATAATGTTGTCTACCGCGACGGCAAGGCAGGAGCTGCCTACATCAAGCGTTTCTTCGTTCCTACCATGACCGTAGGCAAGGAGTACGATCTGACTCAGGGCACACCAGGCTCTCGTGTTCTCTATTTCACAGCCAACCCCAATGGTGAGGCTGAGGTGATAAAGGTTACGCTTGAGGCCAATCCTAAGCTCAAGAAGATATTTATAGAGCGCGACTTCTCGGAGGTGGGCATCAAGGGACGCACATCCAAGGGCAATCTTGTGACGCGCAATCCTATCCATCGCATTGGTCTCAAGAGCCACGGCCATTCCACTCTTGGTGGACGCAAAGTGTGGTACGACCCCGATGTCAACCGTCTCAACTACGACGAGCACGGACGGTTGCTTGGTGAGTTCTTCGACGATGATTCCATTCTTGTTGTCCTCGACGACGGCAACTTCTACATCTCATCGTTCGATGCCAACAACCACTACGAGGATAATATCAAGATTATTGAGAAGTGGGACCCCGACAAGATATGGACTGCAGCCCTCTTTGATGCCGACAATTCAGGCAATCTTTATCTTAAGAGATTCCGCATGGAGGCCATCAAACGTCAGCAGAACTACATTGGTGAAAATCCTAAGAGTCAGTTGATGCTGCTCACCGACACTGCCTATCCCCGCATAGAGGTGGATTACGCACCCGTGAAGGCTCCCGACGGTTCTATGACCCAGCGTCCGCCATTGGAGATTGATGCCGATGAGTTTATTGCTGTCAAGGGCTTCAAGGCAAAGGGCAAGCGTGTTACGACACTTGACGTTGAGGCCGTTAAGGAACTTGAGCCTACTCGTTTCCCCAACCCCGACGACGATGACTCAGACGACACCCCTGAGGAGGAACCTGAAAACCTCGACCCTGATGCAGGCAAGAGTCAACAGCAAGTGATAGATGAAATGACCGGACAACTCAACATATTCACCGAGAATGCAGATCTTTAAGAACATAATCCTTATGTGTGCCCTCATCTGTGGCAGCAGCGCTATGCAGGCTGCCACAGATGAGGGCGCATGTCCTTCTGCCGACACCATATATATTAATGGTGATGCAGGAAGCAAAAATAACGATATTGGCGGTTTCATCCATCGTTTGCAGTTGAAGACCAACTCGCTTATGATAGGCATTGGCTCCACCAATATCCTCGATACCTACCTCTCACCCGAGAAATACCGTGGCATCGACCTTCGTTTCCTCTCCCACACACGTCGTGAAAAAGAGCAGTCGCCGTGGATAAACCAGTTTCAGCATGAGGGCAACGTGGCTTATGCCAACAACCGTTCGGGCAATGGTGGCACTATGGCTGGAGGCTACACCTTCCGCTATTCGTTGCTGCATAAGTGGACAGTGTCGTTATGGCGTAGTCCGCTGCGTATTGTTGCCGGAGGCACAGTATCCACCAACTTAGGTTTTATCTACAACACTCGCAATGGCAACAATCCAGCCAACGCCCGATTGTCGTTGCACATCGAGCCAACCGTCGGCTTCGACTATCCCATAGGCAGAGCGAGCCATACCCGTGGCATTGCGTTCACCCCAGGAGCATGTGCCCATTTCCCCGTGATACTCCATTACGAGGCTTCAGCTCCATTGCTTGGCGTGATGTTCTCGCCCAACTACGGTCAGTCCTACTACGAGATATTCAACCGTGGCAACTACGACCACAACTGTGTGCCTACTACCTTCGGCTCCACCCCCTCGTTGCGCCAGATGCTCACTATCGATTTCCGCCTTGCCCGCACCACGTGGCGCATAGGTTATTTGGGCACTATCGAGCAGTCGCACGTCAACAACCTCAAGACTCATGTCTACACACACTCCTTAATGATAGGCATTGTGAAGAGGTTCAGGACGCTGAAGCAATAAATCTGTAAGCAATAAATAAAAAAATAACCCCTTAACTACAATAGCTATGACAAATTACATTCGATTCGACTGGGCCATGAAGCGCATGTTGCGCGACAAGGCTAATCATGAGGTGATAGAAGGATTGCTCACATCGCTGCTTGGTGAGAAGGTGACGATAAAGGAGTTTCTTGAAAGCGAGGGTAATCAGAAATACGAGGACGACAAGTTCAACCGTGTTGATATTCTTGCTGAGAACGACCGTGACGAATTGCTTATCATAGAAATTCAGAACACGCGTGAACTGGCTTATTTCCAGCGCATGTTGTATGGTGTGTCGAAAGCTATAACCGACTATATGGAACTTGGTGATAAATACGACAAGGTAAGGAAGGTATACTCTATCAACATCGTCTATTTCGACCTCGGCCAGGGTGAGGATTATGTTTACCACGGTAAAACTATATTCAAGGGTATGCATGAACCTTACGATACACTGCGCCTTTCGAGATACCAGGCACAGCGGTTTTTCGGCATCGTTCCTAAGGACAAGAAGGAATCCAAGCCAGCGGGCGACATCTTTCCTGAATATTATGTGTTGCGTGTTGATGATTTCGATAAAGTGGCAAAGACTCCGCTTGACGAGTGGATTGAATTTCTTAAGACTGGTCATATAAGTGATACAGCCACAGCTCCAGGTCTTGACCGTGCGCGCAAGTGTATGCAGTTTGATGAGTTGTCTGCTGCCGATCGACGTGCCTATCTGCGTCACATGGAAGCAGTAAGAACCCAAAAGAGTGTGTTGGAGACAAGTCGTGAAGAAGGACGTGAAGAAGGTCGTGAAGAAGGTCGTGAAGAAGGCCGTGAAGAAGGTCGTAAAGAAGGTCGTGAAGAAGGTCGTGAAGAAGGTCGTGAAGAAGGCCGTAAGGAGGGCATAGAGAATGAAAAACTTGAAACTGCAAAGCGCTTGATTTCTATGGGACTTTCTGTAGAACAAGTATCGCAAGGCACAGGTTTGAACATAGCGGAAGTAAAGAAATTAATACAATAAAAAAGTATATGCATTGTAGAAATAGACTTTGGCATACATCGTTTCTTGTGTTATTGCTATCCATGTTTGCTTTCGCCTCGTGTGTCGACGAGGATGAGTATGCCGACAATCCGCGTGGCAATTTCGAGGCTTTGTGGAAGGCTATCGACGAGCATTATTGTTTCTTCGACTACAAGAGGGAGCAGTACGGACTCGACTGGGATAAAATCCATGACAAGTACTCGGCACAGATAGCCGACGACATGACCGACACCCAACTCTTTGAGGTGCTTGGCAACATGCTTGCCGAGTTGAGGGACGGTCATGTGAACATGTATTCCTCATGGGATGTGGCCCGCAACTGGTCGTGGCATGAGGACTATCCTTCGAATGTGAGCGACACATTGTTGAGGCGGTATCTCGGCACCGACTACCGCATTGCTACAGGTATGCGCTACCGTCGACTCGACGACAACACGGGCTACATTCGTTGCTCTTCGTTCCAGAATGGCATAGGAGCCGGCAATCTCGACGACATATTGTTTTATCTTGCTCCGTGCAACGGACTGATAATCGATTTGCGCGACAATTCCGGCGGTCTGCTCTCTTCTGCCGAGGAGCTTGCAGCACGCTTCACCAACAAGGAATTGCTTGTGGGCTACATGCAGCACAAGACGGGAAAGGGTCATGCCGACTTCTCCCAGCTTCAGGAGCAGCGTCTTAAGCCAGGCAAGGGAGTGCGTTGGCAGAAGAAGGCCGTAGTGCTCACCAACCGTTCCGTCTACAGTGCTGCCAACGAGTTTGTCAAATACATGAAGTGCTGTCCCAATGTCTACGTCGTGGGCGACCGCACTGGTGGAGGAGCTGGAATGCCTTATTCCAGCGAGCTTCCAAACGGCTGGAGCATACGTTTCTCGGCATGTCCCATGTATGATAAGGACAAGCAGTCGACAGAGTTCGGCATCGAGCCTGACTACAATGTCGCCCTCTCGCAATCCGACCTCCTTCGTGGCGAGGATACAATCATTGAATATGCCCGATGTCTGCTCAAGTAGTTTTTTAGGCTAATCCTGCACCGAAATAAATATAGCAGCGTCTTGCATATTCTAACAGAAATGATTACTTTTGCGCTCGAAACAATACAATAAGTAATTTTTTGAGAAAAAAACATAAAACGATGTTGAATTTAGACAATTTCTACAAGGCACGCTACGTACTGAGCAAGGTGATACGCAAGACTGCCCTCATTCATGCCCCTAAGATAAACCCCGAGTGCGACGTTTATTTGAAGCCCGAGTGTTTGCAGCTTACCGGCTCGTTCAAGATTCGCGGTGCTTACTACAAGATTTCGCAACTCTCCGACGAGGAGAAGTCGAAGGGTGTAATAGCCTGCTCGGCTGGCAATCATGCCCAGGGAGTGGCTCTCGGAGCCACGGCTATGGGCATCAAGTCGCTCATCTGCTTGCCCGAGGGTGCTCCTATAAGTAAGGTTGAGGCCACCCGCAAGCTCGGAGCCGAAGTCAATCTCGTTCCCGGTGTCTACGATGATGCCTACAACGAGGCGTTGCGCTTGCGCGACGAGCATGGCTACACATTCATCCATCCCTTCGACGACGAGAATGTGATAGCCGGACAAGGCACCATAGGTCTTGAGTTGCTCGACCAGCTGCCCGATATCGAGGCTGTTGTGGTGCCCGTAGGTGGTGGCGGACTTCTCTCGGGCATTGCCTTCGCCATCAAGTCGTTGAATCCTGCCGTCAAGGTGTATGGTGTTCAGGCTGCTGGAGCCGCAAGCATGGTGCAGAGCATCCACGACCATAAGCAGGAGATGCTCGACACTGTATCAACCATTGCCGATGGCATTGCCGTCAAGGAGCCTGGCAAGATAACGTTCGACACCTGCAGCAATTATGTCGACGACATCGTCACAGTGAGCGAGGATGAAATCTGCGCTGCCATTCTCCAGCTCATTGAGAGCGAGAAGATGATTGCCGAGGGAGCAGGAGCCGCCAGTGTTGCAGCCGTGATGTTTAACAAGGTTCCTATTAAGGGCAAGAAGACCGTATGCGTGGTGAGTGGTGGCAACATCGACGTAACTATCCTCAACCGTGTCATCAACCGCGGTCTCTCTACGAGCGGACGCATCTGTTCGCTGTGCATCGAGCTTGAGGACAAGCCTGGCCAGATGCTTGGTGTGAGCAAGGTGTTTGCCGAGCTTGGTGCCAATGTCATCCGCGTCAACCACGAGCGCAGTGTGGATAGTGAGAAGGTTACATCGTGTGTGCTCCGCCTGCAGGCCGAGACCAAGAACGCCGAGCACGTGAACCAGCTCAAGGAAGCCCTCACAAAGCGTGGCTTCAAACTTGTTGACTACAACTTCAATTATTAATTTTAACAACGATACAACTATTATGAACAAGCAAATCAGTACAAACAACGCCCCCGCAGCTATCGGTCCTTACTCACAGGCTATCGAGGCTAATGGCATGGTATTCGCATCAGGTCAGATTCCTCTCGACCCTGCAACAGGCAATTTCGTCGAGGGTGGCATCAAGGAGCAGACTCGTCAGTCGCTCACCAACGCCCAGAACATCCTCAAGGAGGCTGGCACCGACCTCGCCCATGTTGTCAAGACCACTGTCTTCCTCAGCGATATGGACAACTTCGCCGCTATGAACGAGGTTTATGCCGAGTTCTTCTCTCAGCCGTTCCCAGCCCGCTCTGCAGTGGCTGTGAAGACATTGCCCAAGAACGCTCTCGTTGAGGTGGAGTGCATTGCAGTGAAATAGTTTTTAGAGGAAGTTAAGAAGAAGTTCAGAAGTTAAGTATAAGAAGTTAAGTAGTTCTTCTTAACTTCTTTCTTAACTTCCTTCTTAACTTCCTTCTTAACTCCTCCTGTCAAAATTGGCATTATTTTAATCTTTTATTCCCATATATTTCTTATCTTTGCATTGTCTTTGTTGAATCAACCGGATTTTTTGATTTATAAAACAATACAATGATATGAAACAATCAACAATCTTTACTATTGCCGCCGCGCTCTTTGTGTCTACATCGGCTGTGGCGCAGATTAATTATCCGTCTACTCCAAAGGATAATACCGTTGACGAGTATTTCGGTGTGAAAGTTGCCGACCCTTACCGCTGGCTCGAGGACGACACCAGCGAGAAGACTGCCCAGTGGGTTGAGGCTGAGAACAAGCTCACGCGCGACTATCTCAACAGCATCCCCATGCGTGCCAAAATCCTGAAGCGACTCAAGGAGACTGCCAATTTCGAGAAGTTCGGCATCCCCTTCGAGAAGAACGGCAAGTGGTATGTACATCGCAACGACGGACTGCAGAACCAGTATGTGCTCTATCAGATGGATCGTCCCGACTCGCCCGTAAAGGAACAGCGCGTATGGCTCGACCCCAACAAGCTCAGCACCGACGGCACTGTGGCTCTCAAGGGCACTCACTTCTCCAACAACGGTCGCTACATGGCCTACGTCATCTCGCGCAGCGGTTCTGACTGGGAGGAAATCTACGTCAAGGACTGCCAGACGGGCAACGACTTGCAGGACCATATCCTTTGGGCTAAGTTCACCAACGTGACATGGCTTGGTGATGGCTTCTACTACAGTGCCTACGACGCTCCCGAGAAGGGCAAGGAGACATCTGCCAAGAACTCTGTGCAGAAGATCTACTACCACAAGATTGGCACTCCGCAGACCGACGACCAGCTCTTCTACATGAACCCCACCCAGCCCTTGCGCTTCTATGGAGTGAGTGTCAACAAGGACGAGACGGTGATGTTCCTCACCGAATCGGGCATGGACAACGGCAACAATCTCTTTGTGCGCGACCTCACCAAACCCAACTCGCAGTTCATCCAGATGTGTGCCAACCCCAAGTACATCTATTCCACCGTGCAGACCGTGGGCGACAAAATCTATATCCTCACCAACGCCGAGGCTCCCAAGTATCGCCTTATGCAGGCCGACCTGAAGCATCCCGGCTATAATGAGTGGCGCGAGGTTGTGCCCGAGGGCGAGAGTGTGCTCGAGGATGTGGTGTTTGCCGACGACCGCATGATATTACAGTATGCCAAGGACAACTGCACCCATCTCTATACCTACACTACCGAGGGCAAGCGTCTCTCCGAGATTCAGTTCCCCACCTTCGGTTCTGCCTCGGTCAGCGGCAAGCGTGGTCAGAAGGAAGTGTTCTACACCTTCACCTCCTACACCGTGCCCACCTCTGTCTATAGCTACGACATGGCTTCGGGCAAGAGCAGCGTGCTCTACGCTCCCAAGGTGAGCTTCCGCTCGCAGGACTACACCACCGAGATGCAGTTCTACACAAGCAAGGACGGCACACGCGCCCCGCTCTTCATCACCTACAAGAAGGGCCTTAAGCTCAACGGCAAGAACCCGTTGCTGCTCTATGGCTACGGCGGCTTCAACGTCTCCTACTATCCCTTCTACCTCTCCAACATGATTCCGTTCATGGAGCGTGGCGGCATCTATGTGCATGCTGTGTTGCGTGGTGGCGGTGAGTATGGCGAGGATTGGCACGTGGCAGGCACAAAGTTGCAGAAGCAGAACGTGTTTGACGATTTCATCTCGGCTGCCGAGTATCTCATCAACAAGAAGTACACCTCCAAGGACTATCTCGCCATCCAGGGCGGAAGCAATGGTGGACTGCTCGTAGGAGCTTGTATGACTCAGCGTCCCGACCTCTTCAAGGTGTGCATTCCCGAGGTGGGTGTGCTCGACATGCTTCGCTACCACAAGTTCACTATCGGCTGGAACTGGGCACCCGACTACGGCACATCCGAGGACTCCAAGGAGATGTTCGAGTACTTGCTGCGCTATTCTCCGCTCCACACCCTCAAGCCAGGCGTGAAATATCCCGCAACACTCGTCACCACAGCCGACCACGACGACCGTGTGGTGCCAGCCCACTCGTTCAAGTTTGCCGCGCGTCTGCAGGAATGCCAGGCTGGCACAGCTCCTACGCTCATCCGCATCGGCACAAAGGCAGGTCATGGTGGTGGCAAACCGCTTGCCATGCGTCTTGAGGAGCAGGCCGACGTGCTGAGCTTCATCCTGTGGAACATGGGAGTAAAGAAGTAGTTTTGAATAAAATAAAATAGAGTTATGAAAAAGGGTTCTGTAATAATGATGGGTGCGGCTCTCTTGGTGAGCAGCTGCACCACGGGCGCAGGCGCAGGAGCCTACGCCGGAAGCTCGCTCGGTTCGGTGCTTGGCTCCGCAATAGGCGGCATTGTTGGCGGACCTCATGGCAGCGACGTAGGCACAATCTTTGGAATGGCAGGAGGAGCCGTTGTGGGTGGCGCCCTTGGCGATGCGGCTGAGAAGGCACAGCGCCGTTCCGCACAGCAGTACGACGACGACACGTATGCAAGCGGCAACAGCGGCAATTATGTTGGTGATGATTTCGACCCGTCGCAAATGGTTGACAACAGCAATTCGGGCGACGACCGTATTGACTTCGGAGCGCCATCCTCTTCGGGTGCCAACGCCACGATGTCCAACGCCCCGATGTCCAACGCCCCGTCAAGCCATTCAGTCGACGCAAGCCGCGTGGAGCAAATCTACGGCAATGCCAAGAGCGACGGCAAGCTCACTATCCGCAACGTGCGCTTTGCCGACAGCAACGGCGACGGAATGCTCTCGGGCGACGAGATTGGTCAGGTGTCGTTTGAGATATACAACGAAACCGCCGCTCCCATCTACAACTTCGACCCCTCGGTGGTTGAGGCTGAGGCCAACAAGCGCATTTATATCTCGCCGAGCGTGCGTGTGGAGAACATAATGCCTGGTCAGGGATTGCGCTACACAGCCACGGTGAAGGCCGACCGCCGCATCAAGGACGGAGAGATTCGTCTGCTTGTGTCAGCGCAGAAGGAAGGCAAGCCGATATCCTACGTCACTGTGGTGAAAGTTGCCACACAAAGACAATAGGGCAACCCTAAAAAAGATAAAGCGAAGGAAATGGAGCTTTCTCCACGTCCTTCGCTTTTCTTGTGTTATCCGGTATTTTCTTAACTAACTCTTTTGACTGCAATTATTAAAACCTACTACAAACTAAAACAACAATCTATTAATCTTACTAAACTAAAAACAACAATCTATTTACTACTTATCTAACTATGCTGATGAAACTTACTTTTTCTTTTTGACAATGCAAAGTTACCAACTAATCAAGACTAAGGCTTTAAATAATCGTTCTTGCGCTTACAATATTGTTTCATGCAACATTTTTGCAATGAAATTAAACATCCACGCCGTGTTTAGTCTTTATAATCGTATATTTTTTGTAATTTTGGCGTCGCAACAAACCTTTAGAAAATCCTCAAAAATGAAATCTAACAAGTACTCATTCCTACGAATGTCCGTCGGCGCAATCATGCTCACGCTTCTCGTCGTCCTCACGGGATGCTCAGCTGGCGGCAAACGCTATGTCATCGGAGTGTCGCAATGCTCCGAGGACGTGTGGCGCGAAAAACTCAACGAGGACCTGCGCATCGCCGCCTACTATTATAAAGATGTCGACCTGCGCATATCCTCTGCCAACGACGACGTGCGCCTGCAGACCCAGCAGATAGAGAAATTCGTCGACGACGGAGTAGACCTCCTCATCGTTGCCCCGGGCCAGGTGAGCATTTCGCCTGCCATCGACCGTGCCTACGAGAAGGGCATACCCGTCATCATATTCGACCGCCGCACCCGTTCCAACAAGTACACCGCCTACATCGGAGCCGACAACCGCGAGATAGGCACCACCTATGCCGAATATCTCGCCAGCGCCTTGCCCCACGGCAGCCGCATCCTTGAGCTGCGCGGACTCTCCACCTCCTCGCCCGCCATCGAGCGCGGCGAGGGCTTCGACAGCGTTGTGGCGAAGCATCCTAATATAAATATTGTGGCAGATGTGAGTGCCGACTGGACCGAGCAGGGTGCCTACCGCGTGATGGACTCCTTGCTCTCTCGTCCGCATCCATCCTTCGACTGCCTCTTCGCCCACAACGACCGCATGGCTATGGGCGCACGCCGCGCAGTCCAGAAGCACGGACTCGACGTGAGCAAGATACGCTTCTGCGGCATCGACGCCATGCCCCAGGAGGGTGGCGGACTGCGGCTTGTCGACAACGGCACTCTCTTCGCCTCCTACATCTATCCCACGCGAGGCGACGCTGTGATGCAGCTTGCCGTGAACATACTCAAGGGAAGAAAGTACAACCGCGAGAACCGCCTCTCCTCAGCCCTCGTCACCAGTAGCAACGTCCGCGTGCTGCTCATGCAGAACGACGAGACCGTGCGCCAGCAGGACCACCTGCTCGACCTGCGCTCGCGTGTGGACAAGGCAGCCAACGACTTCAACACCCAGCGCAACTATCTGCTCATGCTCCTCGTCATCATCACCATGCTCATCGTTGCCTGCGCCCTGGCCATAAAGGCCTACGTGGCAAGAACACGCATCAACCGACAGCTAAAGGAATCCATGCGCCAGCAGCGGCAGATGACCGAGGACATGGAGCGCATGACCCAGACACAGCTGCAGTTCTTCACCAACGTGAGCCACGAGCTGCGCACACCGCTCACCCTCATCGCCGGACCTACCGACCAGCTGCTCGAAGACCCCGCCGTGCGTGGACAGCAGCGCTCCATGCTCGAGATGGTGCAGCGCAACACGCGCATTCTCATCCAGCTTGTGGGCGAGATACTCGACTTCCGCAAGGTGCAGAACAACAAGGCCACTCTGCAGCTCAACCGCTTCCATTTGCAGGAGGAACTTGGCAAATGGGCCAACGACTTCCGTGCCGTGGCTGCCCGACGCAAGATCTCGATTGATGTAGACACGTCCGGTGTGCCCCACGACGCCCTGCTCATTGCCGATCGCGACAAGCTGGAGCACATCTACTTCAACCTCATGTCCAACGCCCTGAAGTACACCCCCGAGGGCGGAACCATCACCACGCGCCTGAAGCTCGACTCCGGGCGATACACCATGACCGTGGCAGACACCGGCAAGGGCATTGCCCCCGAGGAGCTGCCCCGACTCTTCGAGCGGTTCTATCAGGCGCAAGGCTCCATTGGCGGCACGGGCATTGGTCTCTCGCTCGTCAAGGCCTACGTCGACCTGCATCATGGCGACATACACGCCGAGAGCCAGCCGGGCAAGGGCATGGCATTCATCATCAGTCTGCCCGACTCGCAGCCGGGCTACGACCCATCGAAGGACACCGCTGCCAACACCCAGGCACAGCAGGACAAGGAACTCGTCGACGACAGTTACGTCCCCTCCGACACCGAGGCAGAGGCGCTTGCCGAGCGCATCGTCAACGCCGAGGACTTCGACAACGACCGCCCATTAGTGCTCATCATCGACGACAACAACGGTATGCGCACATACCTGCGCTCCATACTCTCGCAAAAATACAATGTGGTGGAGGCACCCGACGGCAAGCAGGGTCTCGACAAGGCGCGCCGCTTTGTGCCGCAATTAGTTGTGTGCGACGTGATGATGCCCGTGATGGACGGCTTGGAGTTTACGCGGCAGATGAAGGACGACACAGCCACAAGCCATATCCCCGTGATACTGCTCACCGCACGCTCGCTCACTGAGCAGCGCGAGGAGGGATATTCGGTAGGAGCCGACTCCTACATCACCAAGCCCTTCTCAGGCTCAGTGCTGCTCGCCCGTGTCGACAATCTGCTCAAGTCGCGCGTCATGCTCCGCTCCATCTTCTCGGGCGGCAAGCAAGAGGCAGTGGAGGAGGAGCGTCTCGGACAGCCCGACCAAGGCTTTGTGTCACGTCTGCGCGAGATAATAAAGAGCAACCTCGGCGACTCCGACTTTACCATCGAGCGTCTTGGCGAGGAGATAGGCTTGTCGCGCGTGCAGCTCTACCGCAAGGTGAAGGCGCTCACGGGTCAGACCCCTGTGGAGCTTCTGCGCAAGGCACGCCTCGTGAAGGCCCGCCGTATGCTTGAGCAAACCGACAAGGCAGTGTCGGAAATAGCCTACGAAGTGGGGTTCACCTCGCCGTCGTATTTCAACAAGTGCTTTAAGGATGAGTTTGGTATTAGTCCGGGAACAGTAAGAGAGTAGTTTTTGAGTTTTGAGTTTTGAGTTTTGAATTGTCGGATTTGGAGTTTTGAGTTTTGAATTTTGAGTTTTGAATTGTCGGCAAGCCGATTTTGAGTTTTTGAGTTTTGAATTTTGAATTATTAAATCACAATTCAAAATTGAATAATTCAAAATCGCCAACGGCGACAATTCAAAACTCAAAATTCAAAACTCAAAATTCAAAACTCACAATTCAAAATTCAGGCTCATCCGATATTTGGAGTGATTTATCCAGGCGTATTTGGAGTGATTTATCCAGGCGTTTATCAGTATACAATGCGCCCCGAAGGGGCAACTCTCCACAGCCCAGGGCATCGCCCTGGGTAAACGGATACAAACAACCAACGCGCCCTGTAAGGGCAACTCTAAAAATAACAATGGAATGTTAGAGTTGCCCTTACAGGGCGCATTGTCCGTAAATTCCTTATACCCAGGGCGATGCCCTGGGCTATGGAGAACATTGGGCTTTCAGCCCGCTTTGGTTTGATTTTTCACACACAGGCTTTCAGCCCGCTTTGGTTTGACTTTTGACACAGGATTTTTAATCTACCTTAAAAAATCCGTCTTCATCTACATCATCACTACTGATATCTTCAGTATGGCCTGCTTGGATGTATTGCGTCGTCGACGTAGCTATCATACCTACAGTATCGATAGCGATAACATTAATTTGTGGTTTTTGATATTCCTTCTTTTCCATAATTGTTTTTGTTTTTATTTGATTATAATTTTCTTAGTCTTTCCCGACTTCATTCTCACGATGTTCACACCCTTCTGTGGCTCATGTAGACGCTTACCGCTGAGGTCGTAGTATTCCGCCTCGGCATCGTTGAGCACGTCGAGCGCATCGGGAGTGTTGATGCCAGTTGTAGAGCCGTCAATGCGCATTGCGAGTCGGGCAGGGCCGTTTGCCGCATTGCCGTCGAGCCAAGCGCGGAACGGACTAACCTTGGCGCCTTTCACATGATTCGAACTCATCAGTTCAGCCACATTCCAGAAGCAGTCCTTTGATATCACATAACCGCTGTTGACTTCCTTTGTATTGTAAGTGCCGTGGAATGTCATGCCGCCCACGTTTTGATCTGATATTGCCATGTTCAACTCTGCATCGTTAGCGCCAAATGTCAGCGCTGCTTCGGTGCCGTTGCGCTTTACCACGCATGGAGTTCCGGCTGCC
>ULYE01009025.1_pt1 | contig 26031 bp, 19 predicted proteins | sample 1961921 | NCBI WGS metagenome assembly ULYE01 (sample SAMEA4835856, study PRJEB28245) | human gut metagenome | biome: gut microbiome; material: fecal sample | place: Denmark | collected 2008 | reverse complement strand
CATTTATTATATAGTGTTTAATCTGTTGCGTTAACCAAGCAGCATTATTGATTTTTCTTTCCTCATCGCCTCTTTTGGCACATATGCCGTAGCTACCAAGCATCCCTCAAACAACTCCACGACCACTCTCTGTTGCCCGGCAATTCTTGCCACTCTGCCATGAATGCCCTTGAATTCACCTTCTGTCACAACAATATTATCACCCAGTTTGAACTGAATGTTGTCTGATGTGACTGGAATTATGTGAGGATTCTTAATGGAGGTGAGTCTGATGAAGTTATTCATCGCTTCATCACAGATGGTAAGTGGAGGATTACGGTCGGGATTGTCTTGACGTTGGGAAGTGTGGTCGAAGTAATAACTTAGTAGATTCCTGCTTTCATTAGTACTTACTTTGATTTCATAGAGCAATGTTTCAACTTGTTCTGCTGTAGCATGAACAAAAAGGAATGATGGGAGAAGAGGCTCTGTTATGATTCGCTTCTTTCCTTGCTTCCTTACCTCTTTATAACGCATTGGAACATAACATTCAAATCCTTTAGTTTCTACAAATGCTTTTGCCTTGATAATACGTCCATATGAAACTCGCAGAACAAACCATTGCTTGCTTGCATCAGGCACATTCTCTACCGACACCCCATTCCTGACATCATCAGAAATGGAGGGCGTGCGGGAGGTAAGTCCTGCACTTGGACACGATAAGCCAGTGTCGGATGGCTGCCCATTATACAATGAAGCGTCTGCCTTTGGAGACAGGTTGGTAGTATCTTCCAATGTTGTTCAGAGGTTAGATTAAAACCAACAGACTTATTCTTGATAGAATTGTCATAATTTGACTACAAAGATAGGAAAACTAAACAAGAATGGAAAAAGAAAACAAGAAAAATATTTGTGTTGTGGAGTTTTTTTATTTATTAGGGCTGTTTGTCGTCAATAGAACGGCAAACAGCCTTAATAAAAGTTGTGTTCTATGTAAGTACATAACTACTGTGATATTCTACGTTTCTTCTTTGGCAGAGCCCCCAATCCTATCTTCTGCGTTCCATCCCAATTGGTGAGTTGGTCGGCACAGCCGTTGGAACCTCTAGTTGTGACATTGGTTTTTTTGCCATTAGTGACAATACTATCGAGCACTGTCTGTCGTCTGTTTTCTCTTGCTTGCTCCTCACGCTTCGCCTCTTCCGCAAGGCGGGCCTCTTGTTCCTTTCGAGCTTTGACCATCTTTGCAGCATCGTTATACTCAGGTTCGTCCAACAATTCGTTCCACTTATGGGATAGTCTCTCATAGTCAGACCGAAGTGTACTTAATTCACTCTCTGCTTTGTCTGCACGTGTCGTTTCTGCATTCTTGGCGGTTCGCAGCCTATCCACAGCATCAGCATCAATTAGAGTCAATCGGTATTTGAGTCCATCAACTTCCTCGGTAAGTGTAGTTACTTTAGCATTAAGGCTCTTTATTTTGGCATCATTTTCTGAAATAACGCCGTCTTTTGCTTTCAGTTCTTGCGAAAGACTATCCTGAATTGGGGTATAATTTAGGTTTCTGTATCACATGAGTGTTACTGCAGTGTCAGTCAACAGAAACTCCAGTACCAGACGTGTGAAACTCCAGTATCAGTTGGGTAGTATTGAATCGGTACTGGAAAATCGCAATGACATAAATTGTCTATTAAAGTATAGCTGATATCTTTTTTGTATCTATAATAAAAGCATTATCTTTGTACCCGAAATAAAAACAACAAATAAAATATCAAGGAAAAATAATATGGAAACAAGAAAAGAAATAGCAGCAGAAAAGAAACGTTGTGGTTTGCATAATTGCACTCAGGCTGTGCTCTGCACCTACCACGACTTCGCAGGAATGGAAGAAGAAACCATAAAGAATGCTGGCAATGCATTTGCAGCAGGAATGGGTAATATGGAGGGTACTTGTGGAGCTCTTGTTGGGGCTGGCATCATACTCGGACTTGCCACTCAGGACAAGGCGAAATCTATTAAGGGTATGAGACAAATTATGGATAAATTCAAGCAGCGCAATGGTGCCACGCAATGCAAATTGCTAAAAGGTGTGGGCACAGGAAAGGTGCTTCGCGAATGTCCTCTTTGTGTGGCCGATGCTTCTGAGTTTCTGGAAGAAATCCTGGAAAAGGAAGGCGTAAAGAAGTAACGACATGGCTAAGTATAAAGCAATTAACGAGCAAGACTGCTGCATGGCATGTGGTGTTGGGCTTACCCAGTGGAGATCGTTGTGATAATATGATTACAGGTATGTAGGAAGAAAAAAGTGGAGGGATAGACAACAAATTAAGGCTTTTTAAGTTATATATTATATATGATTAAGGAATCTGAATAAAAACAATAAAATCAACCGTTTAAATGATGAAAAGATTTTTCATGTATCTTCTGGTGGCCATGCTTATGCCATTGGCGGCAATGGCACAGTCGATGACCGACGACCAGGTGATGGCGTATGTTGTCAAGGAACATGCTGCGGGCACGTCGAATGCGCAGATAGTGACGCAGCTTATGCAGCGTGGAGTGGACATACAGCAGATAAGACGCGTGCGTAATAAGTACGAGAAACAGATGAAGCAAGGCTCAACTGCCAATGTGGCTGTAGGAGTTGCCGAAAAGGACGATTCGCGTATGCGTACCAACAACGGAAAGAAACGTTCTGACTATGGTGAGGAATCCGCCAAGGAAGCGGCTCCATATTCCAACTATCGTGTGATGGCTGAGCGTGACAACACGTATGAGCACACCTATGACGAGGACGACCAGGAGTATATGGACTATCAGACCGAGTTGGAGGGATTGGTGCCCAACGATACGGCTGCCATTGTGAGACAATACTATGCTGAGCTGAAAAAGAAGCGCAACAAAGTGTTCGGACGTGACATATTCAACAACAAGGACCTCACTTTTGAGCCTAACATGAATATTGCCACACCGCAGAACTATCGACTTGGTCCTGGTGATGCCGTGATAATCGACATCTACGGTGCATCACAGAAGACAGAACAGTGCACGGTGTCGCCCGATGGTGAGGTTACTATCGAGGGCTACGGCCCAGTGCAGGTGAGTGGTCTCACTGTTGCTCAAGCCAATGCCCGTTTGCGCTCAACACTTGGCTCGCGATATGCAAGCAGCAAAATAAAGCTTACTGTGGGACAGACACGCACCATCATGGTAAATGTGATGGGCGAGGTGAAGTTGCCTGGCACATACACTCTGTCGGCATTCGCAACTGTGTTCCATGCCCTGTATATGGCAGGAGGCACAAACGACCTCGGAACATTGCGTAATATTAAGGTATACCGCAACAACCGACTCGTTACTGTGGTTGACATCTACGACTATATTCTCAATGGAAAGCTGACAGGCAATGTACGTCTTGCCGACAACGACGTCATCGTTGTGGGACCTTACGACTGTCTTGTAAGCATTTCAGGCAAGGTTAAGCGACCTATGCTCTATGAGATGAAGCAAAACGAGTCGGTGGCGTCCGTACTGAAATATGCAGGCTCGTTTACAGGTGATGCTTATCGCAAGGCGGTACGTGTGAACAGAAAGACGGGCAAGGAATACGCTGTGTTCAACGTAGGCGAGTTCGATTTCTCAAGCTTCCATATTGCTGATGGCGACTCTGTGACAGTAGATTCAATACTTCCGCGTTATGAGAACACTGTTGAGGTGAAAGGAGCCGTGTTCCGTCCGGGTATGTACAACTTGGGAGAGCAGGTGAACAGCGTGCGCACACTTATTGAACATGCAGAGGGAGTGACCGAGGCTGCCTTTGTCAACCGTGCTGTGATGCACAGAATGAAGGCCGACCGCACTCTCGAAGTAGTGAGTGTTGATTTGGCAGGCATCATGAGCGGCAAGGTGGCCGACATACCATTGAAGGAGAACGACGTGCTCTTTGTGCCCACAAAGCAAGACCGACAGGAGCAGCGCACCATAACCATCAGGGGCGAGGTGCAGTATCCTGGTATATACAAGTACGCTGACAATGAGACAGTGGAAGACTTCGTGCTTCAGGCAGGCGGACTTACCGACAAGGCATCGACAATAAACCTTAGTGTGAGTCGACGTGTGAGCGACCCTAAGGCACTTGCTCCCGATAGCGTGATAGCCAAGACCTACACACTGGCATTGAAGGATGGATTTGTTATTGATGGAGAGCCTGGCTTTGTGCTTATGCCTTTCGACGAGGTTTATGTGCGCAAGAGTCCTGCCTACATGGAGCAGAAGAATGTGACGATTGAAGGCGAAGTGATGTTTGCGGGTACATATACACTCACAGCTAACAACACACGCTTGAGCGACCTATACAAGCGTTCGGGTGGTAGCAACGGATTGGCCTATATACGTGGCGCGCGCTTGATGCGACGTGCAACCGAGGCTGAGAAGGCCCGTATGCGCACTGCATTGCAGATGGAGCAGGAACAGCAGCAGAAGAATCTCTTGCAGCTTGCAGCCAGCACCAATAGCAGCAGTCTGCAGAATGTGGCTGAGGGTGCAAAGAAGGCAAATATATCTAAGTTTAATGTGCCTGATGAGTATCCCGTGGGCATCGACCTTGAGGCAGCTATCAACAATCCTGGTTCGGATGCGGACATGGTGTTGCGCGAAGGCGACAAGCTGGTAGTGCCGCAGTATAACGGAACTGTTAAGGTGAATGGAGCCGTGATGTATGCCAATACTGTTGCTTTTGAGCAGGGCAAGCGTGCATCCTACTACATCGACCAGGCTGGAGGGTATGCCAACGATGCTGTGAAGAGCAAGGGCTACATTATATATATGAATGGTAAGGTGGCAAAGCTGAGCAAGGGTGCCAAGGTGCAGCCGGGATGCGAAATCGTGGTTCCTGCCAAGCTGAAGCGCAAGATGAGCGTGGCCGAGACAATGAGTTTGGGCTCAAGCATGTCGTCGATTGCAGCTATGATTGCCACTATTGCAAATCTGGCAAAATAAAGACATAGAGAGGCAATAACAATGAAACATGAGACTGGTATCTTTGTGAAGACTAAAAAGATGTTGCTTATGAGCATAAGGGTCTTCCTTGGATTGATGTTGTTTGTGGGGCTTGTCAGTGGCAAACCCATCGACAAAGGTTTAGTGTTGAAAGGTAGTGTAGTAGACAACGAGGGTAAAGGCATTGCTGGAGTTGTGGTTAACAACGGACGGGAGTTTTGCCTTACCGACAAGAATGGCGCATGGCAGTTGCCCACTGACACTGCCGTGAGCAAGTTTGTGGCTATTTCCACTCCACGCGAATACAAGTTGCCTCAGACCGATGGCATAGCAGAAGGATTCTACATGCCTGTGGCTGAGGCTATGGCAGAGAGTCCTAAAGCCAAATTTGTGTTGCACAAGCGCGACACGGTGGTAGACAAGTTCTACTATATTGCCGTAAGCGACCCTCAGATTATCAATGCTCACGACATGAAGCGATGGCGCAACGAGACGGTGCCGAGCATAATGCACACTGCCTCGTTGCTGCAAAAGACTGGCGAGGTGATAGGTATGTCGTTGGGAGATTTGGTGTTCGACAACATGAATTTATACTCTCAGTACAAGCAGTCGATACGCAGCCGCCGCATGACATTCTTCCAGTGCATAGGCAATCACGACCTACAGAAAGCCTATCCCGACCTTCATAACTCCGAGCTTGGAGCTGAGCACTATGCCGAACGCGTGTTCGGAAAGTTTTTCGGTCCAGTGAACTATTCCTTCAACATTGGCAAGTGTCATGTGATAACGATGAAGAGCATCAACTATCGAGGTAACTGCAAGTATGAGGAGGAGATAACCGAGGAGGACATGCGCTGGCTTGAGCGCGACTTGAGTTATGTGCCAAAGGATGTGATGGTGATATTCAATATGCACGCTCCTGGATGGAACTCAATGGAGACTATCGACAACATTGAGAATGCCGATAAGCTTGCCAAGGTGCTTGCGCCTTACGTATGCCATGTGTTTGCAGGACACACTCATTTCTTTGAGAATGTGGAGGTCACTCCCCGTCTCTATCAGCACAATATAGCTGCTGCCTGCGGCGCATGGTGGACAAGCAATCTTAATCGCGACGGTGCTCCTAATGGTTATATGGTGGCTACCGTCAACGGTACGGAGATGACATGGCAGTATCGACCTACCAATTCCAAGACAATGGTGCAGATGCGTGTCTACAAGCCTGGCGAGTTTCGCACACAGAAAGAGTATGTTGTAGCTAACGTTTGGGAGTGGGATACGCATTGCAGAGTGGTATGGTATGAGGATGGAAGATATATGGGACGTATGCAACAGTTCATCGACAATGATGAAGCTTTCCTGCTGACCAAGCCACGCCCTCATCAGCTTGCAAAGACACAACACTTGTTTAGGGCAAAGCCTACGTCGAAGAAATACCGTACTATCAAAGTGATTTTTACAAATAGGTTTAACCAGAGTTATACCTATACTATAGTCAATAGGAACAATCGACCGTTCCTGTTGGATAAATAGGAGTTAAGGAGTCAGGACTCCTTAACTCCTATTTTTAGAACTGCAACTCCACAACCTTGTCAATATCAGTAGGCACCGCGTCAAGAGCAATCACTATGCCCCCTTGGCACTTTTGATATTTCACTGCCTTGCGTGATACAAAGTCAACGGCTTTCTTCACGTTTTTGCCTTCCAACGGAAGGAAGAGAGACTTGTCCTTAAGGTTGAGTATATGTACATACATGCGATTGTTCTTCTCTGTGGTCACGCCCCAGTCGTGAGGAGCAATCATTCCACCGCGTGTGCCATATATAGTCTCGCCGTAAGTCTTCATCCATTCACCCATCTCCTTCATTCTTTCCACTGCTACAGCAGGCAGACAGCCGTCTGGCTGCGGGCCAATGTTCATGAGCAGGTTGGCATTACGGCCAGCGGCTTTCACGAGGTAATGTATGAGAGTGCGTGTCGACTTGTAGTTCTGGTCGGTGATTCTGTATCCCCACATACCGTTCATTGTTTCGCATGTCTCAAGCGGAAGTTGGCTTATCTTCTGTCCTGAGAGTCCGGCAGTGTTCTCGCCTGGCAGATCACGCTCGAACATCTGGAAGTCCTCACCCTCAAAAGGCGTCTCGTGATGGTTGTTGCCGATAAGGCAAGCTGGCTGCAATTTGTGGATAAGTGCATATTGCTCTGGCAAACGCCAGTCGAACGATGGGTTGAAGTCCTGGTCCCACCATCCGTCAAACCATATTGCTCCCACCTTGCCATAGTTGGTGAGCAGCTCAGTGAGCTGGTTGTTCATAAACTTATAGTAGGAATCCCAGTTCTGTGCCTCCTTAGGGCGACCCGTTCCAAGTCCGGTGCGACCTAAAGGAGCGTCTTCTCGCTGCCAGTCGATATGCGAATAGTAGAAGTGGATGTCTATGCCTTGGCGGTGGCATTCGTCGGCAAGTTCCTTCACGATGTCGCGCTTGAAAGGAGTGGCATCTACGATGTTGTAGTCAGAATACTTGGTGTGGAACATCGAGAAGCCCTCGTGGTGGCGTGTGGTGAAGCAGATATACTTGGCTCCCGAAGCCTTGATGGCCGACACCCATTCCGCCGCATTGAAGCGCGAAGGATAGAAACCGCCGGCAAGTTTGGCGTACTCCTTGTAGTTGATGTCCTTGTTGGTCATAGTCCATTCGCCAGTGGCAAGCATACTGTACAATCCCCAATGCAGGAAGATGCCAAACTTGTTGTCCTGGAAATGCTGGCGTGCCTCAAGGTTTTCCTTTGTTGGCTGATAGCCTGGTTGTGCCTGTATTGTTGGTACTGACAATGACAGTGCGAGTAGCACTGAAGTGAAAAACTTCTTCATAGATTACGTTTTGTATTAAATGGTTTGTTTAGTTGTTTTCTTTTTCCTTGGTTCTCGGCAACACGAGGTTCAGCACCACACCGATGACAGCCGAAAGACCAATGCCTGAGATAGCGAACGAGCCATTCGAGAGCACAGCTCAGCCCAAGCCCATTGTGAGCATCACCGATATGATGACGACATTGCGTGTGGCGTTCATGTCCACCTTGTTCTGCACAAGATTCTGCACACCCACACTGGCAATGGTGCCGAAGAGTAGCAGCATTATGCCTCCAAGCACAGCCTGAGGTATCGACTGCAGCAGAGCACTAAGCTTGCCCACAATGGAGAAGCAGATAGCAGTAGCGGCAGAGATACGGATTACTGCAGGCGATGTCACCTTAGTAATCGACATGGCTCCTGTCACCTCTGAGTAAGTAGTCTCGGGAGGACCACCAAGGAATGCGGATGCAAGACAGGCTGCACCGTCGCCAAGCATGGTGCGATGTATGCCAGGGTCGGCCACGAAATCCTTGTTGGCTACGGCTCCAACAACATACACGTCGCCGATGTGCTCAAGCACGGGAGCTATGGCAACGGGTATCATATATAGGAAAGGTGCCCATTGGAAGTGGGTTATGGTGTCGAAGCTTACGGGCATGGCTATCCACGAAGCGGCAGCAACACCGCTGAAGTCAACCTCGCCCATGCAAACAGCCAAGATGTAGCCTACGATGACGCCTGAGATGATAGGCACAAGTTTCATCATGCCACGGCAGAAGGTGAGCACAATGATAGAGGTGGCAAGTGCCGAGAAAGCGAGTATCCAGTTGGTTTTTGCCATATCCACTGCACTGCCCGAAAGCGAGAGTCCGATTAGAATGATGACCGGACCGATGACAACAGGAGGGAAGATGCGGTCGAGCAGACGTTTGCCCTGCCATTTCACCAACGCACTCACCACAAAATAGACGAGCGACACGGCGGTGAGTCCGGCAAGAGTGCCTGGCAGTCCCCATTGTTTTGTGGCTGCTATGATAGGTGCAATGAAGGCAAACGACGAGCCAAGGAAGATGGGCACTTTGCCTTTGGTGATGAAATGGAAGATGAAAGTGCCGATGCCGGCGGTGAAGAGAGCCGTGGCAGGATTGATTCCGATGAGCAGAGGCACAAGCACAGTTGCGCCGAAGGCTACAAACAGAAACTGAATGCCAACGATGGTTTTCTTCACAGGTGATAATTGTTCTGTGTTCATTTGTCTGTTTTTTGAATTTGTTTTATAGATGTTTTTTTAGATATTATGTCAGTTCAAGTCCCATCGATTCCACAAACGCCTTCACTTCTTTTTGTTTCATCAGTTCGTCGAACACTTCTTTCTTGGTCATGCGTCGGCTTATCTCCTCGGCTTCGGCAAGTCGCAGCGTGATGTTCACACTGCCGTTGTGCAATGTCTTGGCAAGTGTGGCGCGTATGCGTCCCTTGATGTTAGCCACTTGGTCGAGTAGCATTTGGTTGTCTACCACGATTTCGATGTTAGGGAAATCGGCGATGCGTGGCTTCATGTTTTTCATTCTCGACGCCAAGGCTATCATCTTTTGCGGCATACGGTTGCACATCGACAGCCATTGCAGGTCGAGCATGTCCTGCGTGAACTCCTCATTCTCCTCTTTGTTTGTTATCTCAGCCTCCTTCTTCACCTCAGTCTGCTGCTTTTGTTGCAGACTTTGAAAGGTGATGCCAAGTCCTGACAGTTTCAGTGCAGGACGTTTCGGAGCGTTGTTTGTCGATGTGGAGACAGTTGCCGAAGCGGCAGAGCGTGGCATGTGTGCTGCTGTCATCTGTGCAGTAGCCTCGTCCATGGCAGTAGCGAGAACTGCAGCGTCGCCATTGGGCACGGCAATAGTAGCCGCTGCCTCTGTGGTTCTTGAGGCCCGGCTTAAGTTCTTGCCCGGGGCAGCCACCTGCTGAGCCGCCGTAGTCCGGGAAGCCATAATATGTTTAAACAGGGATTTCAGTCGTTTGGGGCTACGCCCCGCACCTTCCGAAGTGTCTTCAGGTTGTGTTATCTGTGCCACCTGGATGAGCGTTAGCTCTACAAGCAGTCGCTTGTTGCTGCTCTGTCGGTAGTTTAGGTCGCACTGGTTCATCAGTTTCAATGCGGTATACAGGAAGCGCACGGGGCAGCGTCTTGCCTGTTCGGCATACTTCTCGCGCTGCTGTTGGCTCACTTCGAGTAGTGGCAGAGTGGCAGCATCCTTAGCCATAAGCACGTTGCGCACGTGTGATGCCAAGCCATTGATTAGGTTGCCACCGTCGAAACCCTTCTCTATGATAGAGTTGAGCAGCACCATTATGTCGCTCACCTTGTTCTCCATAGCGAGTTCTACGATGCGGAAATAGTAGTCGGCATCAAGCTCGTTGAGGTCTTCTATCACCTTTGCATAGGTGATGTTGCCCTGGCAGAAGCTTGCAGCCTGGTCGAATATCGAGAGTGCGTCGCGCATACCGCCATCGGCTTTCTCGGCAATCACCGCAAGAGCCTCTTCCTCGTAGCTTATGCCTTCCTTCTCGGCAACGCGTTTAAGATGGGCTATAGTGTTCTCCACTGTCATGCGCTCGAAGTCATAGATTTGGCATCGAGACAGGATTGTGGGCAAAATCTTGTGCTTCTCGGTTGTGGCGAGAATGAATATGACATGTGCAGGCGGTTCCTCAAGTGTCTTAAGGAAAGCGTTGAAGGCAGCCTGCGAAAGCATGTGCACCTCGTCAATGATGAACACCTTGTACTTGCCTACCTGTGGCGGGATGCGTGTCTGTTCCATAAGCGACTTGATGTGCTCCACTGAGTTGTTGCTCGCGGCGTCAAGCTCGAAGATGTTGTAGGAACGTTGTTCGGCGAAAGCCTTGCAGCTCTCACACTCGCCACATGCCTCTCCCTCGGGGGTGGGGTTCATGCAGTTGATGGCCTTTGCAAAGATGCGGGCGCAAGTGGTCTTGCCCACTCCTCGCGGACCACAGAATAGGTAGGCGTGAGCCAGCTTGCCACTCTTCACTGCATTGCGGAGTGTAGTGGTGAGCGCCGACTGTCCGACCACCGAATCAAACGACGTCGGACGGTACTTGCGTGCTGAAACTATATATTCTCCCATAATATTATAATGTGCTTTGTTTGTATTCAACTGCAAACTTACTATAAAAAAATCGATTTTCGTGTATGAATACGAAAAATTATGAGTAAGTTTGCACTCAAATTAAGTAATAATGGGTCGTCTAAAACTTTTATGGGCTCTCGTCAGCCATTACAAATACGCTATCACTATTGTTGTGGGCATTCTCCTTGTGGGATTTGTCGATGAGAATAGTTTCATGCATCGTGTCCAGTTGGAGATGCAGATTAGCGACCTCACGGATGAGATAAACCGCTACAACGAGCAAAATGCAGCCGACCTGCAGCAGCTTCGTGAGCTTAGGCGAGGAGCCAAGGCCTATGAGCGCATTGCACGTGAGCGATATTTCATGCAGGCCGATGATGAGGACATATATGTGCTCAGCGACGACGAAAAACCAGTAACAAGCAATAATGAAACAATTGAGTAAACTCCAAAGCACACTGTTCCTGATTGGCGGAGTGCTTATGGTTGTGGGTGCAGGCTGCTATGCGTTCCTTGTGGCGCAGCAGGTGGTCTGCTGGGTATATCTTGTGGGTGCGCTGATATTTGCCTCGATGCAGGTGAACCAGACATATGAGGGCAACAGCCCTACTATCAAGCGCCTGAAGCGAATAATGACCACAGCCGACATCTTCTTCGTTTTGTCAGGACTATTGATGGTGGACAGTGCCTACATGTTCCTTCGCGACTCGTTCAGCGACACTGTGACCTATCTCAACCTTATATATAATAAGTGGGTGCTCATGCTGCTTGTGGCTGCAATACTCGAAATGTATACCATGCACCGCATTGGCTCGGAGCTGAAGAAGGAAGAGGCTGAGTAATTATTATTTGTTATTTATTAATTATGAATTGGGTGTTTGACGGGAGATTGGAGAGTTGAAAAAATTCCTAAATAAGAATAATCATTTTTTAAATCTCATAGAAAATCATCCATTATTCAACAATACATATTACCTTTGCCTTCATACAAAGACACGTAACATTAGTTTATGAATAAAATATTATACGCATTTCTTACAGTTCTGGTGTTCGCATCGTGTGCCAACCAGTACAATATCCAAGGTTCGTCAAATGTTTCTACACTTGACGGACGTATGCTGTACTTGAAAATTCTGAAGAACAATGATTTCAAGAGTTTGGACTCTTGTGATGTTGTCCACGGACAGTTTCAGTTCAACGGCTCTTTCGACACTGTTTGTATGGCCAACATATTCATGGATGACGAAAGTGTGCTGCCACTTGTGCTTGAGAAAGGCGATATAAATATAAAAATCGACAATACACAGCAGACGGTCAGTGGCACTCCGCTTAACGATGAGCTGTTCAAGTTTTTCAATAAGTACAACCAACTGAAGAATCAAGAAGCCGAACTCGTTCATACTCACGACCGCGCCATAATGAATGGTCAGGACATGAACGTGGTGAACCAGCGTCTTAATGCCGAGGCTCAGCGTCTGTCGGAACAGGAAGACAAGCTTGTGACATCGTTTGTTACGGAGAACTTCGACAATGTGCTCGGACCGGGCGTGTTCTTCATGGTGACAATAGGCAATCCTTATCCCGAGCTTACTCCCTGGATAGAGGACATCATGAGCAAGGCCACCGAGAAATTCAAGAACGATGCTTACGTGAAGGATTACTATCAGAAGGCACAGGAAAATCAGGCCATAATGAACGGAATGAGACAACCTGACAACATGCAGCCGGCTCAAGCCACCGACATGCAGCCGGCTTCCGCTACCGACATGCAGCATGCTCCGCAGTCTGTGCCCCAAGGTCCTACTCCTAACGAGATGGCAAAACCAGCAGAATAACTCATACTCATAAATTTATATGAAGACACTTATATTTGGAGGAAAAGTTGTCAACGAAGGCAAGGTGCTCACAGCCTCGGTTGTGGTTGACAACGACACCATTACAGACATTATAGAAGGTACAGATACTCCCCGTGGCAGCTACGACCAGATCGTAGATGCTACGGGGTGTTTTGTATTGCCCGGCGTGATTGACGACCATGTGCATTTCCGTGACCCTGGTCTTACTCAGAAGGCTGATATGCAGACTGAAAGCCGTGCCGCTGCCTTTGGTGGAGTGACATCCTATCTCGACATGCCCAACACCAAGCCGCAGACTACAACTATCGACGCTCTTGAAGCCAAATATGCCGATGCTGCAAAGAAGTCGCATGTGAACTATGGCTTCTTTATCGGTGCCACCAACAACAATATCGAGGAGGTGTGCTCTGTCAATCCGCAGCATGTGCCTGGCATCAAACTGTTCATGGGCTCAAGCACGGGCAACATGCTTGTTGACAAGCGCGACGTGTTGAAGCAGCTCTTTGCCAACTCGCCATTGCCTATCATGGCGCATTGCGAGGACACCGACATCATCAACCGCAATATGCAATTGGCCAAGCAGAAGTATGGCGACGACCCTGCGGTGGAGCATCATCCCGAGATACGCTCTGAGGAAGCTTGCTGGGAGTCGACACGCCTTGCCGTGGAACTTGCCAGCGAGACTGGAGCACGTCTGCATGTGGCTCATCTCACTACAGAGCGCGAACTGCAGCTCTTTGGCTCTGACCCTAAAATCACGGCTGAGGCTGTTATTGCTCACCTCTTCTTCTGCGATGACGACTATAAGACATTAGGTACACGCATAAAATGCAACCCTGCCATTAAGACACGTGCCGACCGCGATGCCTTGCGCCGTGCCCTCAGCGACGGACGTATAGCTACTGTAGGAACCGACCATGCACCGCATCTACTTTCTGATAAGGAGGGAGGATGCGCCAATGCTGCTTCGGGAATGCCGATGGTTCAGTTTTCGCTCGTGGCTATGCTTGAGCTTGTTGACGAGGGAGTGCTCAGCATTGAGCGTCTTGTGGAGCTTATGGCTCATAATCCTGCCCGACTCTTCGAGATTGCCAAGCGCGGATTCCTGCGCAAGGGTTATAAGGCCGACATTGTTCTTGTCAAGCCGCAGTCGCCTTGGACTGTCGACAAGGATTGCATTCAGAGCAAGTGCGGTTGGAGTCCTATGGAGGGACATACCTTCCAGTGGCAGGTGCGCACAACAATGTGCAACGGACACATTATATATAATAATGGTGCGTTTGACAATGAGAGTAGGGGCGAGGAACTGCGTTTCCGCACAGCGGAATAAGTGATGTTATGCTGAAATACATAGACTACGCCATATCCTCGCTACGCCCCTACATCAACTGGCTCTACTTCTATCACGCCTGGGGACTTGCCGGCAAACCGCAAGAAGAGAAGGAACGTATGCGTAAGGAGGCGGATGCCATGCTCGACACATTCGAGAGACGCTACCACACACATGCTGTCTTTGGAGTGTTCGACGCCAATAGCGATGGCGACGACCTTATCATCAATGGCATACGCCTGCCTATGCTGCGCCAGCAGCATCCCACTAAGGAGGGAGAGCCCAATCTGTGCCTTGCCGACTTTGTGCGACCCTTGACGGGAGGCATAACGGATAGGGTGGGGGCTTTTGCCACTACTGTCGACGCTGCAATGGAGCATGACTTCATGACTGATGACTTCAAGCGAATGCTTTCGCAGACACTTTCCGACCGACTTGCCGAAGCTACTGCCGAACTGATGCATCTTGAGGTGAGGCGCAAATATTGGGCATACGCTCCTGATGAGCAACTATCCATGCGCGAGCTTCTGCGTGAGGACTATCAAGGCATACGGCCTGCCGTGGGCTATCCGTCAATGCCCGACACAAGCATGAACTTCTTGCTCGACCAACTCATCGATATGAAGCGCATAGGCATACACCTTACTGAGAGCGGGGCAATGCGCCCTCATGCCTCGGTGTCGGGACTTATGTTTGCCCATCCCAAGGCCCACTACTTCGACCTTGGCAAGATTGGCGACGACCAGTTGCGCGACTATGCCCGACGCAGGCACATACCCGTGGAGCTTGCACGCCGCTTCCTTGCGTCGCGCCTGTAGAATAGAAATAAAACAAAGATATGATAGCACGAATATTCATATTCATAATTCTCGCGACGATATTGCCCGATGTCTACGTCTATCGTCGCTATCTTCGCCGTCGCTTCGACCTCGCAGCTTGGCAACGTCTGTTGTGGTGGTTGCCAGGTGTGGCAATGATAGCCGCTACATTAATGTATACGATGATCGACAATTTTGCGCCCGACAACCTCACATGGTTCAACATCTATCTCTTTATGCTTGGACTCATTGTCGTGCCAAAGCTGTTGTTCGTGGTTTCATCGCTTGTGGGACGGCTTGTGCGCCGCGTGTTTCATCTGCACCGCAACTGGGGCAACTACATCGGACTTGTGATAGTGCTCGGCGAGTTGTATGTCTTGTTCACGGGTTCTATGCTTGGTCCCGACCGTTTGCGGGTGAACGAGGTGACACTTGAGTTCAACGACCTTCCGCAGGCATTTGATGGCTATCGCATTGTGCAGTTCTCCGATGCCCATCTCGGTTCTATGCGCACTGAGCTTCTCAGTCGAGCTGTCGACGAAATCAACTCACAGCGTCCCGACATGATAGTGTTTACAGGCGACCTGCAGAACATGCGTCCGCAGGAACTTACACGCCATGCTCCTGTTCTCGCCCGACTTCATTCGCGAGACGGAATTTATTCGGTGCTTGGCAATCACGACTATTCGGAGTATCTGCCCAGTCTGCCCGAAACAACCAAGCGAGCGTATGAACGCCAGACACGCAGCTTCGAGACTTCTATTGATTGGAATCTATTGCTCAACGACCGACGCATCATACGTCGCGGACAAGACTCACTGGTGGTAGCAGGCGGGGAGAACGACGGACTTCCACCGTTTCCACAGAAAGCCGATCTAAAGCGCACATTGCGTGGAATATCTTCCAAGTCGTTTGTTGTTATGCTTCAGCACGACCCTTCGGCTTGGCGACGCTCCATATTGCCCTACTCCAAGGTGCAGCTCACCTTAAGTGGCCATACCCACGGAGGACAGTTTAGTTTGTTTGGATTGCGTCCTACACAGATAGTGGGCAAGGAAGACGCAGGACTCTATAGCGAGGGCAACCGCAAGCTGTTTGTGTCTACTGGTCTTGGTGGCTTTGTGCCTTTCCGCTTCCATATGGACCCCGAAGTGGTGGTGATAACCCTCCGAAAGAAATGACAAATACAAGAAAACAATTAATAACTGATAATTTATAATTAATAATTGAAGAAAGTGATGAACATTTTATATCGTATTTACCAGCTATTTATAGCTCTCCCCTTGATAGCCATCTATACATTGATAACATGCATTATAGTCATCATTGGCTGCGCCATAGGCAATGGCCATTTCTGGGGCTACTATCCCGGCAAGTGGTGGGCACAGTTTATTGTGCGCATACTTCTGTTGCCTGTAAAGGTGGAGGGTAGAGCGAATTTGCAGAAAGGCCAGTCGTATGTGTTTGTAGCCAATCATCAAGGCTCCTTCGACATATTCCTTATCTACGGTTTCCTCTGCCGCAACTTCAAGTGGATGATGAAGCGACAGCTCCGCCAAATGCCTTTTGTTGGCAAGGCATGTGAGTCTGCCCACCATATATTTGTTGACAAGCGTGGCCCGAGCAAGATACGCGAGACCTACGACCGTGCTCGCCGCACCTTGCAAGGAGGTATGTCGCTTGTGGTGTTCCCTGAAGGAGCACGCTCGTTTACAGGACACATGGGTGTCTTCAAGCGTGGTGCATTCATGCTTGCCGACGACATAGAACTGCCCGTAGTGCCACTTACCATCAATGGTTCTTTCGACATAATGCCCCGTCAGCGCGACATGCGTTGGGTGAAATGGCATCCTCTCCGCCTCACTATCCATAAGCCTATCCAACCTATAGGCAAGGGAACTGAGAACATAAAGTATCTTGAGGAGGAGAGCTATAAGGCAGTGATGTCTGGTCTTGTGGATGAATATAAGGGTTTTGTGGAAAATCCCGACCAATAAACTCTACAATAGTCAGATTTATTATTTTTAATACATTAATGCTTTGCTTTTACAATAATCTTAGTACTTTTGCATAAAAGTAGATTATTTTTATTTTTCAACGATAATTATGAATAATAGCGACAGCATAGTAATCATCCCTACCTATAACGAGAAGGAGAACATCGAGAAAATCATACGTGCGGTGTTCGCACTTGAAAAGAAGTTCAACATTCTTGTGATTGACGACGGTAGCCCCGACGGCACAGCCAAGATTGTGCACCGACTCATAGACACGGAGTTCAACAACCGACTCTTTATACTTGAGCGTAGCGGTAAACTCGGACTTGGCACTGCCTACATCACAGGCTTCAAGTGGGCTTTGCAGAACAATTACGACTACATCTTCGAGATGGATGCCGACTTCTCTCACGACCCCAACGACCTTCCGCGCCTCTATTCTGCCTGCCATGACGAGGGTTACGACGTGGCTATTGGCTCGCGCTATGTAAGTGGAGTGAATGTGGTAAACTGGCCTATCGGTCGTGTGCTTATGAGCTACTTCGCCTCTAAATACGTGCGCTTTGTCACAGGCTTCAGTGTACACGACACCACAGCCGGCTTCAAGTGCTACCGACGTTGTGTGCTTGAGTCGATACCTCTCGACCAAGTGCGCTTCAAGGGGTATGGCTTCCAGATTGAGATGAAGTTCACCGCCTACAAGATGGGCTATAAGATTAAGGAAGTGCCAGTGATATTTGTCAACCGTCGCGAGGGTGTGAGCAAGATGAGTGGAGGCATATTCGGCGAAGCCTTCTTTGGCGTTATGCGATTGCGCTGGGATGGATGGTTCCGCAAGTATCCAGTGGCAAAACACTGATTATAGTTATGGAGATAAAGGAAATAAGTAAATTATATGAAGCCCTGCCACAGTGCGGGGCTTTTTTGAAAGCTATTGGCGACAAGTCGGTGAGGCATGTGTTTCTTAAGGGAATGCTTGCCTCATCGGCTTCTGTGTTTTTTGCTGCCGTAGCAGGCAAGAAGAGCAAGAAGGAGCAGCCGCTTACTGCTGTCTTCGTGCTTCAGGATAATGATGAGGCTGGATATTTCTATCACGACCTCACGCAGATACTCGGCACCGACAACGTGCTCTTCTATCCCTCGTCCTATCGTAGGGCTGTGAAATACGGACAGCGCGACTCTGCCAACGAGATATTGCGCACCGAGGCTCTTAGCCGACTTGCGGCTGTTGAGGGCAAAGGTAAGAGGTCGGATTCATCTGCCAAGAGTCAGCAGGGCGCATATCTGTATGTTGTCACATGTCCTGAGGCATTGAGCGAACTTGTTGTCTCAAAGCGCCGACTCGATGAGCGTACCATAAACATTGCCGTTGGCGACATCGTGAATCTTGCCGACTTGGGTCGCCAATTGCGCGAGTTTGGCTTTAAGGAAGAGGATTATGTGTACGAGCCTGGTCAGTTTGCCATGCGCGGAAGTATTGTCGATGTCTATTCTTATTCGTCCGAGCTGCCTTTCCGCATCGACTTCTTTGGCGACGAGGTAGACACTATACGCACGTTTGAGGTGGCAGACCAGTTGTCGAAGGACCATAAGAAGGACATTCAGATTGTGCCCGAACTGGCTCAGATTGTAGAGGACAAGCAGCCCTTCACGGCTCTCTTGCCCGACGATGCCACGCTTGTGATAAAGGACCGCTTGTATCTCTGCTCCGCAGTAGAGAAGATTTACGACGAGGGCTTCTCGTCGCAGGCTCTTGCGTCGCGGCTTGAGGGTGCCACGGAGATGGAACAGGAACAGATAATGCGCGACATGCGCAAGGAGAACAATCTTGTGTCGGGTGTGCGCTTCCGCGAAGAGATATGCAAGTTTCGCTTTGTGGAGTTCGGACCACAGCCTACAGGCACTCCTCAGGCAACCATTGCCTTCAGCATCTCTCCCCAACCGCTCTTCCACAAAAACTTTGAATTGCTCGCCAAGACTCTTGAGGACTATCTCCTGCAAGGCTACAAACTCTATATCCTTGCCGACTCCGAGAAACAGACACGCCGCTTGAAGGAGATATTCGAAAGCGATGAGTTGAAGGCGTTGCGCAATATCCATCACGACAAGTCGCCTAATTCCGAGGCTTTGTCTGTGGCCGATCGTCTGGAGTTTACTCCCGTCGACCATACTCTTCATGAGGGCTTTGCCGACAACGATCTTCGTCTGTGCTTCTTCACCGACCATCAGATCTTCGACCGTTTCCATAAATACAACCTCAAGTCGGATAAGGCCCGCACGGGCAAAATGGCTCTCACCATGAAGGAGTTGCAGGAGATGGAGCCTGGCGACTTCATTGTGCATATCGACTTTGGCATTGGCAAGTTTGGCGGTTTGGTGCGTGTGCCTGTGGGCGACACCTATCAGGAGGTGATACGCATCTACTATCAGCGTGGCGACATAGTGGATGTGAGCATACATTCTTTATATAAGATTTCCAAGTATCGCCGTTCCGACACAGGCGAGCCTCCTCGCCTGAGCACTCTTGGCACCGGAGCTTGGGACCGCCTGAAGGAGCGCACCAAGAAGCGCATAAAGGACATAGCGCGCGACCTCATAAAGCTTTATGCCAAGCGTCGGCATGAGAAGGGATTTGCCTTCACTGCCGATTCTTACTTGCAGCACGAGCTTGAGGCGTCGTTCCTTTACGAGGACACTCCCGACCAGTCGCGTGCCACACAGGATGTTAAGGCGGATATGGAGTCGGCTCGACCTATGGACCGTCTTGTGTGTGGCGATGTAGGCTTTGGCAAGACAGAGGTGGCTATACGCGCTGCCTTCAAGGCGGCTACCGATGGCAAGCAGGTGGCTGTGCTTGTGCCTACCACGGTGCTTGCCTTTCAGCACTACAAGACATTCCGCGACCGACTTAAGGATATGCCCGTGCGTGTGGACTATCTCTCGCGTGCCCGCTCGGCTAAGCAGACGCGTGAGGTGCTTGCCGACCTTAAGGAGGGCAAGATCGACATCCTCATTGGTACACATAAACTCTTGGGCAAGTCGGTGGAATGGCACGACCTTGGTTTGCTTGTCATCGACGAGGAGCATAAGTTTGGTGTGGCTACTAAGGAGAAGTTGCGCAAACTGAAGACCAACATCGACACGCTCACCATGTCTGCCACGCCTATTCCCCGCACTTTGCAGTTCTCGCTTATGGGTGCTCGCGATATGAGCATCATCCGCACTCCGCCACCCAACCGCTATCCTGTGCAAACCGACCTTGGTGTGTTCAGTCATGAGATAATAGCCGATGCCATCAACTTCGAGATGTCGCGCAATGGTCAGGTGTACTTTGTCAACAATCGTATTTCCAATCTGCCCGAGATTGCTGCTATGATTCATAAGTATGTGCCCGATGCCCGTGTGGCGATAGGCCACGGACAGATGAGTCCCGAGGAACTTGAGAAGATTATCATTGGGTTTATGGACTACGACTACGACGTGCTGCTCTCCACTACAATCGTGGAGAATGGCATCGACATAAGCAATGCCAACACCATCATTATTAACGATGCCCATAAGTTTGGCTTGTCCGACTTGCATCAGATGCGCGGACGTGTGGGACGTTCCAACCGCAAGGCTTTCTGCTATCTCTTGGCTCCTCCTAAGTCGGCACTCACTCCCGAGGCACGCCGCAGACTTGAGGCATTGGAGAATTTCTCTGAGCTTGGCAGCGGTTTCAATCTTGCCATGCAGGATCTTGACATACGTGGAGCGGGCAATCTGCTTGGGGCAGAGCAGAGCGGATTTATGGAGGACCTTGGCTATGAGACCTATCAGAAAATTCTGAATCAGGCTGTCACTGAGCTTAAGAACGATGAGTTCCAGGATGTCTATGCCGAAGAGATTGCCCAGGGTAGGGAAATCTCGGGTGATGAGTTTGTGGAGGACTGCTCAGTTGAGAGCGATCTTGAGATGTACTTCCCCGAATGCTATGTGCCTGGCTCCTCAGAGCGAATGTTGCTCTATCGCGAACTCGACAATATAGAGGACGACCAACAGCTCGATGCCTATCGACAACGGCTTGCCGACCGCTTCGGTCCTTTGCCTCGCGAAGGTGAGGAACTGCTGCAGGTAGTTCCGCTTCGACGCCTTGGCAAACGGCTTGGCTGCGAGAAGATAATCCTTAAGCAGGGTAGGATGCAGATGCAGTTTGTGTCCAATCCCGACTCTGCCTACTATCGCAGTCAGGCGTTCGGACGTGCGCTCAACTATATTGGCACGCACACTCGGCGCTGCAATCTTAAGGAGGTCAACGGCAAACGCTCTATGGTGATAACAGGCATTCCTACAGTGAAAGATGCTGTGGATGTTTTGACCGAAATCACGAAAATGCCTTGATTTGTTAAAATAATTAATATAAAGTTGATTGTATTTGGAAATAAAACTATACCTTTGCCCGCTCAAAAGTATTAATTAACATTTATAATCAACTTTATGCAAAGACAAAGATTTATGACAGGCCGCGAGGCTTTGCGCTTCAAGCATTTCACACGCAGAAGCTACGCCCTGTTCAGCTGCATTGGCAGGGAAGTGATTGTCTGCACCCTTAGCGTGGCAACTTTAACCTACGCCAAGGCCGAAGGCATCAGCACCAACCCGGTTAATAATGTAGCTGCGACCGACTCTTTGTATTGTGATGAAGTGAAGCTCGATGAGGTGACTGTCACCTCATCGCGTGCTCCGCTTACAGCACTGCAGTCGGCCAAGATTGTCTCTGTTATCTCACGCGACGATATTCAGCGTGCGGAGGTAGCGAGTGTTAACGATCTCTTGAAGTTAGCCACGGGCGTGGATGTCCGTCAGCGCGGTGGCTTTGGTGTACAGACGGACATTAGCATCAACGGTGGCACGTTCGACCAGATTACTATTCTATTGAATGGTGTGAACATCTCAAGTCCGCAGACTGGTCATAACGCAGCCGATTTCCCAGTTTCTCTTTCTGATATTGAGCGCATCGAGGTTCTCGAGGGTGCTTCGGCACGTGTGTTCGGTTCTTCTGCCTTTAATGGTGCCATCAATATCGTCACTCGTTCCGACAATGAGTCAAATATACGTCTGTCGGCAGAGGGTGGTTCGTTCGGAACATTCGGAGGTGATTTTGGTGTTAATCTTAAGACAGGCAGCCTTAGCCAGAAGCTCAGTGGTGGATATACCCAGAGCGATGGTGGCACTGTCAATTCCGACTTCAAGCGTCGTCGTGCCTATTACATGGGTGGCTACACTTCGCGATATGCCGACCTCACATGGCAGGGTGGACTCTCCTCGCAGGATTATGGAGCGTCTACATTCTACAGTGCTAAGTTTAATAACCAGTGGGAGGCCACACGCCGTATTATTGCGTCGGCACAGGCTGACATAAAACCATTGGGCAACGACAATCTCGTTTTCTCTCCCCAGCTATATTGGCATCGTGATGTCGACCATTACCAGCTGACACGTGGCAAGGAGGGTGCCAAGAATGGCGAGAATTACCACCGCACCGATGTTTATGGAGCTTCGCTCAATGCCCATGCTACATGGCTTCTTGGCAAGACAGCCATTGGCTTCGACCTCCGCAAGGAGCACATTATGAGTACTGCTTATGGCGATTTGTTGCCTGAGTCCGACTGGGCTTCAATACATGGCACCAACCGTAAGTACGACCATCGTGGCGACCGCACCAACACGAGTCTCTTCCTTGAGCATAATGTCATTCTTGGTGGATTTACATTGTCGGCTGGTGTGTTGGCCAACCGCAACACTGCTCTTGACAACGACTTCCGTTTCTATCCTGGTGTTGACGTTTCCTATCGTCCTAATGATTCTTGGAAGTTCTATGCCTCATGGAATAAGGCTTTGCGTGTGCCCACCTACACCGACCTTTACACCAACAACTCTGTGCAGCAGGGCGACCTTGACCTTAAACCAGAGAAGAACTCAATGTTCAAGATTGGCGCTCGCTTCCGTCATTCGGGTGTTGAGGCTTTGGTTAGCGGTTTCTACTCAAAGGGTACCGACATCATCGACTGGGTGTATACCACTGAGGAGCGCGGCAAATACCACGCTATGAATATCGGTAAACTCGACAACATGGGTTATAATGCCGACCTTACCTTGCACATGCAGGAGATAGTGCCAGGCTCTTTCATCACTCGCGTCAAGCTTGGCTATGCCTATATCCATCAAGACCACTCCACCGCTCGTCCGGTATATGGCTCGCTCTATGCCTTGGAGTATCTTCGTCATAAGGCCACTTTCCAGCTCGACCATAACATATGGAGCCGACTCTCTGCCTCATGGGCAGTGCGTTGGCAGGAGCGTATGAATGGATATACGCCATATACAAAGGTCGACCTTAAGGTTCAATGGACTGCTCCCACATATAATATATATGTAAAGGCAGACAACCTTACCGCCCATCGCTACTACGACCTTGGTGCTGTGCGCCAACCCGGATTGTGGATAATGGCGGGTGCAAGCTTTATAATTAATTAAAGAATTCTCCATCCCACACCCAGCATCAAGTGCTTGGGTGTATGGAAATTGTTCAGTGTATAACCTATATGCACAAGTGCATGTTTGGTTACATTTACTTTCAGGGCAAGAATTTCGTAGGCTCCGCCAAATTCGCCGGTGCCATTCACGAAGTTCTTGCCTATACCAAAGTTTATGTTGAAGTAAGGCATGGCAAATTCAGCGCGTGCCGAAAGCCCTAATGTCATTTGTTTTGTAGCCGACGGTCTGCGGTATTGGTCGTTGGTGTCAGGGTCTATATAGTCAACATCGTAATACAGTTTGGCAGAGCGGTCGTACACTCCGTCAAGCGACACACCAAGCTTCAACCAATGGTTTAACTTGTAAAGAGGGTTGAAGTTGAATCCCATCACTGATGCCTTTCCTTCCAATGCGTAGGGATAACCATCCTCGTAGATGCCACGCTGTCGCCATGCTCCATAGAGTATGATGTCGTAGTTGATGCTATGCTCCGTAGGTGGCAACTGTTCATGTCTATGTGCAAGACGCGATTGCCGGCGGTTTATGTAGTAGGCTGCACCCAATCGCAATGCCACAGTGTTCAGTCCGAGATTGGGAAACTGTGTGTTGCCATTGGAATAGTGGGCTGCGTTTATGCCGAAGTTCAAGTCCACATGTCGCGACAATATCCAGCGCAAGTATAGTTCAAGACCTATGTATGCTGTTACCTTCGAGCCTATCACACGGTTGTCAGGATTTCTCTCCTCGTTGTATGGGTTCCATCCAAAGGCCAGTCCTAAGTTCCACTCATAGTTTAAGGCAAGGCGGTTGCTTAGGCTTGCTATGCGTGCTCCTTGCAGCAGATACACACTCACGGGGTTGCCCAACTGTGGGTTGAAGTCGTTATATGCCACGCCAATACCCTGATATGCGTCACGGTAGATGCGTGCCTGCTCACTCTCTTCGGGAGCCGAGAAGGCATATTTCAAGTGATAGCCCATGTCATGGTTCATGGTTCTCACCTCCGGGTTGTTGCCTTTAAGGAAGTCGTTGGTATGCAGAATAGCTCCTGGCCTGTAGTCAAGCATCAACTGGTGTACATAGTGGCTGGTGGCAGTAGTGGCGGTGTCTGCTTCGTTAGCCTTGCATACTGTTGCCATGAAGACCAGCACTATAATGCTATATATATAATAAGGTGTAAATCTCATTTTCTTCTGTGGTTTATATTTTTCATAGTCCGACCACGACCGTTTCCTTCGTCTTGGTCTATTGACATGCAAATTTACTTAGAATAATGCAATTATTGTCATACTAAGTAATAAAAATCCCTCTATGTGCCATATTGACAGGTGTAGTCTGACAATGTTTGTCAGTATTTTCTTCCAACAGGTGGTTTTGGCACGCCATTTGTATATAATAAGGCGAACGCGGTTCTGAGTTTACGGAATAAGCAAATACGAAGTGTTCTTGGAAGAAGCGTTCATATAGTAATTAACAAATAAGAAATAAAAAATAAAAAAATACAACTATGGGAAAGATTATTGGAATCGACTTAGGTACTACAAACTCTTGTGTTGCCGTTTTTGAGGGCAACGAACCAGTAGTAATCGCCAACAGCGAAGGCAAGCGCACAACTCCTTCTATCGTTGGTTTCGTAAAGGACGGTGAGCGTAAGGTAGGCGATCCTGCAAAGCGTCAGGCTATCACCAATCCTAATAACACCGTATATTCTATCAAGCGCTTCATGGGTGAGACCTATGAGCAGTGCTCTAAGGAGGTTACACGTGTTCCGTTCACTGTTGTCAACGAGGGTGGCTATCCACGTGTCGACATCGACGGTCGCAAGTATACTCCGCAGGAAATCTCAGCTATGGTGCTTCAGAAGATGAAGAAGACTGCTGAGGATTATCTCGGTCAGGAGGTTACAGACGCAGTTATCACTGTTCCTGCTTACTTCTCTGATTCACAGCGTCAGGCTACCAAGGAGGCAGGTCAGATTGCAGGTCTCAACGTTCGTCGTATCGTTAACGAGCCTACTGCTGCTGCTCTTGCTTACGGTGTAGACAAGGCTAATAAGGATATGAAGATTGCAGTGTTCGACCTTGGTGGTGGTACATTCGATATCTCAATCCTTGAGTTCGGTGGTGGTGTATTTGAGGTTCTCTCTACCAATGGTGATACTCACCTCGGTGGTGACGACTTCGACCAGGTTATCATCGACTGGCTTGTTAATGGCTTCAAGGCCGACGAGGGCATCGACCTCTCTAAGGATCCAATGGCTATGCAGCGCTTGAAGGAGGCTGCCGAGAAGGCTAAGATCGAGCTTTCAAGCACAACATCTACCGAGATCAACCTTCCGTATATCTCAGCCGAGGGTGGTGTGCCAAAGCACTTGGTTAAGACATTGACCCGTTCACAGTTCGAGCAGCTTGCCCACAACCTTATCCAGGCATGTCTTGTTCCTTGTCAGAACGCTATGCGCGACGCTAAGCTCCAGACAAGCGACATCGATGAGGTTATCCTCGTAGGTGGTTCAAGCCGTATACCTGCTGTTC
>ULYE01015242.1_pt1 | contig 26068 bp, 18 predicted proteins | sample 1961921 | NCBI WGS metagenome assembly ULYE01 (sample SAMEA4835856, study PRJEB28245) | human gut metagenome | biome: gut microbiome; material: fecal sample | place: Denmark | collected 2008 | reverse complement strand
AAACTGCTGACCGTTAATCTCTACGATTGCGTACATTTAATTAATTAATATAAACGGGTTTTTCCGTTAGGCGAACAACACTGTGTTGTTACTTCTTTGAGCCTATTCGGATTAAATCGGCTGCAAAGGTACTAATTATTTGTGTAGCAAGGAAATACAGGCGGATGTTTTTTGTAAAGTTTAACAATATATAAGGCTTTGGCTAATCTATGACGCGAATGTACAATCTGTGCACCACTTATCCCACATAAAATTTGGCGGCAAGAAAAGAATTGTTTACTTTTGCGCACTATAAAGCAGCATTATGCATCAATATTCCAAGAAACAACAAGACAAAGTCACATAAAATATCAACATTGTCTTAATTATTAACATAAAATAGATAATTGACTATGAAAAGAACGTTCAAGTACATTCTGTGTGCCACTGCAGCACTGCTTGCGGCTACCACCCCGGCAAACGCCGACACCCAGCAGGGAAGCGACAACAAAGCCCCACGTCTATGGGGATGCCTCAACGGTTCAAACACATGGAACAGCGACGGGTCCGACTATGGACTATACCGCATCAACATACAGCCGGCAATAAGCATAGAAAAGATTTTCACCAACCCCGAATGCATAGCCAACGGCGGAGCGAGAATACACGACGGCAAATACGGAGTGACCACCTGCGACTATTCGGGAGCAGGCTACGGAGTGATATATACCGACTATCTGGAATTCAACTACACATCTGGCAAACATGTATACTCGCGCAGAGAACTGGACAACACGTTCGCTGCAATAGAAACGGCACAGTATGCCGAGACGGGCGATGTGTACGGTGTATACTACAAAAGCGACCTGACAGGGCTGGAGTTCGGAAAGATGAACTTCGATGAACTGAAGCGCAGCACCATCGGCACTACCACACACTACTATCTCGCCCTCGGAATATCGAGCGAGAAAGACCTCTACGGCGTTGCCGACGACGGAAACCTCTACAGGATAGACATCTACGACGGAACGGAGACACTCGTGGGAGCGACAGGAGTGAAAGACCTCGTGACCAGCGACGGAAAGCATTACGCACAGAGCGGAGAAATCGACCAGAAGACAAACACATTCTACTGGAATGCCGTGAACACCAACGGCGGCTCAGCCATCTACACAGTCGACCTGCAGACAGGAAAGGCCACGAAGATAGGCGATATGCCCAACGGCGAATCGTTCGTGGGTCTATGCATACCGCCGATTGAAGACCAGGGCGACGGTCCGGCACGCATCGGCGACCTCGATGCCGTGTTCCCCAACGGCGGCGAAAAAGGCACCGTGACCTTCACTGCACCTACGCTCACCATGAACGGCGACGAAATTGGAGAGCAGATGACATACACCGTGACGCTGAACTACGGCAACAAGACAACCGGCACCGTGATGCCGGGCGAGAAGGTGAGCGTTAGCGTGACGGGTGTAGAGGGCGGCACTAACGTGATTGCCGCAAAGGTGGCAAGCTCAAAGGGTGCATGCCCCGAGGATGAGATACAAAGATACGTAGGCTTCGACACACCGCTGCCGGTGGGCAACGTAAGTTTCACATACAGCAACGCAACGGGCAACGCCACCGTGACATGGGATGCACCGACGGGCGGAGTGAAAGAGGGATTCCTGGGCGAACTGGTATACAACGTGACGCGCTATCCGGGCGCCGTGAAGGTGGCAACTGGCATCAGAGAGCGCACATTCAGCGAATCGCTGCCGACAACCGACAACACAGCATACTATTACGGTGTGGTTGCCGTAAACGGAATCCGCGAGAGCGACATGGCACAGTCGAGAACACAGACCATAGGCCCGGGCTACGACACACCATACAGCGCCGACCTCTCCGACCAGCATGTGTTCAACACCTTCACCGTAATCGACGCCAACAAGGACGGCAAGACATGGTCGTACGGCAAGGTGGACAACTTCGGCACATCCGACAAGAACATGGCTGTGAGCATGTATAGCATCGACGACGATGCCGACGACTGGATCATCACTCCGCCGATAAAGCTCCAGAAGGGCAAGGTGTACGACGTGAAGTTCACGGCGCAGTCGGCATACGCGAAGTTCGACCAGAAGATGGAAGTGAAATACGGCAACGATGCCCTGATTGAGGCAATGACCACCACGCTCCTGGAACCGACCATCCTCCCAGGCGCCCCAACCCTGTACACGGCACGCATCACGCCTGCAGCCGACGGTAAGTTCTATATCGGTTTCCACGACGTGAGCGAAAAGAACATGTTCCGCACAGCCCTGCACAGCGTGGCAGTGGAGGAGGCTTCCCCCACCGGCATAACCACCGTCGGCGCTGCCCCTGCCGACAGCAGGATATACACCATCGATGGCAGACTGGTAACGAAGAACGCTTCTGCCCTCAACAAGGGTATATATATCATTAACGGAAAGAAACTCGTGAAATAACAATCCACTTCCGCCCAAAGCGGACATACTAAAAGCCACACCCGTCGGCATTGGCGGATGTGGCTTTTGTTTTATAGTACCGTACCCCTTCTACAGTTTCTTAAAGACATTCTTAAGCTGTTCGCCCAATCCGATGGTGTAGCCCTGCGACGAGAACACTACGCGGTTGAAGGTGTCGGCGAGGATGAACATCGGCAGCTGGGTATTGTTGCTGAGTTTCATTTCGCGCGCTATCTGTTGGCGTATGGCTCCGTCCTTGTCGACGGCAAACTGCACGGTGGATGGCAGCGAGCCAAACTCGTCCTTTTGGAACTTCTTGGCATCTGCCTCGCTCTCGAACAGCAACACAACAGGTCTGCCCCATGCCTCGAAGGCGGCACGCTCCTTTTCGATGTCGTGCATGGCATGATTGGTGGGTTCTTGTCCTACACCGAGCACGGCGAGGATGTAGTAGCCACGGCCAGTCTGCGACAACAGGCTGACGTCTTTGCCGTCCTTGCTTACTATCGATTCGGAGTTGAACTGTCCGATGACGCTCACCTCGTTGGCGTCGTAGCGTATGTCGAGCGGCAGGGTAGTGGTGCCGCCCTCGGTGATGTTGAACAGGCGATTGGTGGCAAGCACGCCGCCATTGGCAAGACGTGTGCCGGTGGTTAGCATATATGTGCCTACGTCGAATGTGGCTCCGTCCTTGAAGGTGTTGCTCCAGCACGTGCCGTTGCCCATATCGGCTTGACCCTCCTCGAAGTTCATCAGTTGGGTGGTGCCGTCTACGATGCGGCTTATGGTGAAGTGGTTGTAATACTTCGGGTCGTCGATTATAGGGTTGGCGTTGTACGTCAGTACGAGTGTGCCAGTTGGAGCTGTTGCTTGTTCTTTTGCCTCAAACCTCACGTCGTGCCACTTGCCTTCCTTCTTATACTGCACCTTGCCCGTAACGGCATCCTTGCGTGCCTCGATGCCAAGGCTGCGAGCCACGTCTACGAAGAAGATGTCGCGCGAACGCTCATCGGTGAGCTTCGACTGCATCACGCCAACCGGCGTCTGCGCTATCTGCAATGCCTTCTTGTCGGGGTTTAGACGTATGTTCTTGTTTATCCAAGCTACGAGGGTGGTGGGGTTCTTGCGGAAGTTATTGGCTGTTTTAGTAGGAAAAGCCTTAGCAAGATAATTCTTGAAGGGCAGCGTTATCATCTCGCTCTCCACACGGGGCGACAGCTGGTCGGTGGCAGCTGTGAAGTTGTCCTCAAGTATCTCGGTGGGTATGTCGCGCAGGTCCTTGTCGCTCAGGGTGGCGAGGATGCCGAGCGCGCGCTGCTCGTTGTCCTTGTGGCGGGCAAGGAAGTCGATAATGGTTTGCTTGTTGCCACGAGCCTTGACGAGATACTCGGCAGCACGAGGGTTTATTTGTTCGGCCTGTTGCCTTGTAAGGAATGTGGCGGTGTAAGCCTTGCGCACAGAATCCTCGTAGGCAAAGCGGCGGTTGTTCTCCTTGCGCATCTCGTCGCTTACGTAAGGCATCTTGGCGCTCTCTACAGGAGGGGTGACGTTGATGGTCTCTTCGGCAAACACCAGCTGCTTGCTGTCGGTTTGTCGGTTGCGGTTTAGGCAGATGGTTATAGCCTTGTCCTTGCCGAAGGAAGCCTTTTGGTAGCCGTACTTGCCGTCCTTTGAAGCCCATACAAGCAGGTCGCCGATGCCTGCCGACAGCGACACGTGGCCCTGCTGGTCGGTATACTTGGTAACGGCTGTGTAGAATTCGGCATAATTGTATATCTTGAAGTCGACACGTGCGCCAGGCACTGGGTTGCCGTCGGTATCGCTTACGCAGAAGTCCACTTGTGCTGTAGGGGCATAGTTGGCTGTGAGGTTAATCTCGGTAAAGTTGCTTGTGCGCAGCATAACCTCCTCCGGTCCCTGGTAGTTGCCAAAGGCACGCGTGTGCATAAGCATGGCACGTGAGGCTGGGGCGTTGAACCAACCGAGGTTTAGTACAGGCTCTGGCTCGCATGCTCCGAGGAACCACCACTTGCCGTCAGCCCATGCCTCCACCCAAGCGTGGTTGTCGTCGGTATGCGCCCAGCGTGGCGTGTACACCTGTCGGGCTGGTATGCCCATGGCGCGCAGGGCGGCAACGGCAAAGGTGCTCTCCTCGCCACAGCGTCCGGTGGCGGTGCGCAGCGTCTGCAGGGGCGACGAGGTGCGCGCGTCGGAAGGCTGATAGGTTACCTTTTCGTGGCACCAGTGGTTTATCTCAAGTATGGCGTCGTGCATGGACAGGTGCTTTACACGGTTCTTAAGCTCGTTGTAGAACACGCTGCGCGATGTGTCGAGCGCCTCGTTGTTTACACGTATAGGTACCACAAAGTGGCGAAAGAGCAGCTCGGGCACGTCCTTGCCCCAAGGCATCTCCTTGCGTGCCTGGAACGATAGGCGCACGTTGTCGGCAAAGAAAGAGGTGGGGTAGTCGGTTACGTCGGCAAGGGGCATATAGGCATAAAGAAACTCGAGGGCTTGGGTTTCGTCGGCAGAGAGGTTGAGGTTGGCGGTGTTGTAGAACGTCTTGCCCACGGTCTTGATGCGCTTGTCCAGCTGCTGCTGCATGGTGGTGCGGTAGGCAGCGTTGGAGATGAAGGGTGTCTGGGCGCTTGCCGTAAGGCTGATGGCAAGTAGAGAGGCTGAAATAAAAAGGCGCTTCATAGGGTTGGGATTAGTAGATAATTTTAAGGAGGATACAGCACAGAGCCGTACCCTCCTATGATGTTGGGGATGATAAGATATTACAAGTCGATCTTCTGTACGCGACGCTCGTGACGTCCGCCCTCAAACTGGGTCTTGAAGAACTCGTCAAGAGCCTTCTCGGCTGTCTTGTTGTCGATGAATCGGCCCGGAAGCACAATTACGTTGGCGTCGTTGTGCTGGCGTGTAAGCTGAGCAATCTCTGGGTTCCATACCAAGGCTGCGCGCACACCCTTGTGCTTGTTAAGGGTGATGGCCATGCCCTCACCGCTACCGCAGATGCCGATGCCTGGGTATACATCACCATTGGCGATGCCATTGCCGAGAGCGTGGGCAAAGTCGGGATAGTCGCAACTCATGTCGCTGTAAGTACCATAGTCCTTATAAGGAATCTGATTCTTCTCAAGATATTCGATAACAAACTTCTTCAATGCGTAACCAGCGTGGTCGCATGCAATGCCTACTGTCTTGATTTCCATAGCTGTTTGGTTTTTAATGGGTTAAGGTTTCGCACACCGCCTATTATAATAAGGTGGTGTGCGAGACTGTATTCAGTTATTTAGATAAAAAGTTTTTAACCTGATTGTATACGTTCTCGGCATTGAAGCCAAGCTTCTCGTCGAGCACCTTGTAAGGAGCCGAGAAGCCAAACGACTCGAGGCCGTAAACCATGCCGTTGGCACCTACGAGTCCCTGGAGATTTACGGGCAGACCGGCTGTAAGGCCAAAGATCTTGGAACCTGCCGGGAGGATGCTCTCCTGATACTCCTTGCTCTGGTTGCGGAACAGACCCTCAGACGGAACGCTTACAACGCGAACCTTGATGCCGTCCTTGCGGAGCAGCTCGGTACCGGCTACAAGGGTAGAAACCTCAGAGCCAGAAGCGAGAAGAATGACGTCGAAGTCGGCGTCAGAACCCTCTACAACGTATGCACCCTTGCGTGCCTCCTCGTAGTTGTTGCCCTCTGGCAGCGATACTATGTTCTGTCGAGAGAAGATAAGGGCAGTTGGGGTAGACATGTTCTCCATAGCCATCTTCCAGCAAACTGTAGCCTCGTCGACATCAGCCGGGCGGAACACGCGAACCGAATCCTCGCCATTGTGGTTCTTTAGCTTCTCCATAAGGCGAATCTGTGCTTCCTGCTCAACAGGCTCGTGGGTAGGTCCGTCCTCGCCAACGCGGAATGCGTCGTGTGTCCATATAAACTTAATAGGTACGCGCATGAGGGCAGCCATACGGATGGCAGGCTTCATATAGTCGGAGAATACGAAGAAGGTACCGCAAGCCGGGATAACACCACCGTGCAGATACATACCGATGCAGATGCAAGCCATAGACAGCTCGGCAACACCAGCCTGGAAGAAAGCGCCCGAGAAGTCGTCTGCCTGGAGGTTGTGTGTGTGCTTGAGGAAACCGTCGGTCTTGTCGCTGTTGCAGAGGTCGGCTGATGATACCACCATATTCTCTACCTGCTCAGACAATACGCCAAGGCAAGCAGCCGATGCGGCACGCGTTGCGCCGTCGCGCTTCTGTACAAGAGTGCTCCAGTCTATCTTAGGAGCGTTGCCCGAGAACCAATCGTCCATCTTGGCAGCCAGCTCAGGGTTCTGCTTGCGCCAAGCCTCTTCTTCGGCATGACGGGCCTTTACTATCTCGCGAAGCTCGGCATTGCGCTTGGCATACAGCTCCTTAACGTCGTCGAAGATAACAAACGGATTCTCCACATCGCCGCCGAGGTTCTTTACAGTGTTGGTGTAAGCGTCGCCACCGAGAGGAGCGCCGTGTGTCTTGACGTTGCGCTCGTAGCTTGAGCCGTCGTCCTTAAGGGCACCCTTTGCCATTGTTGTGTGGCCGATGATGAGTGTAGGACGCTCTGTCTCCTTCTGTGCGAGGACAAGAGCGGCACGTATGGCGTCGGGGTCGTTGCCAGGAATCTCCATAACGTTCCAGCCCCACGACTGGTACTTCTTGGCTGTGTCTTCCTTCATCACAACGTCGCACTCGGTAGAGAGCTGAATCTCGTTGGCGTCGTAGAACATGATGAGGTTGTTGAGCTTAAGCACTCCGGCAATGCGTCCGGCGCCCTGCGAAATCTCCTCCTGCACACCGCCGTCAGAGATGTAAGCGTATATCTTGTGCTGCATCATTGTGTTGCCAAGACGTGCCTCAAGGAACTTCTCGGCGATGGCAGCACCTACAGCGAATGTGTGGCCCTGACCGAGAGGGCCTGAAGTATTCTCTATGCCACGCTCAATGTCGCGCTCGGGGTGGCCCGGGCAAACCGAATCCCACTGACGGAAGGTCTTGAGCTCGTCGATGCTGAACTTTCCCTGCATAGCGAGAGCCGAGTAGAGCATTGGCGACATGTGTCCTGGGTCGAGATAGAAGCGGTCGCGTCCTGCCCATGTGGGCTGGTCGGGATCGTATACCAAAAACTCGGAGAAGAGGACGTTGATGAAGTCGGCACCGCCCATTGCACCTCCCGGGTGTCCTGATTTGGCTTTTTCTACCATAGACACAGCAAGCAGACGGATGTTGTCTGCAGCGTGGTTCATAAGTTGCTTACTATTCATTTTATTGTAGGTTTAATTTTGTTGCTTTATGTGTATTTTTGCATTATCCGCTCGTTGGCGGCCTTTCCTAATTGCAAAGATAAACATATTAATTGTAATTATCAATTTATTATATGATTATTTTTCTTGATATCGGTATAAAAGCGCTTGGCGTTAATGCAAGCGGAGAATGAGATTGCTATAAAAACAAAAAACATAGATTGTTTCACAACAACCTATGCTTTCTTAACCTTAATAATCTAATACCATGAAAAACACATTGCAAAGATAGTTTGATTTTATTTATTTGCAAGTGCTTTCATTGTTATTTATTGCGTATATAGCATAATTTAACTGATTTCTCGGTATTTTTACGTTTGTTTGCAAATACTTGGAATCAATCTTTCCATTTATGCCATGTTGTCAACTTTTTGCTTGTTCTATATCAATAGGCTGCCTATCTGGTAGACAAGAGCCGATACCACCCATGCCAACGCTGTGGTGTAACAGGCTGCAAAGGCTGCCCACTTCCACGAACCGGTCTCTCCTTTTATGGCTGCTATCGTTGCGATACAGGGGAAGTAGAGCAGAACGAACAGAAGGAAACAGTAGGAGGCGAGCGGTGTTATGCCGTCGGCAACCATTTGTTTCTGCAAGTGCGAGTAGGATTCCTCTGTGCCTTCCTCGGCAGCATCGTCGCTATGATATAGTATGCCCATGGTGGAGGCGACAATCTCCTTGGCTCCTACGCCGGAGATAAGGCCCACGTCGAGCTTCCAGTCGAATCCCTGAGGACGGAACACCGGCTCGATGGCATGGCCTATGCGACCTATATAGCTTTGCTCCTGCTGCTGCTCACGCGACAGACTCTCGTCGTGCGGGAAGTAGCCGAGCGCCCAGACGATGATACTTGCCACGAGGATGATGCCACCCATCTTCTTGAGATACTCCTTGCCCTTCTGCCATGTGTGTCGGCCAATGGCCTTTGCGGTTGGGAAGCGGTAGGGAGGAAGCTCCATAACGAACGGAGTGTCCTCGCCCTTGAATAGGGTTTTGCTGAAGAGACGGCTCATTATCACCGCCATGACAATGCCCACAAGGTATAGCGACATCATGATAGCCGAGCGATACTGCTGTGCGAACATCGTGCATATAATCATAATGTATATAGGGAAACGTGCCGAGCAACTCATAAGTGGCAGGATGAGCATCGTTATAAGGCGCGAGCGGCGACTCTCTATGGTGCGTGTTGCCATGACGGCAGGCACGTTGCAGCCGAAGCCCATGATTAGGGGAATGAACGACTTGCCGTGCAGTCCCATCTTGTGCATAAGCTTGTCCATGATGAAGGCGGCTCGAGCCATGTAGCCAGAGTCCTCCATAAAGGAGATGAAGAAGTAGAGTATGAGGATTTGCGGCAGGAACACTATTACCGAGCCAACACCTCCAATGACGCCGTCGATAAGCATATCCTTGAGCGGTCCGGCTGTCATGTTCTCGGAGAGCGTCGAGCCTATCCACTCTACACCTGCCTCAATCCAGTTCATAGGATATTGGCCGAGTGAGAATGTGGCTTCGAACATCACCCATATCATAAGGATAAATATCGGGAAACCAACGTATTTGTTGGTTATGACGTTGTCTATGAGGTGCGTAACCTGGTATGTGTCCTTCTTGTTGCCGGTTTGGAAGCCTGCCTCCTGTAGGGCGCCGTGTATAAAACCATACTTGGCGTCCATGATGGCTGTCTCCGAATCCTCGTGCGTGTAGGTCTGCACGTCGGCGGTAGCCTTGTCGCGTATGGCGAGTATCTGGTCGGGATGGGCGGTAGAGCTCTTTATCAGCTGCTCGGTGTCAGAGTCGCGCTCAAGCAACTTGATGGCGAGGTAGCGTGTTGAGAACTTGTGTCGCAGGTCGGTTTCCTTCTTCAGTTCGGCCTGTATGGCAGTGATGCCCTCCTCAACGTAGGTGCCGTGGTTGATGTGTATGTGGCGGAACACGTTGTGCTTGGGCTTTACACCGGATGCAAAGTCTTCGTCGTGGTCGGTCTGGCTGTTCTCTGTCTTGCTGTATTGCTCGTGCCACTGCCTGATGCCCTCGGCTACCTCGGGGTCGAGATTGCCGTTGGCGTCGAGAAAGTCGAGTCCCTCATACATATTGATGATGATGTGGAACAGCAACTCTACACCACGTCCGGTGGTGAAGGTGGTAGGAATCATAGGCACGCCGAACAGCTCGCCAAGCTTGGCATAGTCGACGTTGTCGCCTCGCTTCTCCGTCTCGTCGAACATATTGAGGGCGCACACCATGCGCAGGTGCATGTCGATAAGCTGTGTGGTGAGGTAGAGGTTGCGCTCGAGGTTGCTTGCGTCTATCACGTTGATAATGACGTCGGGGGTGTGCTCGATAATCTGCTTGCGCACATAGAGCTCTTCAGGCGAGTAGGCAGAGAGCGAATAGGTGCCGGGGAGGTCGACGATGTTGAACTCGTAGCCTTCGAATTCGGCATGTCCCACTTTGGCGTCTACCGTCACGCCCGAGTAGTTGCCTACACGTTCGTGTGCTCCCGACGCAAAGTTGAAGAGCGAAGTCTTGCCGCAGTTGGGGTTGCCAACAAGTGCCACGTTGATGGTTCGGCGCTTCTTCATGGCAGCGTCGCGCAGCTGTCCCTCGGTTAGAGGGGCGGATGTAGAATCGGCTTGTGTGTCGACAGGATCGTTGTCGGTAGCCTTGCTGCATGCTTCGGCAGCGGCGCGTTTGGCTTGGTCGAGCTTGTTCTGCTTCTCGATTCTTTCTGCCTCCTCAACGCTAATGACCTCAATCATATCGGCTTCAGAGTGTCGGAGCGACACCTCGTAGCCCATAAGCTTGTATTTTACAGGGTCGTGCAGTGGCGCGTTCTGCAGGACGTCTACCACCTTGCCCTTGATGAAACCCATCTCGACGATACGCTTACGGAATCCTCCGTGTCCCATCACCTTGACGATGACACCGCGTTCGCCAGTTTTTAAATCTGATAACTTCATACAATCTATATATGTTTTTCTGTATTCAGCTTGTTATGTTGCTTTTATTGTCTTAAACGACAAAGTTACACAGAATTATTGAGAAATGGTATTGTTATTCGGATTTATTGTGTCAAAATACCTAAAAATAGGTATTCGCTTTGCCTCGGGTGCTTGGTAGGGATGCGGCAAGTATGTATTTAAGGCTCAATCGCTTTGCCATTCGGAAAATAATGCTTATATTTGCAGACACAAATAACGTTATATGGGAATTTTTGGATTTTTTAATAAGAACAAGAAAGAAGTTCTTGACAATGGACTCGAGAAGACCAAGCACAGTGTTTTCGACAAGATTCAGCGTGCCGTTATGGGCAAGTCGACAGTTGACGACGAGGTGCTTGACAACCTTGAAGAGGCCCTTATCACATCAGACATAGGCGTGGAGACAACGCTTAAGATAATTAAGCGCATCGAGGAACGTGTGGCTCGCGACAAGTATGTGTCGACATCCGAGCTTAACGGAATCATGCGTGATGAGATAGCCGCATTGTTGACAGAGAACAATACTGCCGACAACGACGACTGGGATTTGCCTTCAGACCATCGTCCGTACGTCATCCTTGTTGTAGGTGTGAACGGTGTAGGCAAGACCACAACTATTGGCAAGCTTGCCTATCAGTTTAAGAAGTCGGGCAAGAAGGTGTATCTCGGTGCCGCCGACACATTCCGTGCCGCAGCCGTAGAGCAGATTAGCATTTGGGGCGAGCGTGTGGGTGTGCCTGTTATAAAGCAGCAGATGGGTTCGGACCCGGCTTCGGTGGCTTTCGACACGCTGTCTTCGGCTAAGGCTAATGGTGCCGATGTGGTTATTATCGACACTGCTGGACGTCTGCACAACAAGGTGGGACTGATGAACGAGCTTAAGAAGATAAAGGACGTTATGAAGAAGGTGCTGCCCGAAGCACCAGACGAGGTGTTGCTTGTACTCGATGGCAGTACGGGACAGAACGCCTTTGAGCAGGCTAAGCAGTTTGCGCAGGTTACGCAGATTACATCGCTTGCCATTACAAAGCTCGACGGAACAGCAAAGGGAGGCGTTGTTATCGGCATCTCGGATCAGCTTAAGGTACCGGTGAAGTACATCGGACTGGGCGAGTCGATGGAGTCGTTGCAGCTCTTTAACAGACGCCAGTTTGTTGACTCGCTTTTTAGTGCTAACAAGTAGGCATATCACAAAACAACGATGAAGAAAGGACAAGTAGATATTATAACAATGGGTTGCTCTAAGAACCTCGTAGACAGCGAGGCTCTGTTGACAAAGTTTGAGCAAGCCGGCTATCATTGCACACACGACGCTAAGCGCATAGAAGGCGAGATTGTCGTGGTGAATACATGTGGATTTATTGAGGACGCCAAGCAGGAGAGCATAGACACTATCCTGGAACTGGTACAGGCTAAGGAGGAGGGACGCATCAGCAAGCTCTTCGTTATGGGCTGTCTGTCGCAACGATACCAGGAGGAACTGGAGAAGGAGATACCGCAGGTGGACAAGTATTATGGCAAGTTCAACTTTATGCAGCTTCTTTCCGACCTCGGCAAGCCGGAGGTGCCTACCTGCTCGGGCGAGCGTCATATCACAACACCTAACCACTATGCTTATGTCAAGATAAGCGAGGGATGCGACCGCCGTTGCGCCTATTGCGCCATTCCGCTTATTACAGGCAAGCACGTGAGCCGTCCAAAGGAGGAAATACTTGACGAGGTGCGCGCTCTTGTGGAGCGTGGGGTTAAGGAGTTTCAGATTATTGCACAGGAGCTTACCTACTATGGTGTGGATATAGACGGCAAGCGACACATCGCCGACCTTATATCGGATATCGCCGATATAAAGGGCGTGAAGTGGATTCGCCTGCATTATGCTTATCCCAACCAGTTCCCTATGGACTTGCTCGACGTTATACGCGAGCGCCCTAATGTGTGCAAGTATCTCGATATCGCCTTGCAGCACATCTCGGACAATATGCTTACACGCATGCACCGACACGTGTCGAAGCAGGAGACAATGGACCTTATAGAGAAGATACGCGAGGCGGTGCCTGGCATACATCTACGTACAACCCTTATGGTGGGATTCCCCGGAGAAACCGAGGAAGACTTCAAGGAGCTTGTCGACTTTGTTAAGTGGGCTAAGTTTGAGCGTATGGGGGCCTTTGCCTATAGCGAGGAAGATGGTACATACAGCGCCGACCACTATGAGGACGATGTTCCGGCGGACGTTAAGCAGCGCCGTCTTGACAAGCTTATGGCTGTACAGCAGCGTATCTCTGCCGAGGTGGAGGCAAGCAAGGTGGGCAGCGTTATGAAGACTATCATCGACCGTAAGGAAGGCGAATACTATATCGGACGCACTGAGTTCTGCTCGCCAGAGGTAGACCCAGAGGTTCTTATCAAGGATACACGACGTCTGCGCAAGGGTTGCTTCTATGATGTACACATCACAGATAGCGACGACTTCGACCTTTATGGCGAGGTGGCAGACTGAAACCACACCTAATGAAATGAACAACAAGGAATACATAGCCGAATTGTCCCGTCGCACGGGATTCTCACAAGACAACACACAGCGTATGGTGCGCTGTGTGATAGAGTCGATGGCACAACAGTTTGATGACGGGGAGAACGTGACGGTTCCCGACTTTGGAACTTTCGAACTGAAGAACAGGATGGAGCGCATTGTCGTCAATCCGTCGACTGGTCAGCGGATGATGGTTCCTCCAAAGATTGTGCTTAGCTTTAAGCCGGTGGCTTCGGTCAAGAACAAAATGAAGAAAGGAGAACAGAATGGCTAAAGTCTCTGATTTTGCCTCGGAACTGGTGAGCCGCTATGGCTTGAAAGAAGAAGAGGCAACCGAATTTATAACCGCAATGTTCGACATTATATGCGAACAACTTGACGCGCCTGACAAGCAGGTCAAGGTTAAGGGGCTCGGCACTTTCAAGGTTACAAGTGTCGGGGCTCGGGCAAGTGTGGACGTAAATACGGGCGAACGCATCATTATAGAAGGGCGCAACAAGATATCGTTTACGCCTGAGGTGTTGCTGCGCGATAGGGTGAACAGACCCTTTGTGCAGTTTGAGACCGTTGTGCTTAATGATGGGGTAGACTTCTCGGAGATTGACCGTGAGTTTGATGGAGATAGAAAGGAACCTGAGACAAAGCCTATGCCTGAGCCGGAACCGGTAGCAGAGGTTGGGACAAATCAGGAAACTGAGCTGGTGCCTGACTCTGAAACAGAACAAAAAATCGTAACAAACCAGGCTCCAGGGCCAGATGCAGAATCTGAAGCTCAGCCAGAAGTAGGGCAGGTGGAGCCAGATGCGGAATCTGAAGTTCAGGCAGAAGTAGAGCAGGTGGAGCCAGATGCGGAATCTGAAGCTCAGGCAGAAGTAGAGCAGGTGGAGCCTGTACCGGAAGCAGAAACTAAACTGATAGAGGAAGAACAAACCGAAGATACAGCCCAACAAGAACATCAAAGGGTATCAACTGCCGATTCGGAAGACCCCGATGAGAATGCAATACCAGGCTCTTGCGAACCTAAAGAAGCAGCCGATGTGGTGCTAAAGGAACGTTGCAAGCAACGCAATCCACGTATGATGTATTGGTTCTCGATAGCGTCGTTTGTGCTGCTGCTCTTTATTGGAGCTGGTATGTATTTCCTTTATGATCAAGTCAAGGCAAAGAACGCAGCCATAGAACAGCTGCAAGCCAAGCTCGCTGTATACTCTACCGCGCTTATGTCGCAGACTGCCGATAAGCAACAAGAGGCTGCTAAGTCAAAGATGGTTGAGCCTACTGATACCACGAATGCCGCAACTACAACTCCTGCAGAAGCTAAAGTAAATGCGGAAGCCAAGCCGGATGTAGCCGATAAGGCAGTAATGGCAGCCAAAGCAGAAGCAGCCAAGTCTCTCAAACCGTCTTCCGAACAACCCGTAGTAGACAAAAAGAAGACCAACGTGCCTAAGCCTGCACCCGATTACAACTTTGATGCGCGTGTACGCACAGGCGCATACATTATAGTAGGAGTGGAAACTACGGTGACGGTGCGTAGCGGTCAGACCCTCGCTTCTATTAGTAAAGCCTACCTCGGACCAGGTATGGAGTGTTATGTCGAGGTGTTCAACAACCGCAATGAAGTGAAGCCGGGCGACAAACTAAGAATTCCGAAACTAAAGATAAAGCCAAGACATTAGAGTTGTCTTGGCTTTCTAAATTTGGTACATAATAAAACTATCTGTTTGTTAGTTGTCATAATGACATAGTTATACATTCTTCTCTATATAATAATGTGTAGCATGTTTATGCTTATACAAATGTAAAGAAAATGGAGTGTATTTATGCCGTTTATTTGCAAAGTTAATTAATTCGTGGATTTTATTTGGACTATTCGAAAATAAATCGTAACTTCGCTATCGAAAGAATAATTATTAACTTAATAACAAAAGACAAGCATATGAAGAAATACAACTTTAATGCCGGTCCGTCGATACTTCCACGTGAAGTGATTGAGAACACAGCAAAGCAGATTTTAGATTTCAATGGTTCTGGACTTTCTTTGGCTGAGATTAGCCATAGAGCAAAAGACTTTCAGCCTGTAGTAGACGAGGCTGTTGCCTTGATTAAGGAATTGTTGAATGTGCCTGAAGGTTATTCTGTATTGTTCCTTGGTGGTGGCGCATCATTGGAATTCTGTATGATTCCTTACAACTTCCTTATCAATAAGGCTGGTTATCTCAATACAGGTACGTGGGCAAAGAAGGCCATGAAGGAAGCCAAACTATTTGGCTCTGTTGTTGAGGTGGCTTCGTCAGCGGACGATAATTATACTTTCTATCCAAAGGATTATGAGTGTCCTGCAGATCTTGACTATCTGCACATCACTACCAACAATACTATTTACGGAACAGAGATTCGTAAGGATCCGGATGTACCAGTTCGCTTGATTGGCGATATGTCGTCGGATATCTTCAGCCGCCCGGTAGACGTTGCAAAGTACGACTGCATCTATGCTGGTGCACAGAAGAACCTCGCTATGGCAGGTGTAACACTTGTCATTGTTAAGGACGATGTTCTTGGCAAGGCTCCTCGCCAGATTCCTACTATGCTCGACTATCGCACACATGTAGAGAAAGGCTCTATGTTCAACACGCCGCCAGTTGTGCCTATCTATTGTGCTCTTGAGACATTGCGTTGGATTAAGAAGAATGGTGGATTGGAGGAGATGGACCGCCGCGCCAAGGAGCGTGCCGAGATTCTCTATAACGAAATCGACCGCAACAAGTTGTTCCGTGGTACTGTAGAGCCAGGCTCTCGCTCATTGATGAACATCTGCTTCGTTATGAACGACGAGTATAAGGATCTTGAGAAGCCGTTCCTCGACTACGCTGTTTCGCAGGGTATGGTTGGCATCAAGGGTCACCGCTCGGTTGGTGGCTTCCGTGCAAGCTGCTACAATGCACAGACTATTGAGGGCGTTAAGGCTCTTGTTAAGTGCATGCAGGACTTTGAGGCACAGCACTAAAATATAGATTCTGTCTATAGTTCTATATACATAGGTGTATAACAAATAAAAATATCTTACTATGAAAATATTGGTGGCAACCGAGAAACCATTTGCTGCAGCTGCGGTTAATGGTATAAAGGCAGAAATAGAAGGAGCTGGCAACGAGCTTGTTCTCCTTGAGAAATATACAGAAAAGCAGCAGTTGCTCGATGCTGTAGCCGATGCCGACGCTATGATTATACGTTCGGACAAGGTTACTCCTGAAGTGCTTGACGCTGCTAAGCAGTTGAAGATTGTGGTACGTGCCGGTGCCGGTTACGACAATGTAGACTGTGCTTATGCCAAGGAGAAGGGTGTTGTTGTGGAGAACACTCCCGGTCAGAACTCAAATGCAGTGGCTGAGCTTGTGTTTGGTTTGCTTGTTTATGGAGTGCGCAACTTCTACAACGGCAAGTCGGGCTCTGAGTTGATGGGCAAGAAGCTTGGTATTCTTGCTTTCGGAAACGTAGGACGCAATGTAGCTCGCATCGCTAAGGGCTTTGGCATGGAGGTTTATGCTTACGACGCTTTCTGCCCTAAGGAGGCTATCGAGGCTGCAGGTGTTACTGCTGTCGACTCACAGGACGCTCTCTTCGAGAACTGCGATGTTGTTTCATTGCACATCCCGGCTACTCCTGAGACCAAGCAGAGCATCAATGCCGCTCTTGTAGGCAAGATGAAGAAGAACGCTATCCTTATCAACACAGCACGCAAGGAGGTTATCAATGAACCCGAATTGCTGAAGTTGATGGAAGAGCGCACCGATATTAAGTACATCACCGACATTATGCCTGACGCTGATGCCGACTTCCGCAAGTTTGAGGGTCGCTACTTCTCAACTCCTAAGAAGATGGGCGCACAGACCGCTGAGGCCAACATCAATGCCGGTATTGCTGCTGCCAAGCAGATTAATGCGTTCTTTAAGGACGGATGCACTAAATTCCAGGTGAACAAGTAATAAACTATAAAGCCCCACTCCCAACCCCTCCAACAGAGAGAAGGGTAGGAGTGGGATTTCAACTAAAATTCCTTAAATCTAAAACAAACAAAAAATTATGGCAACAATCAAACCATTTAAAGGCATACGCCCACCCAAAGACCTCGTTGAACAGATAGCATCACGCCCTTACGACGTGCTCGACAGCGAAGAGGCAAGAGCTGAGGCTGGCGACAACGAGAAGAGCCTATACCATATCATCAAGCCTGAAATAGATTTTGAGCCAGGTACAAGCGAGTACGATCCTCGTGTGTACGAGAAGGCTGCTGCCAACTTTAAGATGTTCCAAGAGAAGGGTTGGCTGCGTCAGGACCAAAAGGAGAACTATTATATATATGCTCAGACAATGAATGGCAAGACGCAATATGGTCTTGTTGTGGGTGCTTTTGTGGACGATTATCTCAATGGTGTGATTAAGAAGCACGAGCTTACACGCCGCGACAAGGAGGAAGACCGTATGAAGCACGTACGTGTGAACGACGCCAATATAGAGCCGGTATTCTTTGCTTATCCCGACAACTCGGTGCTCAACGAGATTATTATGCGCCACGCTGCCGAAAAGCCAGAGTACGATTTTGTTGCTCCTGACGACGGTTTCGGTCATAAGCTTTGGGTTATCGACAATGATGACGACATTGCTGCCATAACAAAAGAGTTTGAAAAGATGCCTGCTCTCTACATTGCCGACGGACATCACCGTAGTGCAGCTGCTGCTCTCGTAGGTGCGGAGAAGGCTAAGAACAACCCCAACCATAAGGGCGACGAAGAGTACAACTACTTTATGGCTGTGTGCTTCCAGGCTTCGCAGCTTACAGTGCTCGACTATAACCGCGTAGTAAAGGATCTCAACGGACTCACTTCTGAGCAGTTCCTTGACGCCATTGCCAAGAACTTTACTGTAGAGGACAAGGGCGAGGCTATCTACAAGCCACAGCATCTGCACGAGTTCTCGTTGTATCTTGATGGCCATTGGTTCGCTCTCAATGCCAAGGAGGGTACCTACGACAGCAGCGACCCAATCGGAGTGCTTGACGTAGACATCTCAAGTCGTCTTATCCTTGACGAAATTCTTGGTATAAAAGACCTACGTTCGGACAAGCGTATCGACTTTGTTGGCGGATTGCGCGGACTTGAAGAGCTTAAGCGCCGTGTAGACAGTGGCGAGATGCGTATGGCTCTTGCTCTGTATCCAGTGTCAATGAAGCAGATTATAGATATCGCCGACAGCGGAAAGATTATGCCGCCAAAGGCCACTTGGTTTGAACCAAAGCTGCGTTCAGGACTGATAATTCATAAACTTTCATAAGATTAATGGAGCTGAAAGACGAGTATTTAACTATAACAGATAAAACGTCGGAAGGATTTTATAGCGAGAAACGAAGCAAGTTTCTCGCTTTTGCCTTTCATGTTACTACCGAAGAAGAGGTAAAGCAGATTGTTTCGGATTTTCGTAAGAAATATTATGATGCACGCCACGTATGCTGGGCGTATACCATTGGTCCCGATTATGCCTTGTTTCGCGCCAACGACGACGGCGAACCGAGTAGCACAGCTGGCAAGCCTATCTTGGGACAGATAACCAAGAACAACCTTACTGACATCCTAATCATTGTCGTTAGATACTACGGCGGTGTGAATCTTGGTACGAGCGGACTTATTGTGGCTTACCGAACGGCAGCGGCAGAGGCCATTGCCAACGCCGAGATTGTAAAGCTATATCAGGAGGAAGAGATAGTGTACAACTTTCCTTATATCATGATGAATGATGTAATGAAGATTATAAAGGAGATGTCGCCCCGCATTGTTGGGCAGACATACGACAATACTTGTGAGATACGACTTTCTATAAGGAAGTCGGAAGCTGCACGGTTAAAGGAGAAACTTGAAAAGTTGTCGTTCAAAGAGGATTAACAATATATAAATATAATAATGGAAATAACAGAAACAGAAAGTAGTGTAAGTAAGTCATTGTATCAACATCCGAGTGTTTCAATTATTGCATTGGATGCTCCAGTGCCCTTATTGGGGTTGTCGGAAGTATCAGATGAGCGTCTAAATGCAGTGTTCGACAATAATTATGAAGAAGAGGATGCGTCGGAAGCTTTTTAATGAATGGTCACAAGTGTAATCTATAAAAACTACAAACAAGATGATGAAGTTTTTTAAAACAAGCCTGCGTGCTTTGTTGTGTGGTGCTGTCTTGGCGTTGTGTCCTATGGTATGTAATGCCGCAGACGGAGACAAGTTCAAGTTGGTAAAGAGTGTTAGTGAGCTTAATGATGGTGATAAGATTATATTGGTAAAGCTCAATGCAAATTCTACAGGTGCCAATGTCGCATTAAGTACAAAGTCAAAATCCGGGCAGTATATAGAAGGTGCTATAATAGAAGTCAGTGGAGACATTGCTACCGCCAATAATACAACTGAGATTATACAAATAGAGAAGGAGTCAAATGACTTTTATCTGAAGTGTCTAAGTAATACTATGTATCTATGCAATAACTGCGACGATAATAGTAGGAATACTATAGGGTTTAGTGATAAGAAGACAACAGTACCGGGTAGCAAGGGCAAGGTTGTTAAGGCTGCTATAGAAATTGATGAAATAAATAATTATAATGCTATCATATCATTTGGTTATTTGCTTAAAAATGCCAAGGATAGGATGATAGGTTATGGTTATAGTGGTACTACTTCTGGTTGTGGTCAATTTAGATGTTATACATTAAATGAGCATCGAAACGACAATACTTATTCCATCAAAATCTTTAAGCAAATCACCGACCAAGTATCCTTGTCCGAATCATCCGACAACGCCGCCGTTATATCTTCTAATAAAGGCAAGACAGTAGATGTTTCTCTTTCTCGTACTCTTGTTGCCGACAAGTGGAACACGTTTTGTGTGCCGTTTGATATCGACCTGACCGACGGAAAGTTGAATGGGGTAGAGGTTCGCGTAATGGAGTTTATGGATGTTGAGAGCAACATAATGTGTTTTGGAGCTGCCACCAACATAAAGGCAGGAGAGGCTTATCTAATAAAGCCTCTTAACGAGAGTATCACCAATCCGATATTGCCTAACGTCACAATATCGAGTGATGAACCCAAGACATTGGGCAAAGGCAACTATTCTTTCGTTGGTGTATACAGTCCAAAGTCGTTTGACGAACAGGCTTCCAAAGTCTCCCTCTTTATCAATGGCAGTGCCAAGTTGAGTCGTCCTAAAGCCAACAGCACAATGAAGGGAATGAGAGCCTACTTTGCTTGTGCATCCGAACAGGCAGCAAGTGCACAAGCTACAGCTTGGTGGCGAGCTTACAGGTGTAGCAAGCATAGTATCAGATGTGGACGAAGACGGAAACATATACAATCTTAATGGCGTCTGTATTGGCAAGGATATAAAAGGCTTGTCCAAGGGATTGTATATCAAGAACGGCAAGAAGTTCGTAGTAAAGTAAGCTTAGCAAAATTTCTGAATATGTATCTTCTATAAACAAGGGGTGTATAAAAAAGGGAGGAAACCGCATTGGCTTCCTCCCTTTTGGTATCATTGTAGGCTAATTGTTGTTAGCCGTCCACTTCTTACTCAAGACCCTTTCCGTGGCAGTTCTTAAACTTCTTGCCGCTTCCGCATGGGCAAGAATCGTTGCGTCCAGGCATCTTGTCCTTTACAAGCGGAGTGTGGTTCTCCTCTATCTCGCGAGTGTCCTGGTTTGCTGCAGCCTGCTGAGCCTCGTCGTCGAGGTCAACTTTCTGCTCAGTGTAGTTCTGACGCTGTGTTGGCTGCTCTGGAGCTGCCTCCTGAACCTCCTCCTGGCGCTGCATTTCAGGAATCTGACCACGTGTCAAGATGCTTGTAATGCGGTTGTTCATATCGTTCACCATCGAGTCGAACAGCTTGGCACTCTCAAGCTTAAAGATAAGCAATGGGTCCTTCTGCTCGTATGATGCGTTCTGTACGCTGTGGCGAAGTTCGTCGAGCTGACGCAGATTCTCCTTCCAGCAGTCGTCAATGATATGAAGCATGATGACGCGCTCAAACTGCTTAACAACGTCCTTTCCTTCGGTGCGGTAAGCCTCCTTAAGGTTGCAAGGAATGTTGTATACACGCTTGCCGTCTGTGATAGGCACCATAATGCGCTCGTAGATAGCACCCTGGTTTTCCTCCACCTCTTTTATTATAGGCCATGCAACGCTCTCGATGCGGTCGGTCTTGCGCTTGAATGTAGCCATAGCGCTCTGGAAAGCGCGCTCCTCAAGGTCCTCAGGCTTGATGTTGTTGAAGTCTTCCTCTGTAAACGGACATTCCATAGCCAGAACCTTCAAGAACTGCTCGCGGCAGCCTTCGTAGTCGTTAGTCTCGATGATGTTTACAACGCGGTCCCAGATAACGTTGGTGATATCCATACCGATGCGCTCGCCCATAAGAGCGTGACGGCGCTTCTCGTAGATAACGGTACGCTGCTTGTTCATCACGTCGTCGTATTCGAGGAGGTGCTTACGTATACCGAAGTTGTTCTCCTCAACCTTCTTCTGTGCGCGTTCAATGCTCTTCGAGATCATTGGGTTCTCGATACGGTCGCCCTCCTGGAATCCGAGACGGTCCATAAGGCTTGCGATGCGCTCCGAAGCGAACAGACGCATAAGCTTATCCTCAAGCGAGACATAGAACACTGAGCTACCTGGGTCGCCCTGACGTCCGGCACGTCCACGCAACTGGCGGTCTACGCGGCGGCTCTCATGACGCTCTGTACCGATGATGGCAAGACCGCCTGCAGCCTTAACCTCAGGTGTAAGCTTGATATCGGTACCACGACCAGCCATGTTGGTGGCTATAGTAACCGCACCGAGCAAGCGTTCCTCCTTGTGCTTGTTGCCGTCCTCGTCAACGATTTCGACCATACCCATTGTGCTGCGACCAGCCTCGGCTACGATGTCAGCCTCCTTCTTGTGCAGCTTAGCGTTAAGCACCTGATGAGGAATCTTGCGCATATTGAGCATCTTAGAGATAAGCTCAGAGATTTCTACAGATGTAGTACCCACCAAAACAGGGCGTCCGCTGTTGCGCATTTCAACTATCTCGTCGATAACGGCAGCATACTTCTCGCGTGCAGTCTTGTATACACGGTCGTCGAGGTCCTTACGAAGGATAGGACGGTTGGTAGGAATCTCCACAACGTCGAGCTTGTAGATATCCCAGAACTCGCCTGCCTCTGTAGAAGCTGTACCGGTCATACCCGAAAGCTTGTGGTACATACGGAAGTAGTTCTGCAAGGTGATGGTTGCGAAAGTCTGTGTCGCAGCCTCTACCTTTACGTGCTCCTTGGCTTCAACAGCCTGGTGCAAGCCGTCGCTCCAACGGCGTCCTTCCATGATACGTCCGGTCTGCTCGTCCACAATCTTCACCTCGCCGTCCATAACGACATACTCGTCGTCCTTGTTGAACATGGTGTAAGCCTTAAGCAACTGCTGCAGAGTGTGTACACGCTCCGACTGCACTGCGTAGTGGTTTAGCAAGTCGTCCTTCTTGTCGAGACGCTGCTGCTCGTCAATATCCTTTTCGTTTTCAAGAGCCGATAGCTCTGATGTTATGTCTGGCAATACGAAGAGTTCCTTGTCATTAACCTGGTTTGCAAGCCATTCGGTACCCTTGTCGGTAAGGTCGCAGCTGTTAAGCTTCTCGTCAACAACGAAGTACAGCGGTTCGACAGCCTCCGGCATACGGCGGTTGTTGTTCTCCATATAGTACTCCTCAGTCTTGAGCATACCAGCCTTGATGCCTTCCTCAGAGAGGTATTTGATAAGCGGCTTGTTCTTAGGCAGTGCCTTGTGCGAGCGGTACAGAGCGAGGAAGCCTTCATCAAGCTTCTTCTGGTCGTTGGCCTTCTGACCCTCAGAGATAAGCTGCTTAGCCTCTGCAAGATACTGTGTGGCAAGCTTGCGCTGCACGTCAACAAGACGTTCTACCAGCGGCTGATACTCCTCAAACATCTGGTCGTCGCCCTTGGCAACCGGACCTGATATGATAAGCGGTGTACGTGCGTCGTCGATAAGTACCGAGTCGACCTCATCGACGATGGCATAGTTGTGCTTGCGCTGTACAAGGTCGGCTGGCGAGAGTGCCATATTGTCGCGCAGATAGTCGAAACCAAACTCGTTGTTGGTACCGAAAGTGATGTCTGCCATATAAGCCTTGCGGCGCTCAGGAGAGTTGGGGCGGTGCTTGTCGATACAGTCAACCGACAAACCGTTGAACATATAGAGCGGGCCCATCCACTCAGAGTCGCGCTTGGCAAGATAGTCGTTCACAGTTACCACGTGTACGCCATTGCCAGTGAGTGCATTAAGGAATACAGGCAGGGTAGAAACGAGTGTCTTACCCTCACCGGTAGCCATCTCGGCAATCTTGCCCTGGTGCAGAACGATACCGCCAAACAACTGTACGTCGTAGTGAATCATCTCCCACTTAAGGTCGTTGCCGCCTGCTGTCCAGTGGTTGTGGTATATAGCCTTGTCGCCGTCGATAGTGATAAAGTCGTTCTTAGGGTTGGCTGCAAGCTCGCGGTCAAACTCGGTTGCGGTAACAACTGTCTCCTCGTTCTCGGCAAAGCGGCGAGCTGTGTCCTTAACGATAGAGAAGGCAACAGGCATAACCTCGTCGAGAGCCTTCTCGTAGATGTCGAGCACCTCTTTCTCGAGCTTGTCGATAGCGTTGAAGATGCTTTCGCGCTCGTCGATAGGAGTCTCCTCAATCTTAGCCTTCAGCTCGGCAATCTTCTCCTTCTGCTGCTTGGCCGAGTCTTGTACATACTGTTGCAGCTGCTTTGTGCGTGCACGCAATTCGTCGTTGCTCAGCTTCTGAATCTCAGGATAAGCCTCCTTAACCTTGTTTACGAGGGGTTGAATGAGCTTCATGTCCTTTGATGACTTGTTGCCAAACAATGACTGTAGAAATTTGTTGAAATTCATTGTATATTTGTTTTTATTATATGCTTGTTGTTAATATTGGGTGTAAAATTACTAAAAAAAATCCAAACAGCACCATATTGGCGCCTGTAAACGGCATAATATATGTGTTTGCCGTTGTTACAGGTGGCCTAAACGCTATTGCAGGGGTGCTGAAGAACAAGCATTTGGTGCACGTATACGTATGGCTTTAGCAATAGTAGGTGCAATGCGGTCTACTGTTGCCGGGGTTGTTATACGTTCGGCTTTTACTCCCGCTCCGTACAGAATGATGGGGAAGGGGATGAAAGCCGCACGTGAAAAGTAATTTTCGTGACTGTCTTCGTTTATTATTTGCCAACCTGGAGCGGTCTCTATGATAAGGTCGCCGCTAACGGCAGGGTTGTACGGGCTTGTTGTTACGTTGCGCACACCGGCAGTCATGCCGAGCAGCTCCTTTGAGCGTGTTATTACATCCGTAAAGCTTATGTGTCGCTGCTCTATAAGTTTGCGGTCAAGATATATTTGGTTGTGGAAACAGGTCTCCACGTATTTAGCCTGTCCGTATATCGCCCCGAGGTACATATTAAGCAGATTGGCGGTGCGGTTGATGTAGAATGTGCCTGATGGTATGCGGAAACGCTGATAGTCTACCTGCTGCTCGTCGGTGTATCCTGTGCTTGTAAGCACAAACATCACCTTGTCGCTACCCACGTTCTCCTCAATGCGCTTGATGAGCGAGGCAAGTGTGCGGTCGAGCTTAACGTATATAATCTCCATTTCCGACTGCCATACGGTGGCGTCGGTACCCTTAGCCGACAATGTAACCGACAGCATATCCGTGATGTTGTCGCGTCCCATGCCCATCTGCTTGACGCACGCCACCGACATGTCGGCAACGGCATCGTTGTCGCCTGTAGTGCCTCTTGCGCTGGCATTGTTGTATGTTCTTACAAGAGCCTGTGCTCCCTTAGAGTAGTAGCTGGATGTGGTCCAGAGGTTGCTCTTGTCGTTCACCCAAAAGGCTCCGTCGGCGGCATGGCCTGCCGACAGCACGGCAGCATCCTTCTCTTGTGCCACCGAGTAGACGATGGCGGCTCCCTTGGTAGATATCTTAAGCTCGTCGCCCACAGTTGTGGTTGCAATCTTCTGCGGCGACACGCCATGTGTGTTGTCGTCGGTGCAGAAAACGGGGCGCAGCGTGTTGCGGTCTACCCATTGAGTGGCTACAATATTGTTGTAGTGTGGGGTAGTGCCGGTAGCTATCGAGGCTATGGCAGACGCCCTGTCTACAGGAGAGAAGGGGTAGCTTGCAGCCTCGTATACGCATCCTTTTTGCAGAAGACGCTTGAAACCTTCCTCGCCGTACAGAGGTGCAAAGTGCTCGATGTAGTCGGTGCGCAGCTGGTCTACAGCGATGTTCACGACAAGTCGTGGGGCTGGCTGTAGGCTTTGCGCCGACATCTCGGTCATATTGCCGAGCAGTGTCAGCAGGATAATGGTCGATAAGTATCTGTTCATTTTATATTATTGTATCTCGTAAAGTCGTAAATTTAAGTATTCTACTTGTGATATCTTAATAGCAAAGATAATGCCACAAATATTAACCCCTCTGCATAGTCAAGGAAAAATCCAGCTATAAGGAATATCAATATACATGCAGCCCATGTCTTTATCCACCAGTTGCGTTTGCCTTTTCGTATTGCCTTGGTTGTAGGAATCGCCATAAATAGCGACAGCGGGTTGAGCAAGAGTATCTGCAAGTTGAGGCTC
>ULYE01030278.1_pt1 | contig 26153 bp, 18 predicted proteins | sample 1961921 | NCBI WGS metagenome assembly ULYE01 (sample SAMEA4835856, study PRJEB28245) | human gut metagenome | biome: gut microbiome; material: fecal sample | place: Denmark | collected 2008 | reverse complement strand
AGTGCCTATACAAAGGGCTATGCCCAAAATTGAGCACTAACTTGCCCATGAAGGTTTCTGTAATAGTTCCCGTTTATAATGTGGAGGCTTATATTACACGTTGTGCCCGTTCTCTGTTTGAGCAAACGCTATTGACAGACATAGAGTTTATTTTTGTGGATGACGCTTCACCGGATGATAGCATAGGAAAACTAAATGAACTTATAGCTCAATATCCTTCACGAAGGAATCAGGTGAAAATTGTGTCTCAAAGTGTAAATCAAGGATTACCTGCAGCACGTAATCGCGGACTTCAGATGGCAACAGGCGAGTATGTGTATCATTGCGATAGTGACGATTACCTTGTTCCCTGTGCGTTAGAAAAGTTGTTGGAAACGGTCCTTCTGAAAGATGCTGATTATGTGTGGAGTGATTGGTATCTTGTTCTTCCTAAGAATACGCGCTATATGAAGCAACCTTCCTTCTCGACCAAAGATGAGGCTCTTCGTTGCATGTTAGCTGGAGGAATGAAATACAATGTGTGGAACAAGTTGGTGAAGCGTAGCTTGTATATTGACAACGCAATAGAGTTTCCCGAAGGATATGGTATGGGCGAGGATATGACAATGATACGTCTGCTTGCTTGTGCTGATCGTGTTGCATATGTTCCGCACGCTCTTTATTATTATGTTAAGCGTGGTGGTGACGCATTCACAAACTGTTGGAATGAGACACATTTGGCTTCTCTCAAACATAACACAAAACTGACCATAGACTATCTGCAGAAAAAAGCCCCAGATTCATTGGATAGGGAGATCGCATGGTTTAAGTTGGGGGTAAAGTTACCCTTCTTGATAAGTGGTGAAACGTGTTTATACAATCTGTGGACAGACTTTTACCCTGAAGCAAATTCATATATATGGAGCAATAAGTTCATGTCATGGAGAATACGTACACTTCAGTTGCTTGCTTTGTCAGGCTTTTGGAACTTGGTCCGTTTACATTATGTGGTGGTTTATAAGTTTCTTTCTTGAATAATATGATTGTCGCTATGACTGATAATATTATATGCAGGTTCCTGTTGTTTCTGATAACGGTGGTGCTCGTGGATTTTTATTATTTTCCTACGACATTCACTTTTTTCCCAAGTGGAAATACAAAGTTGTATCTAGCGTTATTGGGAATTGTGGCTTTGATTGTTGGGCTTCGCAAGAAGGCGAGAGCAGTTATAGACAAGCGGTTGACACTATTGCTGGTGTTGGCTTCAATGGTATCTTTGTGCAGTTTGTTTTCGACAACGATTAACCATACATCTGATGATACCTATGTATCTTATGTTGTTTCTGCATCGGTTTGGTTGTCTGCTGCTTATTTGGTAAATTCTTGTATAAGGGCAATATATGGGAAAGCTTCTGTTATAAGAATATGTAATTTCATTATTGCTGTATGCGTAATCCAATGTGTAATTGCGATTTTAACCGCACATAGTCCAGAAGTCCAACATTTTGTGGATAGAATTACGGATACGGTTTGGCTTAGAAGTGTGAATCGCATATATGGTATTGGCGCATCTCTTGATACTGCTGGCGTACATTTTGCACTCGCTTTGATAATGATTGCATATATTTTGGAGAAAAAAGCAAACAGCATGTCTTATGGAATAATCTTTCTCTATATACTCGCTTTTTTCTTCATTGTTATTGTGGGCAATATGGTAGCAAGGGTCACTACAGTTGGAGCTGTGATATCCTTGGTTTATTTGTTTTATAAATCGAACTTTTACAAATTGCAGGTTGCTCCTTCTTTAAAGAAGGTTTTCTTGATAATGGGGGGTGTTGGCGTAGGAGTGGTTCCTTTAATTTATCATTTTTACGTTACAAATGTAGTCTTTGCCAAAAACATCCGTTTTGCATTTGAGGGTTTCTTTTCTTTAGTAAATGAGGGTACATGGAATGTAGCGTCAAACAATACGCTCAAATCAATGATAGTGTTTCCAGAATCGCTCAAAACATGGTTAGTGGGTGATGGTTATATAGTTAGCCCTTTAAATGATCCATATTATACCGGTGCTGTTATGCATGGTTATTATATGAATACGGATATTGGCTATTTGCGATTCATTTTTTACTTTGGTCTGATAGGTCTGTTACTGTTTTCGATATATATCATATGTGTAAATAGGTTATGTCAAAACAGCCACCCTGAGCATAGAGCCTTGTTCTTTCTGTTCTTGATTGCAAATTTCATAGTGTGGTTGAAGGTTTCTACTGATTTGTTTTTTGCCTTTGCAATTCTTTTTCTTGCAGATAGGGAGGAACAGCCTCGTATGGTAACTTCACCTTCTAAATAGGATTCTTCGATGAAGATAGCCTATTGCATAGCAGGTACCCGGCACTCGGGGGGAATGGAGCGTGTGTTGACCAACAAGGCCAATTACTGGGTCGGTCATGGGCACGAGGTGGTGATCATCACTACAGACCAGTATGGTGAGCGTCCCTATTTCAATTTGGATTCCAGGGTGAAGTGTATTGACCTTGGTATCAATTACGAAGAGAATAACGGAAAGAGCATCTGGAACAAGTTGGCACACTTCCCTCTCAAGCAGTGGCAGCATCGCCGTCGTTTGCAGAAGGTGCTGGAGCAGGAGCAACCAGACTGCACTGTGTCGATGTTCTGTAATGATGCACCGTTTCTATATAAGATAAAGGCTGGTGGCCGTAAGTTCCTTGAGATACATTTCTCGCGTCAAAAGCGTTTGCAGTATGGACGTAGCGGACTTTGGCGATTGGCCGATGCATGGCGAAGCAAACAGGATGAGCGCTATATCCGACACTATGAGAAGTTTGTGGTGCTCACTGATGAAGACCGCCAGTTGTGGGGTAGGCACGACAATATAGTGGTGATACCCAACGCATCAAGTTTCCGTACCGAAGAAACTGCCTCGCTTGCCTCTCATGTGGTGACGGCTGTGGGAAGGCTCACCTACCAGAAGGGATTCGAGCGTCTTGTAAAGGCTTGGTCATTGTTGCATGACCGTTTCCCTGATTGGCAGTTGCAGATTGTGGGCGATGGCGAGGAAAGAGAGTCCTTGCAGCAGCAGATTGACCACTTAGGACTGAAGGGGAGCATTATCCTGCATCCTGCCACCAAGGATATGCACAACATCTATCTGGGCAGTTCGCTGGTGGCAATGTCATCGCGTTATGAAGGTCTGCCCATGATTCTGATAGAGGCTCAAACCTATGGGTTGCCCATTGTCTCCTTTGCATGCAAATGCGGTCCAAGGGACATCGTTACTGATGGCCAGGATGGTTTTCTTGTGGAGGAAGGAGATGTAGAGGCTCTGGCCGAACGCATGGGACGGCTGATGGGGGATGATACATTGAGGAAACATATGGGAGAAGAAGCCCGTATCGCCTCTGCCCGCTTTGATGAGGAGCGCGTTATGGCGCAGTGGCAGCAGATATTCCAGCAAGGATGAAGACTATTGTAGTATCTGCCATCAACATCCGCAAGGGCGGTACACTTACCATCCTGCGTGATTGTTTGTCCTACCTGTCCACATTGCCCGCAGCCGACTATCGGATTGTGGCTTTGGTGCACAGACGTGACCTTGCCGATTATGCACATGTGGAGTATCTGGAGTTTCCCGATAGCATACGCAGTTGGAGCCGTCGCTTGTGGTATGAATATGTGAAGATGGATGCCATATCCAGGCAGATAGGCAATGTCGATTTGTGGCTCTCGCTTCACGATACTACACCGCGTGTACATGCCAGACGTCAGGCGGTATATTGTCAGACATCATTCCCCTTTCTCCGCTGGAAGTGGCAGGATTTGAGATACGACTACAAGATAGTACTCTTCTCCCTCTTCACTCGCTTTGCTTATAGGATCAATATCCATCGCAACCGCTTCTTGGTGGTGCAGGCAGAGTGGTTGCGCGAGGGTTTTGCACGAATGTTCTCTATGAACAAGGAACAGTTCATCGTATTCCCACCCCAAAGGGAGGTGGAGGCAGCAGAGCAACAGTCACAGCTTTCTGCACCCTACACCTTCTTCTATGCTGCTACCCCTGATGCGCACAAGAACTTCGAGACACTCTGTCGCGCAGCTGAACTCTTGGAGCAGCAACTTGGAAAGGATGCTTTCCGCCTTGTGCTCACTATTGATGGTAGTGAGAATCGGTACAGCCGTGACCTTAAAGCGCGTTTTGCTCATGTCAGCAGCATCCATATGGTGGGCTTCCTTACCCGCACTCGCCTGCAAGAACTTTATGCAAGCGCTCATTGCCTGGTGTTTCCCTCGCGTGTGGAGACTTGGGGGCTGCCTATCAGCGAGTTCGCTTCCTACAGCAAGCCCATGCTGCTTGCCGATTTGCCTTATGCCCACGAGACGGCATCCGGTTGCCGGCAGGTGGCATTCTTCGAGGCAGAGGACTCTCAAGGGCTGATGCTCAAGATGCAAGCTCTTGTGCGCGGTGACCGTTCGATGCTTGCTCCCATACCGACAGCTAATCCCGAAGCGCCCTGTGTGCATTGCTGGCAAGAGTTGTTTGCGATGCTCCTGAGTGCATAGCGCTCCTTTGCGAGAACCTTCGGACGAAGATATACAACAAGATTACTCTATTAGATGAAAGTCCTACAGCTTGGTAAGTTCTTCCCTATACAAGGGGGAGTTGAGCGGGTGATGGTTGACCTGATGGGTGGATTGTCGGAAAGGGGAATTCCTTGCGACATGCTTTGTGCTGCCGTGGGGGATGACTGTGGGGAACTTAAGGTCAATGAGCATGCAAGCATCTTCAGGGTGCCTGCCTGGGGCAAATTGGCCGCCACGATGATCAGCCCTTCGATGGTAAGCACGCTCAAGCGCATCTGCCGGCAGTACGACATCATCCATGTGCATCACCCCGATCCCATGGCTTGTCTCGCACTCTACCTGTCGGGCTACAGCGGACGTGTGGTGCTTCACTGGCATAGCGATATAGCCAAGCAGCGTATCCTGCTCCAGTTCTACCGTCCCCTGCAGCAGTGGCTCTTGCATCGTGCCGATGTCATCGTGGGCACTTCGCCTGTCTATCTGGCCGAGTCGCCTTGCCTCGAGCACTGGCAGCACAAGGTGGTAGCTCTGCCCATCGGCATCCAGCCATTGCAGCCTGACTCTCAGGCTGTGCAGGCTTTGCGCCGTCAGTATGGCGGGCGGCATGTGGTGTTCTCTTTGGGACGGTTGGTGCACTACAAGGGTTACCGCTATCTGGTAGAGGCTGCCCGCTATCTCACCGACGATTATGTGGTGCTCATAGGCGGTACAGGCAAACTGCATGATGAGCTGCAGTCGCTTATCCAGCGCTGGCATGTAACCGACCGCGTACAGTTGCTGGGCAGGGTGAGTGACCATGATTTGCCTGCCTATTACGGTATGTGCGACCTCTTCTGCCTCAGCAGTGTGCAGAAGACCGAGGCTTTTGGCATCGTGCAGATTGAAGCCATGTCGTGTGGCAAACCAGTGGTAGCCACCCGCATCCCGCAGTCGGGAGTCGCTTGGGTCAATAGCGATGGCGAATCCGGACTCAATGTGGAACCTTGCGATGCACGTGCTCTGGCCCATGCCATCATGACTCTCTGTTCCGACGATGCCCTTTACCAGCGCCTCTCAAACGGCGCACGTGAGCGTTTCGACAAGATATTCACTTACGACAGGATGATTGATAATACACTTACAATATATAACCAACTATGAGAAAAACTGTAATAACAACCCGACCGAGTGAGGTGGAAGCAAAGGTGCAGACCTGTGATCGAGAGATTATTGGAGCATCTACCAGGATGGTGAAGCGTGGGCTTGATGTTCTGGCAAGTCTTTGCGGCATGATTGTCTTTTCGCCTCTTTTCTTTATTGTCTGGCTGGCCGTACGCCTTGAGGACGGTGGGCCTGCCATCTTCTCCCAGCAGCGAGTGGGCTACAGGGGACGTGAGTTCACACTCTATAAGTTCCGCTCCATGGTGGTCAGCTCGGAGGCTGACGGGCAGCCTGCCCTTTGCCAGAAGAATGATGCCCGTCTCACCCGCGTGGGCCGCTTCCTGCGCGACCATCATCTCGACGAACTGCCGCAGCTCTGGAATGTGTTGCGCGGTGATATGTCCTTTGTGGGTCCACGTCCGGAACGCCGTTTCTTCGTTGATCGCATCAAGGCTGTCAACCCCGACTACGAGTTGCTCTACCAGCTTCGTCCAGGCCTCTTCTCATCGGCTACGCTCTACAACGGCTACACCGACACACTGGCCAAGATGCTTGAGCGCCTGCGCATGGACCTCGAATACTTGCACAACCACTCCTTGTGGCTCGACACCAAGATCATCTTCATCACCGTGATCTGTATCATCACGGGCAAGAAGTTCTGATGTCTACCGGGATTCAACCAATCAGGAAACGATTATGAAGAGACGCACCAACCTGACGCTCCGCCGCATGGGGCGAAGATATATGATGGTCAATGCCGCATCGGCAGCGCAGGATACGGCCGATGTATATACGCTCAACGAGACTGCCGCCCGCCTGTGGGAGCAGTTGGGCGATGATGAAATCTCCCTGCCCTCGCTGGCCAGTTGGCTTGCAGGTGAATATGGGATAGCCTACGACGATGCTCTGGCCGATGTCACCACACAGGTGCATGAATGGCAGGAGTTCGGACTGATAGAATAGGGTAGCCACCCGATACACATACGTGCGTGCACACACGTGCATGCGTAATATAATAAGGTAATATAGAGTCCAGGAGGAACAAACTTGGATGGAATGACCTGCAAACTATGACCAGCCGTGAGACTCGTCTTGTAGGGTGTTTCTCCTGGCTCTTTTCAGTACAATGCTCCCCTGTGGAGATGGCTAAATGTAAGCATCGGCACCGGTGAGCAGCAAGAAACACAAGCAACAGGAGGATAGAGTGAAGAGAGACGACAGCCTGGGCACCAGTCCCAACATTCCTTCGGCCGCATGCCGTACAGCGCTGCTGCAGTTGTTGCAGTCGGCTCTGTGGGGACGTGCGCCACAGGAGCAGGCTTTCCAAGGGCTTACACGCGCCGACTGGCAGAGCATCTTCCTCACTGCGCAGGCACAGACGGTGATGGCGCTTGCCTTCCAGGCATTCGAGTTCCTGCCTGATGAACTCCTGCCCGATGATGCGCTTCTCACCCGATGGATGGTGCAAGCCGAACAGGCCGAGCAGCACAGCCGTCACATGAATGAGGCGCTCGCTTCGCTCTGTGAGTTCTTCACCACACGCGGTCTGCAGCCTGTGGTGCTCAAGGGGCAGTCGATAGCCCGCCTCTATCGGCATCCTCTTGCCCGCGAGTGTGGTGATATCGACCTCCATTTTCCCATCCACGGGCAGGCTGCCCAGGCACTTTGTGTCCTTCGCGATGCCGGTGTGCATCCCCAGCCCAAGCCCGATGGCAGTCATCTCTACAGCTGGCAGGATGTGCCTGTGGAGCATCATCCCCGGCTCACCGACCTTGCCAGCCCCTTTGCCCGCAGGCGTCTGTCAGGGATGCTCAGCCGTTTTCCATCCCAGAGTGTAGCCCTTGGCATGGGCACTCATGCGCAGATTATGGTACCCGAGCCTACGGTTTCGCTCTTCATCCAGAGCACCCACATTCTCAAGCATGCTATGGGATGGGGGATAGGTTTGCGCCAGATGGCCGACCTGGCAGTCAGCCTCCACAGTGAGCACTCGCAGATTGACGGCCGCGCCTATCAGCGGGCTTGCTCGCAGGCACATCTCCTCCAGTGGAACGGCTTGCTGCATGGGTTTCTCACCCAGTGTCTGGGATTGCCCCTCCAGCGGCTTCCCTATGCCGACCGTCTCTTCGACAGCCAACCCTTGCAGGAACGTGTGTGGAGGGACGGAAACTTCGGACTGCTTCACACCACCCGCATAGCTTCGCAGTCTTCCTGGCGCAGCAAGTGCCGCACGGCAGTCTTCATGCTCCGTCATGCACGCTTCGGGTGGACCTATGCTCCTGCCGAGACCCTCTTCACAGCCCTTCAGCTGATGGCAGGACAGTTCTCCACTGGAGCACTTCATACAGATGACCACAATGAGTGATACTCAATCGACATACAGTTTCAGGGTGGGAGGTTTCCTCTTCAGCCTGACTCTTCCCCAGCGGCAGGATGTCAGCTTGCTCCTGCCTTCGTTCAGCGCCTTCCGTTGTGAGCCAGAGGCAGGCGAACCTCTGCTCTTCACGTTCACCACCGAAGGCCAGACTCTCTGCCTCACAGGCAGCGAGCAGATGATAGAGCAGAGTGAGAGCGACTTGGGGCTGGTGAGCCTCTGGCGCAGTGCTGACGGTTACATCATGCAGGTTCGTCACACTGCCGACGCTCCCTCTTACACGCTCCTTTGCAACGATGATTTCACCCACATGAGCGCCACTCTGCATTGGGCCGATCCTATGGTCTCGTCGGTGCTCAGTTCTATGTTGCGTATGGCTTTTGCCCAAGCCATTCTGCCTCACGGGGCCATCTCGCTGCACGCAGCGGCAGTGGTGCTTTCGGGCAGCGCCTATCTCTTCATGGGACAGAGCGGAACAGGCAAGAGCACCCATGCACGGCTGTGGCAACAGTGCTTCCCCGGCTGCCTGTTGCTCAATGATGACAATCCCATGCTGCGCCTGCATGACGGGCAGGTGTGGGCCTATGGTACCCCTTGGAGCGGCAAGACTCCTTGCTACCGTTCCGAACACTATCGGGTGCAGGGGATAGTGCGACTGGCTCAGGCACCCCACAACAGGTTTCTGCCTGCCGCCGAAGTGGAGGCATTCAGCCTGCTGTTGCCAGGCATCTCGGTCATTGGCCAGCACGAGCGTTATTACCAGCTCATGGCCGACACGCTGGCCCAGGTGGCACTCACCGTCAGGGTAGGCGCACTGGAGTGCCTGCCCGATGAGGCTGCCGCCCGTCTCTGTGCCGCTTCGCTGGCATGAGCAGTTGGCCTGCACACATTATATATATAGAATTCTATCCAACAACGAAATAATAGCATAACTACAACAATGATGAAGAAAAGAGAGATTCTGATAGGCTGCGCAGCAGTCCTTATGTTATTTCCATCCTGCGCATCGCGCAAGAATATCGCTTACTTCAGTGACATGCAGCAGGGGCAGGGCTACGAGTATGACAGCCGCTATGAAGCCACTGTGCACACCCATGACCGCCTAAGCATCGTGGTGAGCTGCAAGCGTCCAGAATTGGCACTGCCCTTCAACACGCATGCCAACAGCATCCAAGTGGGTGCGGACGGCACTGTATCCACCTCCTCAGGCGGCTCCCAGGAGAAGGGGGTCAAAGGTTATCGTGTGGATGTGGATGGCAACATCGACTTCCCCATCCTGGGCACTCTGCATGTCGAGGGACTTCGCGTGAGTCAGGTGACCGAAATGATCAAGAACAAGATAATAGAAGGCAACTACATCAAGGACCCTCAGGTGTCGCTCGAGTTTCTCAACTTCCGCTACACAGTGCTGGGCGCTGTGGGCCATGCCGGCACCTTCTCGGTGGATGATGACCGTGTGACCCTCCTGGATGCCATTGCCAATGCCGGCGACCTCAAGTCGAATGCCAAGTTGGGCTCCGTGGCTGTCATACGCGAGAACAACGGTGAACGCAAGATATATGTGCACGATATCCGCAGCAAGGAAATCTTCCAGTCGCCCTGCTACTATCTGCAGCAGAACGATATCGTATATGTGGAGCCCAAGCATAAGTCCCGCGAGCGTGAGGGCCGCATCTTCCAGATAGGCGGCATCGTACTCTCACTGGCCAGCGTGGTGGCTTCCATGCTGTGGGTACTCAAGAAGTAACAACGAACTCATTCTATCCCTATGACATACGAACAAGAAAAGAACAGCCAGGACATCAACCTGAAGGACCTCTTCTTCTATCTCCTGGCACGCTGGCAATGGTTTCTCGCCAGCATGTTGATCTTCGGTGGACTGGCTTGGCTCAAGTATGCACGCACTCCGTTCACCTATTTCCGTCAGGCTACGGTCATCATCAAGGACCCCTCCAACAAGACCTATACGGCTGGGCTTGACCGCTATGACAACTACATCAACAAGGTCAATGTGGCCAACGAAATCCTGCAGTTCCGCTCCAAGAAACTCATGCAGGAGGTGGTTCGCCGCGTGCATGCCGATGTGAGCTATCAGTACAAGGACGGACTGCGCACGAGCGAACTCTATGCTACGGCTCCTGTGGCTGTCTGCTTCCCCGATGCAACGCCCGAAACTTACATCTCGCTCAATCTGCGCGTCGAGGATGAGAAGCATGTGCGCATCACCGACCTCAGTAGTGCAGGCGAGGGCGATTCGTGGGTGATAGCCATGAAGGATACCGTCAAGCTGGGCGGTATGCGCCTGGCTGTCTCTCCCACCAGCTATTGCACCCGCTCGTGGTTTGGCAAGGAAATCAATGTGAGCAAGCGCCCGCTCTCGTCAGTCGCCGCCTATTATCTGGCCAACTTGGGTATCCGACAGGAGGAGGATGCTTCCAGCATTCTCACCCTCTCGCTCAAGGATGCTTCTCCCTCACGTGCCGAGGATGTGCTCAACATGCTCATCACTGCCTACAACGAGGATGCTATCCGCGACAAGAACCAGGTGGCTGTCAATACCGCCGACTTCATCAATGAGCGTCTCATCATCATCAGCCGCGAACTGGGCGGTGTGGAGAGCGAGCTGGAGACCTACAAGCGCGACAACCGCATTCTCGATATCAACAATACCGCCAGCGCCTATCTCGATGAGAGCCGCAAGTCCAACAGCGAAGCGCTGGAGATGGAAACCCAGCTCAGGCTGGCCACCTACATCAAGGATTATCTGGAGGACCACACCAAGGACGGCGACCTCATACCCAGCAACACAGGTATCGACAATGCCAGCGTGGAGAGCCAGATAAGCCAGTACAACGCCATCAAGCTCCGTCGCGACAAACTCATAGAGGACAGCAGCAACAGCAATCCCGTGGTGGAGGAACTCAACAACTCGCTGCATGCCATGAAGCAGAGCATCATACGCGCTGTGGACAACATGATAGTGAGCATCAACGTGAGGAAACGCGATGCACAAAGCCGTGAGGTGAGAGCACAGTCGCGTGTGGCTTCTATCCCCACCCAGGAGCGTGAGATGCTCTCCATCGAGCGTCAGCAGAAGATCAAGGAGGCTCTGTACCTGTTCCTGCTCAACCGCCGCGAGGAGAATGCCATCACACAGGCTATGGCCGACAACAATGCACGCGTCATCGATGGTGCCACTGGTAGCAATGCTCCTATCGCTCCTGTGCGTTCACGCATCATGCTGCTGGGTTTGCTCATTGGTTTTGCTCTGCCTGCCGTGTGGCTCATGGTGCGTCTCTTCATGGACACTTATGTGCACAGCCGTCGCGACCTCAAGGGACGTGTGAGTGTGCCTTTCCTGGGCGAGATTCCTCAAGGCCGCGACAACTCACGCTCCAAGGGCAAACGACAGGAGATGGTGGTAACAGCCGATGGAAACGACGTGACTTCAGAGGCATTCCGCATCCTGCGTACCAACATGGAGTTTATGGGCCGCAAGGAGCATCCTGCCAAGGTCATCACCTTCACCTCCTTCAATGAGGGAGCCGGCAAGACTTTCATCTCGCGCAACCTTGCACTCACGCTGGTATTTGCCAAGAAGCGTGTGCTGCTGCTCGATATGGATATCCGCAAGGGTACTCTGAGCCATCACATGCATGGGCATGGGCACAAGATGGGACTCACCAACTATCTGGCTGACAGCAGCGTGCAGGTAGATGATATCATCCGTCCCGTAGAGGGAGTGGAAGGGCTGGACATCATCCCTGCAGGCACAGTGCCTCCCAATCCTGCCGAACTGCTCATGGACGAGCGTCTGGACAAACTGGTGGAGGAGTTGCGCCAGCGTTATGACTATATCGTAGCCGACAGTGTGCCTGTGGGCATCATTGCCGATGCATCCATTGCCAACCGTGTGGCCGACCTCACTATCTTTGTGGTGCGTGCAGGCAAGCTCGACCGACGCCAGTTGCCCGATATCGAGAGCCTCTATCAGGAGAAGCGCCTGCGCAATATGGCTCTGGTGCTCAACGGAGTGGATATCGCACATCGTGGTTATGGCTACGGATATGGATATGGTTATGGCCGTTACGGATATGGCTACGGCTATGGCTATGGCAAAGGAAAGAAGAGCAAGAAATAAAAGAGAAAGAATAAGATAGTTAAGTACTAACCTTAAAAAAAGAAGTAAAAGATTATGAAAATGACAGGACAGTATGAGTCACCGCTCACTGTACGCGCTCAGGTGCAGGTGGAGAAGGGCTTCATGAAAGCTTCGGTGACAGTCAAGAATGACAACACGGACAATGGACGTGTGGAAGAGCATCAGGTGAACCAGGATTTCGGCTACACGCTGGACGCTGGCAACGAGTGGAGTAAGTAGTAACAGTAACTAAACCTCATACATTATATATATATACCACTATGAGAACGCATGATTATCTTCTCGGTCTCTCCCTGCTGGCTCTGGTTGCCTGCAATCAGGAGAACATGCCCGAACGTCCCACCCCCACACCAGGTGCGGAGGTGAAGTTTGGCGTTTCGCTCAACAAGAATGATGTTACCCGCACCATCTACGGTGATGAGAACAACAACGCCTTCCCCATCTATTGGGTGCAGGACGACAAGGTGCTTGTCACCTCTCCTCAGTGCCTGAACGGTCGCAATACCGCTCAGTACAAGGTTTCTGTAAAGACTGCCACACAGAACTATGCTACCAGCCTGAACAAGACTGGTGCGGTGGGTGTTCAGTGGGGTCAGGATGACACTGCCGATTTCTATTCGGTTTATCCTGCTGACAAAGCCAGTGTTATTGGCACCATATTCAGCCTCACAATGCCCAACGTGCAGCGTGATCAGGTGCAGTTGGATAACGAAAAGGCTTATGCCGACATGAACGCATGCTTCATGGGAGCTGTCAGCAAGGAAGTGGCCAATGGTTCTGAGGTGAACCTCACCTACAAGCCTCTCTCCACCGCCATTCGCTTCACCTTGCATGGTCCTTCGGCATCTGTGGGTCAGACAGACAGTGAGGTGATTATCAGCAAGGTGGTGCTCAAGGCCGACCAGCCCATCGCAGGTGACTTCACTGTGAATATGAACACAGAGACTCCTACTGTGGAACTTGGCTCAAACACCTACAAAGAGATTACGCTCTACACCTATTATGCTTCCACTGGCGGTCATCTGGCACTGAGAGTAGGAGAGTCTGTGGAGTTGAATGCCTTTGTTATCCCCCACAAGGAGCTTGTTGTCAATGACAACTGGAAACTGGAGGTAACTACAGCCGAAGGCGTTGTCTATACCACCTCTTTGAAGGGAACTGGTAACGGTAAACTGATGCCAGGCAAGATTCATCGTTTCCTTGGACAGTTGCCATCTCTTCCTGCTCCCACCACCGAATGGGATCCCTCCAACTGGATGGTCAATATCCCCCGCAACGTATATCTCTCCGAGATTTCCATCCCTGGTTCTTGGAACTCACTGAACAAAGATTTCCAGTATGCTGCGGATGGTTCATCTACTTTAGGATTTTCTGATGCCGAGCAGATTGCTGCAATAAAAGCTCAGTATAAGGCGGGTGCACGTGCATTCCATATTGATACGAGGTGGAAAGCACAAAGTAAAAAAGGACCTGTTACAGGTTTGTCTGTTGCCAATGGTGGTACTGGTAGGACTTATGATATGAGTGGCGGTAAAGTCATGAAAGATGACAACGTAACTTTTGAAACTGTATTGAAGACTATTACATCACAAGTGCAGTCCAAGGAGTATATGATGGTATTTTGCACCTTTGCGCAGGAGAGTTATGATTATGAAGCGGAAAAAGGTGGCTGGATGAAGGCTATTAGTGATGTTTGTGCATCAAACAGCAAGATTGTTGACGGCCGGACAATTTCTGCCAATTCAGTTGTAGGTGATGTGCTGGGTAAGGTGATTGTCATTGTAAACTGCCAGGAAAATCCTAATGATATAGAGAATCTCCCTCAGAATAGTAAGTGTCTCTTTACATACACTCCCATAACATTGGATAAGACACGTTATAAGGAGCGTCCCTATGCCACAGGAACAATCAAGAATTGTGCAGAACCTGCTTTAACCATGTATAGTTCGCAAGCACAGACGATGGCAAAGTTGACTATAAACGGAAATAATGGATATGACAGTCATAATCGTGGATATTGTCCAACATTGCTTGAACGGCAGACAAAATCTCAGAATATCCTTAATTATTCATTGCTGAATTATGGTAAAACGGAATATGAGCATGCTCACTGGATGTATCACGGTTTGGGCGGGTATAGTCTCCATCAAAGCGTTATACTCTGGGAAGACGCGTCGGATGAAAACCAGAAGGAAGTCGCTCAGAAGCTAAATCCCTGGATAGACGGCAAGATAAAGAAAATGTCTGCCCATCCTGATGCTTCTCAGACCCGCTACTATCCTGTAGGCCTGGTGCTGATGAACTACGTGACTGATAAGACCTATGGTAAGCCAGTGATGTTGGACATCCTTTCGATCAACAACAAGTTCCGAAAGGCTTATGACTCCAACAAGGATCCCCTTGACCCATCCAACAACGGGTCATCGTCTGATGTGAATTCCGCTGCCCCTGGTTATAACTCGGGCATGAAGGACAATGGTACAAATGCCATTGGCTGGACACGTTCGCATTAAATGGTTCCCATCCCACTTGGGAGATGTGCTTTCATCCTCTGCTGAGGGTAGGCACTTCTCCCAAGTGGGATTCTCTGATTATAACAACCTCTCATTTTTTTATCCATCCATGCTGACTTGCAGACAATCGGCTTCCCTCTGGAGGAAAAGCGCACGACAGGCTTTTCCAAGTTTTTGTTGAGGCCGACAGAGCAGCACACATACTACCAACAGTATCCATCACATTATGAAAAAGAAAGTCTTTTACGTTGTATCGGCGATGGCTGCCGTTCTCCTTGCTTCCTGCTCACAGGACGAGTATAACCGCACTTCGCCCAAAGACAACATTGTGGCCGCCATCCATCCCGCAGCCACTACCCGTACAGCTGTTGACCAGCCAGTAGAAAGTGCCCAGGCAGTGGGCATTGCCTGGACAGCCGGCGACCAGATAGGTGTATTCGACCACGAATCTGTCACCCAGCGCTGCTACAGCAAGGTTGGAGCAGCGCGTGAAGCATTGGCCAGCTTCACTGCTGTAGGCGAGGCTTTTGCCGAACCCACATACGCCTATTATCCCTATGATGCAGCTAACGACAACAAGGAAATCACTTCACTCACAGGCAACCTCCCCGCTGTGCAGAATATGGACAGCGGCATTCTGCACGGCGACTATAAATATGGTCGCGCGAAGGGAAGCGGAGCCAGCGGACATGAGTTCGCCTTCACCCATATGTTCTCACTCGCACGTGTCACTGTGGATGCCTCAGGCACACCGCTCGCAGGTGACAAGCTGCGCGAGGTGAGCGTAAGCGTCATACGCAATGATGCTCCTGTGGCAGTGGCAGGACAGTTTGAGTTCAATGCCCGCAATGGTGTGTGGAGGCAGACCGATGCAGGAAGTGGCACCGTGAGCCTGCAGTGGACCGATGGCCCCCAGCTCAACGGCATCCAGACAGCCTACATGAGCATGTTCCCCATGGTGAAGAGTGGCGATACCTTCACCATCACCGTCAGCACACAGAACTATCGTGCCTGCTTCTCTGCACAGAGCCGTGCCGACTTCCAGCGCGAGAATATCTACGGACTTCCCCTCCTGCTCAAGAACTACTCTTCGCTTGTGGTATATGACAAAGAGGGCAATCTGGAGTATCCCACCGAAGGCGTTGAGACAGGAACCTTCACCTGTGCTACACTCAATGTGGATGGTCTGCCCTCATCCATCAACAGCGATGGTCCAGGCAAGCAGGGTACTGTAACCCTGGGCAACAAGGCCAACTCGCTGGGATGGGATTTCCTGGCAGTGAGTGAGGACTTTGAGTACCACACACAGCTTGCAACAGCCATGAGCAACTACAATGCAGGAACATATCGCGGTTCGTTCAATGGACTCCCGCATGCCGATACCGATGGTTTGGGCTTCTTCTGGAAGAAAGGGCTGAGCGCCACTGGCGAGACTATGGTTCAATATACAGCCGAGATAGGCGGACTGACAGATGGAGCCAACACCTACATCAAGAAGGGCTTCCGCCATTATGTGGTTACAGTGGCCGATGGGGTAGCTGTAGATGTCTATATCACTCACATGAATACCTGGAGCGATAAAAACCCGTCCTCCTTCGAACCCGTACAGATAGCCCAGCTGTGCCAGTTGCGCGACTATGTGCTCGCACAACTCAATCAGAACAAGCGTCCGGCCATCGTGATGGGTGATACCAACATGCGCTACACCCGACACAAGGTACAGGACAACTTCTTTACTCCCATTGCACAGGCTGGCTACGAGGCCATCGACCCCTGGGTGAAGTTCCACCGCAATGGTGAGTTCCCCACGTGGGGAGGCAAGTCGCTGATGATCCGTAGCAACTTCAAGGGCGATACCAAGAATGACATCTGCTGCTCTGACGACCAGAGAGGCGAGGTGGTGGATAAGGTGTGGTACATCAATCATCCCCTGTCCAGCGTGCAGTTGCAGGCTGTGGGTTGCCGGAATGACGTAGAAAACTTCGTGAAGAGCACCGAAACGGCTAAGTATAAGGGTGTGGACACCGAGGACGCCAACGGCAATATCCTTACCGACCAGACGGTAAGCATCGAGAGAAAGATAGGATTGGCCGACCACTTCCCCGTGGTGGTTGATTTCAAATATACCATAATAAAGAAGTAAGATGAAGAGGATGTACCTGCTGGCAGCCATCGTGGGTGTTGTGCTGCCGCTCTTCTGCTCATGTGCAGGAGATGAGACAGTGGGCAGTGGGCAGCCTCAAGTGCAGACCATCACTGCAACTATAGCCGACCCTTCGGCGCCCGAACAGACGCGCACATGTATCGACATGAGCGATACAGGCAATGGCTATTTGGGCTTGCTTTGGCAGCCTGCCGACAGCATTGGCGTGTATGGCAAGGCTGGTACCCGCAATGCTCTGTTTCTCAGTGAAGCGCAGGGCAGTGTTCCACAAGCGGACTTCAGCGGAATGATGGACGGTGACGACCAGCCTTATCGTGCCTATTATCCCTATAGCGCCGGCAATGACGGTGCTGAGATAACCGCCTTGAAGGGACATCTGCCGCAGGTACAACCCTTCGATGAGGCTTCGGGCCGGCTCACAGGCGACTATAAATATGGTGCACCTGTGGGCCAGAGCCGACGCTTCAACTTCCGTCACCTGTTCTCCATGCTTCGCGTGACAGTGGATGCCAGCGGCACCTCGCTTGCCGGTGAAGCATTGGATAGGGTGGAGCTGACCGTTACCGACGGGCAGGGAACTCCGCGTGACATCTGCGGAAACTTCACCTTCAGTGCCATCGACGGCACTTGGGGCAATGTGACAGATGCTTCCGGCAGCGTGAGCATGGTGTGGACAGCCCGTCCGCAGCTGGCCGAGGGCAGCAGCCATCAGGGGTTCATCACCGTGATGCCCACCGTGAAAAAGGGCGACAGGATAAGCGTGAGTGTGCAGACAGAGGCACATCTGGCCACATTCACCGCCATCTGCCAGGCCGACTTCGAGGCTGAAGTGGTGTACAACATCTCCCTCAGCCTGAAGAACTATGCCGCTCAGGCAGAAACCTTCGGCTATAAGGAGAGCAAGCTGCCATCCCTCAGCCAGTTTGGTTTCTCTGTGGAGCAGAATGCGGGCAAGTTGCTCAACAACAAACTTGTGTGGAACAGCCGCAACCAACCGCAATTCAACAGCGTGAGCACCTATCCTGCTACGATAAGTGGCAGCGAGGTGAGCCTCATGATTCCCTATCTCTATGACTTCCATCTGGTGCCCACCTTCACAGCCAGCGAAGGTGCTACCGTGAGTGTGGGAGGAGTAAAGCAGACCAGCGGAGTGACAGAGGTGGATTTCACACAGCCCGTAACCTACACGGTAGAGTCCGACGGCATGAAGCGTGACTATGTGGTGAGCATCACCAACACCGGTCTGCCTGTGGTGGTGGTACAGCAGTCGGCATCGGGTGACTTCAGTCCCGTAACGTCTGGTGGTTACCTGGGTATTGGCGGCAATACAGTCAACAAGTTTGTGGATTTCATGGTGCGCGACAAGGCTACCGAGTGGGTACAGGACGACCAGCTGACCATCTACAATGCCGACGGCACACTGGATGTTCCCACTGCGCTGTGTGGTGTCCGTCTTCGCGGAAACACCTCGAAAGCTTTCCCCAAGAAACCCTTTGCCATCAAGCTGGTGGAGAAGCAGAAGGTGCTGGGTATGCCCAAGCACAAACGCTGGGTGCTGCTGGCCAACTGGCTCGACCACTCCATGATACGCAATGCAGTGGCATTTGACCTGGCACATGCCTTCGAGCGTGCCTGGAAGTCGGGTGCCATCGAGGAGGGAATTCCATGGAACGTGCACGGGCAGCCTGTGGAACTGGTCATCGACGGCCATCATGTGGGCAACTACTATCTGTGTGAGCAGATCAAGATAGGTTCCAAGCGTCTCAATATCCAGGACAATTACGAAGATGCCCAGGAGAAGACGCTGGAGAAGTGCGGCTATCTGATGGAGCTGGACAACAACTATGACGAGACCTACAAGTTCATCACCCGCCATTACTCCGTACCCTTCATGTTCAAGGACGACGTGCTGAGCGATGAGATATTTGCAGCCGTCAAGGCAAAGGTACAGGGGATAGAGGACAATATCTACAACAAGAACTTCGCTGCTGCCTATGAGGATATGGACATCTACAGCGTCATCGACCAGTGGCTCATATGGGAACTGACCATGAACCATGAGTTCCTTGACCCCCGTTCGGTATATTACTTCATGAATGGCAACGGCAAGCTGTCGGCTGGTCCGGTGTGGGATTTCGACCGTGCAACCTTCCAGAACGTGGAGAATGCACGCAGCCAGGGCAGTTCGGGCGACCGTCTGAAGCCCTATGACCAGTGGATATGCTGGAGTGCCCATCCTGTGGCAGGCGGTACAGAGGCCAGTCTGAAGAAAAGCACTTCATGCGTCTTCTACCCCGCATTGGTGAAGGATCCCATCTTCCAGGCTGCTGTGCAGAAGCGTTGGGCTGTGCTCTATCCCTATCTGTTGAGTGTGAAGGACGACATCAGCGCCTACGGACAGAAGCTGGAGCGCTCCTATGAGGTGAACAGCCAGATGTGGCCCACCAGCAAAGCTGCCATCCAGAAGTACAAGAACAACTTCAGCGACTGGAGCGGCGACGAGAACATCTCGGCCTACAAGGATGTGATAGACAACTTCCTGACGGTGTATCAGAAGAGGCTCGACGGCATGAACATGCTCATCACCTCGGGACGCTTCGCCCAGTAGGGAAGGGTGTGACTGTAAGCACCAGATGTGGGCTGAAAGCCCAGGATTGTGGATAGTTGGCTTTTCGGAGCGCAGAACCGAATTGGGCTACTTTGCCCGGTAAGTTAGGTATCCAATTCTGGATAACAAAAGGAAAAACGTGTCACAGACATCAGACAATAACAAACGAATAGCCAAGAATACGCTGCTACTATACGTGCGTATGTTCTTCACGATGGGAGTCAGCCTCTTCACCTCACGTGTCATCCTGAACACTTTGGGCGTGGAGGACTATGGCATCAACAACGTCGTGGGAGGAATAGTCACCATGTTTGGCTTTATCAACAGTTCCATGTCATCGGCCACACAGCGCTACATCACTTTTGCTTTGGGTAAAGGAGACAAGGACCAGCTCCATACCGTGTTCAGCACTACGCTGCAGATACATGTGCTCATAGCAGGACTGGTCATCGTCTTGGGCGAAACAATCGGCCTCTGGTTTCTGTACAACAAGTTGCAGATACCGGCCGACAGGATGGACGCTGCATTCTGGGTATTGCAGTCCTCCATCATCTCTTCGTTCATCATGATTATCAGTGTACCTTATAATGCCTGCATCGTAGCACATGAGGAGATGTCGGCCTTTGCCTATATGTCCATATTGGAGGTTGTGCTGAGGCTGGCCATCGTGTATGTATTGGTAATCTTCTCTTTTGACAAACTGATACTCTATGCATTCCTGCTGGTGCTGGTTCAGATATTCATACAGATTTGTTATTGGACATATTGCAGGAAACACTTTGAAGAAACAGAATATCGTCATGCCTGGAACCGTTCTTTGTTCAAGGAGATGACAGGTTTTGCCGGGTGGAGCATGTTCGGCAATCTGTCGGCAGTGCTGTTTGGACAGGGGCTCAACATCCTGCTCAACATCTTCTTTGGTCCAGTGGTCAATGCCGCCCGTGGTGTGGCGGTGCAGGTGCAAGGAGCTATCCAACAGTTCGTGGGTAATTTCCAGATGGCGCTCAATCCTCAAATCACGAAGACGTATGCCAAGGGCGAAATGGCCGAGATGCACAAACTGATGTTCCGCAGTTCGCGCTTCTCCTTTTACCTCCTGTTCTTCCTGTCATTGCCAGTACTCTTTGAGACCAACTTCATTCTGACTGTGTGGCTCAAGACTGTGCCCGAGAACACAGTGGTGTTTCTGCGCATCATGATATGCACTGCATTGATATATTCCATTGCCAATCCCTTGATAGTAGCCAATCAGGCAACGGGAAAGGTCAAGGCTTATCAGGCTATTTGTGGCACTATCCTCTTGATGATACTGCCGGTTTCCTATGTCTGTCTGCGGTTGGGATGTCCGGCTTACGCGGTGTTTGTTGTGCATTTCATCATGGAAGCCGTCGCTCAGCTTGCTCGCATGATTATGTTGCGGCCGTTGATAGGACTCCGTGTTAGGGATTATCTCAGCAATGTCTATAATAGAGTGTTTGCTGTTGTCCTGGCTTCGTCGCTCTTGCCAGGGCTGGTTTATTTCAATATGGAGGACAATGTCTGGAGGTTCTTTGCTGTTGGGATAGTTTGCGTGTTCTCCGTAAGTTTCTCTGCCTACTTTCTGGGACTGTCGGCCAACGAGCGACTGTTTGTCAGGAGCAAGGCTTTGGCTATGATTCAGAAAATCACAAGACGATGATAGAAGTAAAAGACAAGAAGAACTGTTGCGGCTGTTCAGCTTGTGCGTCTGTCTGCCCCAGGCATTGCATCACGATGGTGGAAGACTCTGAAGGTTTTCTCTATCCACAGGTTGATGAGGAAGCCTGTGTGAACTGTGGACTTTGCGAGAAGGTCTGCAATGAGTTGCAGCCGTACGATACACGAGAGCCTTTGCAAGTGCTTGCCGCCATCAACCAGAATGAAGAGGTTCGCCAGAAAAGTTCTTCTGGTGGAATCTTCCATCTTCTTGCAGAAAAGACAATCCGCGAAGGTGGCGTGGTGTTTGGTGCACGATTTGATGAGAATTGGCAAGTAGTGATTGACTATGCAGAGGACATGAAAGGCGTAGAGGCTTTCATGGGCTCAAAATACGTTCAGGCACGCATGGAAAATGCGTATGTAGATGCCAAACGCTTCTTAAACGAAGGTAGAAAGGTTCTTTTCTCAGGAACACCTTGTCAGGTGGCTGGCTTGCATAAATTTCTCCGTAAACCATATGACAATCTTCTAAGTGTGGATTTAATATGCCATGGTGTCCCAAGCCCCAAGGTATGGAGGGCGTATCTTGAAGAGGTGGTAAAGCAAGGTCAAAGCATCAGTTGTGTGGAATTCCGTAACAAAGAAAAAGGATGGAAGAAGTTCAGCTTCTTTCTTAGCTATAATGGAGTTGGCAAGACCGTTTCCATGCTTTCGCCTTTCACTGAGAATCATTACATGAAAGCATTCTTAAGTGATATCATTCTTCGTCCATCCTGTTATGACTGTAAAGCGAGAGGGTGCAGTAGCCAAAGTGACATTACTATAGCTGATTTCTGGGGAATCAATACACTATTGCCAGAAATGGATGACGACAAAGGAACAAGCCTTATCTTAGTTAATACGGAAGCTGGGAAAACCACTATTAGTGGTGCAAAGGTAACGATGGCATCAAGCACCTATGAATGTATCAAGCACTTCAATCCTGCATGCTGTTACTCTCCTAAGGTACATCCCAAACGTAAAATGTTCTTTAGGTATTTGGGGAAAAAAGAACTGATATCTTTGATAGATGAATGTACGAAGCTTCCCTTTGGGCAACGAATGCGGATGCTCATGTGGCGTTGCAAAGCTTTTGTCAAGTGTGTGCTGAAAACGCTTTTTCCATAGAGTAGGGGAAAAGTGAAAAAACAGGGAGGACATGCAATTATAGGAAAAGTTTGTTCTGTCAGCCCACAAGATAGCGTCCATAAGTTTCAGAAGCAAGGATGACGGTTGGCGCAACTATAATATGGTGATAAGAATAAAGTGAGATATTAGTGCATCAAGAGGCGGATGAGTGTAGCAACATTTACACTCATCCGCCTCTTCTGTTTTCTGCCCATCCCACATCGGCAGGGCGGAAGTGCAATCCTGCACAGCCGAAAAAGGCAGGCGCAAAGGGATGAAGAGTGCCACGAAATGATTATCTTTGCAGATGAGATGGCAATAGCCATGGTTGTATGTGTAACAGGAAGACAAGTTGAGATTGGCGGAATGAAAGATTTGTTCCAAGCTGGTGCAAAAAGGAATAGACAGTAATATGGCAGAAAAAGACAACATACCTGAAATGCGGCCAACGTTTGATGCTATACGTAGGACAGACGAAAACGGCAATGAATATTGGAGTTCGCGTGACCTATGCAATGCTATGGGCTATTCTACAAATTGGAAATTCCAAAACGTCATAAACAAAGCGATTGCCGTAGCCAATCAAAAAGGAATGAATATTGATGACCATTTCAACCAAACGGTTGATATGGTCAAGCTTGGTAGTGGTGCATACAGAAAGGTAAACATATTCCGGCTGTCTCGTATGGCCTGCATGATTATAGCCGAGAATGCAGACGGGAAGAAACCGTTCGTGCAACAGGCCAGGGAATATTTTTCTCAGGCTGTTCCAACTTCGGAACTCATAAAGAACTCTCTGGAATCCAATATTATACTGTATAAAACTGCACAAGGTGAAGCTCGTGTTGAAGTAATATTCAACAACGATACCTTTTGGATGTCGCAAAAGCGCATGGCGGATTTGTTCGGTGTTGATGTAAGAACAGTGAACTACCATTTAGGGCAGATTTACGAGACTGGCGAACTGCAGAAAGAAGCAACAATCCGAAAAATTGGGATAGTTCAAAATGAGGGCGATCGCGATGTGGAACGAACTCCCCTGTTCTACAATCTTGATGCCATTATTGCCGTTGGCTATCGTGTGAACAGCTATCAAGCTACACAGTTTCGTATCTGGGCAATATCGGTATTGAAAGAATTTATCATCAAAGGATATGTACTGGATGATGAGCGTCTGAAGCAAGGCAAGCATTTTGGTAGGGATTACTTCGATGATTTGTTGGAACGTATTCGTGAGATACGCACGTCTGAACGTCGCTACTATCAGAAGATAACAGACATATACTCAGAGTGCAGTGCCGATTACGATGCCAAGTCAGAAAGCACCAAACTGTTCTTCAAAATGGTGCAGAACATGATGCATTTGGCAGTCACCCATCACACTGCTGCTGAGATTATCTATAACAGGGCTGATGCAGAACGGCCCAATATGGGACTTACCACATGGAAGAAGGCGCCCGACGGACGTGTGCAAAAGTCAGACACGATAGTTGCCAAAAACTATCTGTCAGATACCGAAATTGGTCAACTTAACAGTATCACGACTTCGTTTCTTGACTTTGCTGAGACACGTGCCCAACGTCATATCATTACGACAATGGAGGATTGGCGCAAGCGACTTGACCAGTTTCTTACAGCAATGGACTATGAGTCAAACGCATCGGCAGGAACCGTGTCGCATGAGGAAGCAAAGGCTAAAGCGTATGGCGAGTACGAAAAGTACAAAATCATCCAAGACCGTTCGTATATCTCTGACTTTGATCGCTTCAACAAGAATGATGACGATGCACCTTTGCTCCCGTTTAACCTCAATCCAGAGGAAAAATGAATTTGCCTGCCAAGCTGGTGGACTACTTTAGAACTGAACAAGGGGCGCTTGCTCTTTTATGTGAAGTTTGATGGAGGAGAGGCTTGTCTTGACAAAGAAAGTTTCGATTCGTTGTTCTCTTGTGACCTATGATGACCGAGAAGGAATACGTGGGAGTGGTTGGCCTTGAGCACAGGAAGAGGTTTGCACAGTTCTTCACACCTGAGGCTATAGCGGATTTTATGGCCCGTTGGGTGCTGGATGGCAGGAAGAAGATGGATGTTCTGGAGCCTGCATTTGGCTTGGGAGCCTTCAGCCGTTCCTTGTTCAAGCAGAATCCTAAGGTTAGGGTAGTGGGCTATGAAGCAGACGAAACCATCTATAATTATGCTGCAGAAAATGTGGCGCAGGCTGGAAGCGACGTATTATTATATAATGAGGACTACTTGCGGGCTTCGTGGAAAGACAAGTATGACGGCATCATTTGCAATCCACCCTACTTGAAGTTCCATGATTATGACAATGCTTCGCTTGTGCCATTGGTCAATGAGCAGTTGGGCATACGTCTGAATGGCTTTACCAACCTATACACACTCTTCCTGCTCAAATCCATTAGCCAATTGCGGGATGGAGGCAGGATGGCATATATAGTTCCCTCCGAGTTTCTGAATTCGGATTATGGGGTGGAGGTGAAGCGTGCTTTGCTGCGGAGTGGTGTGCTGAGGCATGTGGTGGTAGTGGATTTTACTCAGTGTGCTTTTGATGACGCTCTGACGACCGCTTGTATCCTTTTGTGCCACAAGGACGGCAGTCTCAGCGAAGTACGCTTCTCCCACGTCAGTGATGTGGCTCAACTGCAGGCTTCCCTGGCAGATTATTCCGCGTGGGCGGCAGACCAGCTGAAGCCAGAGACGAAGTGGAAGCAGTATTATGAGGGAGCACGTTCTGCGGGCTATCGTCATCTGGTGCCGTTCAGCACTTTTGCCAAAGTGTCTCGCGGGATTGCCACAGGAGCAAATGACTATTTCACTTTCAGGGAGTCCAAGAAGGAGTTGTATGGAATTCCCGAGCGCTGTCTGATGCGCTGTGTCTGTCATTCGACTGATGTTCATGGGCTCTTCTTCACGGATGATGATTTCCAACGGCTTTCACATTCAGACAAGGCTGTGTATCTGTTCAATGGATGTGCCGACGGGGCGGATGAACATGTGAGGGAGTATATCTCCTTGGGTGAAGAGACAGGAGCCGACAAAAGGTATCTGACCGCCAGCCGAAAGCCTTGGTATGCAATAGAGAACCGAAAGCCTTCTCCCATCTGGGTGTCGGTGTTCAACAGAAAGGGACTGCGCTTTGTGAGAAACATAGCTGGGGTGTCCAATCTGACCACATTCCACTGTGTGTATGATGCGGGTGTGGTGGATATCGACGTGCTGTTTGGTTATCTGGTAACAAACGTGGCCAAGGAAATCTTTATGGACAACTCACGTCAGTACGGCAACGGACTGGTGAAGTTTGAACCCAATGACCTGAATAAAGGAAAGGCCGTGGATTTGAGACTGCTCACAGAGGAAGAGGCCCAGCTCGTCAGTGCAGCTTCGCAAAGGTTGCTGTGTCAGGGTATCGAAGATGAAATCATCCTCCTGCTGGACAGCTTCTTCAGGGAGAAATTCACGGACCGGAGCGTCTGCCTGGCATATTATTGGGGACAGTTGCATGATTTGGGACATCCCGATTCGAGCCCTATTGAGGAAAGCACACTGCCCACTCATGCCAAACAGCTCATCTTCCCCAATCTCTTCAGCTACACTGCTCAGGATAATGCAGCAGAGGCATTGGTGGTACGCGAAGATGAGACTTAGGTGGAAAGGCCGAAAAAACGAAGCAAGGTTACTTTGCAAAGTATCGTTGGATACTTTGCGATTTATCCTTGGATACATTGCCAAGTATCCAAGGATACTTTTTC
>ULYE01019029.1_pt1 | contig 26349 bp, 17 predicted proteins | sample 1961921 | NCBI WGS metagenome assembly ULYE01 (sample SAMEA4835856, study PRJEB28245) | human gut metagenome | biome: gut microbiome; material: fecal sample | place: Denmark | collected 2008 | reverse complement strand
TTCAGTCACCCGAGGTTAAGCATGATTCGCCGCCTTCGGCGACGTCCGAGCACAGCCCATTAACGTCCATTACACGATAAAACATTAACGTCCATTATACGATAGAAACCGAACCTCCTGTTAGTTTACGTTGAGCTTAACGGTCTTGCCGTCCGCCTTAACGATGTACAGACCCTTCTGCACTGGTGTAACGGAAGTGGTGCTGATGAGCTCGCCGCTTGCGCTGTACACCTTTACGCTCTTGGCGTTCTGCACTACAATCTTGCCGTTGCTTGCGTAGATGTTCAGGCGCTGTGCGTCTGGGCTGTCGATGCTTGATGGATAGGTCTCGAACGCAACTACACCTGCCAGCACGTTGAGGCTAACAGTCTTGAAGGTAATCTCGTCTGCCTCCATGGTGATGCTGATGTTGACGCCATTGTTTGTAAGCTGAACGGGCTGGTCGAATGGTATGTATTCGTCAAGTTTGCAACCCCAGTTGAATGTTGTCCAATCCTCAGAGGCAAATTTGAATTCTTGTCCCTTCTTAATGGTTAGGTCGTTCCACACAACGATGCCGTTGCCCATATCCTTGCCGATGTTGTTCTTGTCGAAAGTCCATGTGTTGGCATCGCTCATGAAGTAGCAGTCGGGGAATTCGGTGTTGCCGATAAAGAACTTCTGCCAGGTGTATTCAACCTTATTGTCAAAGGAGTTGTCGGCATTGTAAGTAGTGGCGTTAGCTATGTTGCCGTTCTCGTCGTACTGTAAGTTTCTGTACCAATCCTTTACCCAACCATTGGTGTTGTTGTCCCACGCGTAGTGATTGTACGTGCCGTATTCTGCCGAAATGCGCTCGTCAGTTACACGTAATCCTTCGTAGCCGTCGGATGTATGGATTTGTTCGGAATACATTGTCATATTGCCGTAATTGTCGTATGTAGAGATAAACTCATCTATGACGCTCCACTGCTGCTTGTCAGCATCCCACTTGTATTCACCGGTAACGCTTGTCTTGCCATTTCTTATCAATTCATTTACATTCTTGCTTCCTTTAGTCCATTTCTTCGAAGCGTTGTCCCAGCCTGATAGTCTTAAGTTCATATATTGGTAGTTGCCATCCCATCCCCATTCATCTCTATATATAGGTATCCAGTTTTCGTCTTCGTAGTAGAAATATTCCTCTTTGGTGTTGTTACCGCTATTGTCGTATCCGTAATTGTATTTTACACCACTTAGAATACTGTTGTCGTTGCGGAAGTCGTACTCAAACATTTGTGCTGATGTGCAAAGGTTCTGATCATTGTATCCCCACTCCTTTACTTGTACAGTGGCAAATGTGTTGGGCAATGCTATCGCCTGCGAGAGAGTCTCCTTTGTATTATTGTGTCTGTCGTCATACTCGTAGGTGTAGACCTGGATGCCGGCAAGCACACCATCTTTATAAAAATTGGTAGTTTGCTTTTTAAGCATTCCGAAGTTGGTGTATTCCCTTTCTCTTATTTGCATATACGCACCGTTTGCGTCTTTCATCTCGGCTTTGGTGTTGAGCCACTGTTCGTTTCTAATCACAATGCTACGGCTTGGCTTAAGCAAGTCGGTGCGTTTGGCGTCCATCTTGGTGTTGATGGTTCTTGATATGTCGCCGGGTAGAATCGACAGCTTGTCTATCTTGGTTGTTGGGTTTACAACCTGGTTGGTTACTGTTGGCTTAGAGCCAAATGTCTGTGCTGCGGCAGATAGTGCGAATGTGAACAATCCTGCCAATAGTAAATAATGTTTCATAGTTTTTGTTGGTTTTTATTACAGGGTTAGTTTTTACATCTGCAAATATACCGCTTTTATCGCTTGGTGATGTGTCATTGCGTAAAAAGAGGGTGTCATTGCGTAAAAAGTTTGCTTAATAATTCTCAAATAACGGCACACTATTTGTATTTTGAAGATTAATCCATTAAATTTGCAAATGGATACATTATTAATATCAACATAGTAAAAAAGAAAGAAAACAATTATGAAACAGGAAAATTGGATGGATGTAGAGCAGTATCGCGACAGCAACTATGCTCTATCGTCTGCGTTCCCTGCGCTTATGCGTAAGGTGTTTGTATGGATGACCCTTGCACTTGCCATAACCGGTATCACAGCCTTTGGCGTGGCTACGTCGCCGGCGCTCATTAGTGCCATCTTTGGCAGCAAGGTGCTGTTCTGGGGTTTGATTATCGCCGAGTTTGCTCTTGTCATGGGCATCAGCGGAGCCATCTCACGTATGTCTCTGTCTACAGCCACACTGCTGTTTGTGCTCTACTCGGTAGTCAACGGTGCCACATTGTCGGTTATATTCTTGGCATTCTCAATGTCGGTCATCGCCAAGACCTTCTTCATCACGGCGGGCACGTTCGGCGTTATGGCTCTTGTGGGCTACACTACGAAGACCGACCTCACCTCTATGGGTAAGTTGCTCTTCATGGCTCTGCTTGGTCTTATCATCGCCACTGTTGTCAATCTGTTTGTGCAGAGCACAGGCTTCGACTTGATTATCAGCTACGTGGGTGTGCTCATCTTCGTTGGTCTTACCGCATACGACACACAGAAGATTAAGCAGATGTGCCTTGAGGCTCCAAATGGGGGAGAGATGTCGCAGAAGTTGGCGCTCCTTGGTGCCTTGACTCTCTACCTCGACTTCATCAACCTTTTCCTTTATCTGCTGCGCATATTTGGCAGAAAGGAGTAGGATGCGTTGGTTCCGTTATTTAATACACCTCTTCATTTGTAGTTCCGTGGGGAACTACAAGTGAAGAAACTATATATAAAGAAGCTACACTTCTGTATAAATATACACTGATTTTATCCCTATATTACTTTCTGTTACTTTTCATTGCATTTTTATACGTATTTGTTTGGTTGTTTGTTTGATTATTTATACTTTTGCATTTGTAAAACCGAATAAATATACATCCATAGCAATTATGAAGTTAAAAAGCGACAGAATAGAAACATTGAAGATGCTTATCTCGAGCAAGGAGCTCGGAAGTCAGGAAGAGGTGCTTACCGCACTCGCCCAGGAGGGCTATGCCGTAACACAAGCAACGTTGAGCCGCGACTTCAAGCAACTAAAGGTGGCAAAGGCTGCGAGTATGAATGGCAAGTACGTCTATGTGTTGCCTAACGAGACGATGTACAAGCGTGTGCCTACTCCACGTATGGCATCCGAGATGCTCCGCATCCCCGGTTATCGTTCTATAAGCTTTTCGGGCAACTTGGGTGTTATCCGCACCCGACCCGGCTATGCCAGTTCCATCGCCTATAATATCGACAACGGACATATCGACGAGATTATAGGCACTATCGCCGGCGACGACACTATCTTTATTGTTATTAAGGAAGGCGCTACGCAGGACCAGGTGCTTAAGGGACTGAGCAGCATTGTGCCAGGAATGGAATATTAGGAATTATGAATAAAGAAGATATAACAGTGATGGTGGCCGACCCATCGCATGAGAAATATGTCGACACAATACTCGATACCATAGAGAAGGCTGCCAAGGTGCGCGGCACTGGTATCGCAAAACGTACACACGAGTATGTAGCCACCAAGATGAAGGAGGCAAAGGCCGTTATCGCCCTTTATGGCGACGAGTTTGTTGGCTTTAGCTACATCGAGACATGGGGCAACAAGCAGTATGTCACCACATCGGGTCTTATCGTAGACCCTAAGTTTCGTGGGTTGGGCGTGGCAAAGCGCATCAAGGACCTCACCTTTACGCTTGCGCGCACACGCTGGCCGCACGCCAAGATATTCTCCTTGACCAGTGGAGCCGCCGTTATGGCTATGAATACCCAGCTGGGTTATCATCCTGTAACCTTCGCCGACCTTACCGACGACGAGGCTTTCTGGCGAGGATGCGAGGGTTGCATCAATGTGGATGTGCTTAAGCGCACCGGTCGCAAGTACTGCATCTGCACCGGTATGCTGTACGACCCCGAGGAGCATCTGCCGGCTAAGCTTCCGGAGGATGTGATAGAGAGAATTAAGAAGTTGGAAAATTAAGGTAAGAAGATAATATGAAAAAGGTTGTTGTTGCATTTTCAGGAGGTCTTGACACCTCGTACACAGTAATGAAACTTGCCAAGGAAGGCTATGAGGTGCATGCCGCATGTGCCAATACCGGCGGCTTTTCTCCCGAACAGTTGAAGACCAACGAGGAGAACGCCTATAAGCTTGGCGCCAAACAATACGTAACACTGGACGTTACGCAGGAGTATTACGAGAAGTCGTTGAAGTATATGATATACGGCAACGTGATGCGTAATAATTGCTATCCTATCTCCGTGTCGTCTGAGCGTATCTTCCAGGCCATTGCCATTGCACGCTACGCCAAGCAGATTGGTGCCGACGCCATTGCACATGGCTCTACAGGTGCCGGCAACGACCAGATTCGTTTCGACATGACCTTCCTTGTTATGGCACCTGGTGTGGAGATTATCACCCTTACACGCGACAAGGCTCTCTCGCGTAAGGAGGAGGTAGACTACCTCAATGAGAATGGTTTCTTTGCCGACTTCACCAAGCTTAAGTATTCGTACAACGTGGGCATTTGGGGAACCAGCATCTGCGGCGGCGAGATACTCGACTCGACACAGGGTCTGCCCGAGGAGGCTTACCTTAAGCACGTTACACGTGAGGACGAGTCGGAGCTGAAGATTACGTTTGAGAAGGGCGAGATTGTGGCAGTCAACGGCGAGAAGTTTGACGACAAGGTGGCTGCAATACAGAAGATAGAAGAGATTGGCGCCGCTTACGGCATCGGTCGCGACTGCAACGTAGGCGATACCATTATCGGCATAAAGGGTCGTGTTGGCTTTGAGGCTGCTGCCCCGAAGCTCATCATCGAGGCCCACCGCCTGTTGGAGAAGTACACGCTTAGCAAGTGGCAGCAGTACTGGAAGGACCAGGTAGCCAACTGGTATGGTATGTTCCTCCACGAGAGTCAGTATCTTGAGCCGGTTATGCCGGATATCGAGGCAATGCTTACATCGTCGCAGCGCAATGTCAACGGCACTGCTATCCTCAAGCTCCGTCCGCTCGGCTTCGAGACAGTGGGTGTGGACAGCAAGGACGACTTGCTTAAGTCGAAGCTCGGCGAGTATGGCGAGATGCAGCATGGCTGGACAGCCGAGGAGGCTAAGGGATTCATCAAGGTTCTCTCTACTCCGTTGCGTGTATACTATGGTATTCATCCTGATGAGCAGAGATAAAAATATGAAAATAGGAATCCTCGGCGGAGCCGGCTACACAGCCGGTGAACTTATCCGCATACTTATCAATCACCCCGAAGCCGAAATATCTTTTATTAACAGCGAGAGCAATGCTGGCAACCTCATCACCGATGTGCACGAGGGACTGTATGGCGACACCGACCTGCGTTTTACGTCAGAGATGCCCTTTGATGATGTGGACGTTGTGTTCTTCTGTTTCGGTCATGGCAAGAGCGAGGCGTTCTTGAAGGAACATAAGATTCCAGAGAACGTTAAGATAATCGACCTGGCACAGGACTTTCGCTTGAAGCGCGAGGGTAACGATTATGTGTATGGTCTGCCGGAGATTAACCGTGCCGCCATTGCCAAGGCGCAGCACGTGGCTAACCCAGGTTGCTTTGCCACCTGCATCCAGCTCGGACTGCTGCCAGCCGCAAAGCTCGGCATCATCAACGACGATGTGGCGGTAAATGCCATAACGGGTTCGACGGGTGCCGGACAGAAGCCGGGTGCCACAACCCACTTCTCTTGGCGCAACAACAACATGAGCATATACAAGCCATTCCAGCATCAGCATGTGCCGGAGATATGCCAGAGCTTGAGTCAGGTGCAAGAAGAGGCAGGCAAGGGCGAGTTTGCGGCATCCATCGACTTCATCCCTTACCGTGGCGACTTTGCCCGCGGCATCTTCGCCACAGAGGTTGTAAAGACCTCTCTCCCCATCGAGGATATCGTGGCAGCCTACAAGGATTTCTACCGCGACGCTCCCTTCACCCATTACATCGACAAGCCTATCGACCTCAAGCAGGTGGTCAACACCAACAAGTGTCTTGTCCACTGCGAGAAGTACGGCTCTAAGCTCCTCATCACTTCCTGCATCGACAACCTTCTGAAGGGTGCTGTGGGACAGGCGGTGCAGAATATGAATGTGATGTTTGGAATACCGGAAGACAGTGGATTGAGACTGAAACCGAGTGGGTTTTAAGGGAAGAACGAAGAGTGAAGAATCCTATAGCTTTGTTGCAATGGCTTTTTACTCTTAACTCTTCACTCTTCGTTCTTCGTTCTTCGTTATTCATTTTTCACTAAAGTATATGATTCTATTTGACGTTTACCCCCTATTCGACATAAATATCACCAAGGGTCTTGGTTGCCACGTATGGGACGACCAAGGCACTGAGTATTTGGACCTTTATGGTGGCCATGCCGTCATCTCTATAGGTCATTGTCATCCACATTATGTGGAGATGCTTACAGCCCAGCTGCACAAGCTCGGGTTCTATAGCAACTCCGTAATCAACACATTGCAGCAGCAGTTGGCCGAACGATTGGGCAAGGCTTGCGGCTACGACGACTATCAGCTATTCCTTATCAACTCGGGAGCCGAGGCCAATGAGAATGCCCTGAAGCTTGCGTCGTTCCATACGGGCAAGACACGTGTGCTCTCTGCCGAGAAAGCGTTTCACGGACGTACGTCGCTTGCGGTTGAGGCTACCAACAATCCTAAGATTATTGCGCCAATCAATGCCAACAACCACGTTACCTTCCTGCCGCTCAACGACCTCGCCGCATGGGAGGCTGAGCTTGCCAAGGGCGATGTGGCAGCCTGCATCATCGAGTGCATACAGGGTGTCGGCGGCATACGCATGGCTACCGAAGAGTTTGCCAAGGGCTTGCAGGCAGCTTGCAGGCAGCACGGAGCGGTGCTCATCTGCGACGAGATACAGTGTGGTTATGGCCGTAGCGGAAAGTTCTTTGCCCACCAGTGGCTTGGCATCCGACCCGACATCATCACCTGCGCCAAGGGCATTGGCAACGGATTCCCGATGGGAGCCGTGCTTATATCGCCAGAGTTTAAGCCCGTGTATGGCATGCTCGGCACCACATTCGGCGGCAATCACCTTGCTTGTACGGCAGCTCTTGCCGTGCTCGACGTTATGGAGAAGGAGAATCTCATAGCCAATGCGCACGAGGTGGGCGAGTATCTGCTTGGCAAACTCAACGATATGAAGAAAGAGAACAGTCATATTGTGGATGTTCGCGGTCGCGGAATGATGATAGGCATTGAGCTTGACATTCCACACAAAGACGTCCGCTCGCGCCTTATCCACGACGAGCATTGCTTTACAGGTTGGGCGTCTACCAATATCCTGCGTCTGCTTCCGCCGCTGTGCTTGACAAAGAAGGAGGCGGATGAGTTTGTAGAGAAGTTCAAGAAAAGCCTCAATCCCAGTTGCTAAAGCAGCTTTCCCCTTTATTTAATATATATATATGAAGGTTTCAATAATAGGAGTCGGCGCCATGGGCGGCGCAATGCTTGACGGCTTTTTGCGTTCGGACAGTTTCAGTCCTTCCGACATTAGTATATCCAATCCCCATACCGATCGCCTTGCTCCTTATGCCGAGCAGGGCGTACAGGTTTCTGCCGACAATCGCCAGGCTGCCGCTTGGGGCGACGTTGTGTTCCTCGTGGTTAAGCCGTGGCTCGTGGAGAGCGTTATAGAGGAGATAAGCGATGTGCTCGACGCCCAGCGTCAGGTGCTCGTCATTGTAGCCGCCGGACTGAAAGCCGAGCTGGTTAAGTCGTGGGTAGAGTATAATGGAAAGTGTCCCACCACGTTCTTCGCCTTGCCCAACACCGCCATAGCCGTCGGCGCCTCTATGTCGTTTGTCACCCGCGTGTGCGGACCTGTTGAGGCTGAGCAGCTTGTTGTAAAGGTGTTTGATGCCGTTGGCGAGACAATGTCGGTTGAGGCACGCCAGTTTGGAGCCGGTATGGCACTCGCCTCTTGTGGCATAGCCTACGCCATGCGATACGTTCGCGCCGCGACAGAGGGTGGGGTAGAGCTTGGCTTCAAGGCAGATGCCGCCAAGGACATTGTGCTGCAGACCATAAAGGGTGCCGCCTTGCTGCTGCAGAAGAGTGGGGCAAACCCCGAAGCCGAGATAGATAAGGTTACAACACCTGGCGGATTCACCATCCGTGGCTTGAACGCTATGGAGAAGGAGGGATTCACTAATGCGGTGATAGAAGGACTCAAAAGGAGTGTTGAATAATGCTAACAGTAGTAAAAGTAGGAAGCAACATACTGACACGTGCCGACGGCCACGTCAACGTGTCGCGCCTCTCCTCTATTGTCGACCAGCTTGCCGCCTTGCATAGTGCCGGCCATCAGTTGATATTGGTGTCGTCGGGAGCCGTGGCATGTGGTATGGGAGAGATGCACGCCGTACATCCGTTGGACAGTGTGGAGCAACGTCAGCTCTATTCTGCCATGGGACAGGTTAAACTGATGAACCTCTACTACTCGCTGTTTCGCGAGTACGGCATAAATGTTGGTCAGGTGCTTACAATGAAGGAGAACTTCGTGTCCGAGCGCCAGTACCAGAACCAGAAGTCTTGCATCAGTGTGATGCTCGAAAACAATGTTATACCAATAGTCAACGAGAACGATACAGTGTCTGTCACCGAGCTTATGTTCACCGACAATGACGAGCTGTCGGGACTGATGGCACAGATGATGAAAGCCGACAACCTAATACTATTAAGTAATGTGGACGGCTTGCTCGGCGATGCTGCTGCCGATGGCTCTCGCCCCACAATCCGCCGGGTACAGTCGGCAGACGACGTGGCGCGGTATGTCACCGAGAGCAAGAGTTCGTTTGGACGTGGCGGCATGACGAGCAAGTGCAACACGGCACTAAGCGTTGCACACGCCGGCATCCACGTGTATATAGCCAACGGCACTCGCGAGAATATATTGCAGAGAGTGTTGGAGGGCGATAAGGACACGCCGTATACGGAGTTCGTATGATAAAAAATGCTTATGAATAATATTTTCGCAAAAGTTCGCAGCGCCTCCTATACCCTTACCCGTCTCGCCGAGACCGACCGCACATCCCTGCTTCTCGACCTCGCCGACGCTACCGAGGCGCACATTCCCGACCTCCTTGTCGCCAATGCCGACGACCTAAGCCGGATGGATAAGGACAATCCGCTGTACGACCGACTACAGCTTACGCCGCAACGGCTGCACGACATAGCAGCCGCTCTGCGCAGCGTGGCACATCTCGACAATCCGCTTGGCGAGGTGTTTGATGCCAAGACGTTGCCCAATGGTTTGCGTCTGCGCAAGCAGCGGATGGCTTACGGAGTAGTGGGTGTAGTGTATGAGGCACGTCCCAACGTAAGCTTCGACGTCTTTGCCCTATGCTTCAAGACCGGAAACGCATGCGTCTTGAAAGGCGGAAAGGATGCCGACGCTTCCAACCGAGCTATCGTCTCGCTTATAAAGGAGGTGCTGCGCCGCCACAATATCGACGACAATGTGGTGTGCCTGTTGCCCGCCACACACGAGGCTACACAGCAGATGCTTACCGCCGTTGGCTATATCGACCTCTGCATACCACGTGGCGGTAGGCGACTTATCGACTTTGTGCGACAGACGGCACGCATACCGGTGATTGAGACAGGCGCCGGAGTGGTACACACCTACTTCGACGAGTATGGCGACACAACGATGGGAGCACGCATTATCGAGAACGGCAAGACGCGCCGTGTAAGCGTGTGCAACGCTCTCGACTGCCTCCTCGTACACAGCAAGCGCCTTGGCGACTTGCCCCAACTGCTCGCTCCGCTTGCCAAGAAGAACGTCAAGATATACGCCGACGCCAAGGCCTACGCCGTATTGAAGCTCGGCTATTATCCTGCCAACCTCCTTACGGCTGTTAGCCCCGACACCCAGAACGAGGTATACGGCACCGAGTTTATGTCGTATGCCATGGCTCTAAAGACGGTGGAGAGCATAGACGAGGCTCTGCTGCACATCCGCCGATACGGTTCGGGCCACTCGGAGGCTATCATAACCGCATCGCGGCACAACGCACAGCTCTTCCAGCAACAGGTGGACGCCGCCTGTGTATACTGGAATGTACCGACAAGCTTTACCGATGGAGGCGAGTTTGGACTTGGTGCCGAGATTGGCATAAGCACCCAAAAGCTCGGACCGCGCGGTCCGATGGGTCTCCAGGCATTGACTACGTATAAGTGGTTGATAGACGGGGAGGGGCAAGTAAGGAATTAAAAAGGAAACATTATGAAAACATTCTTCCACGCACAAGACCTTGGCGACCTCCATGCAGCTCTCGCCGAGGCACAAGAGGTGAAGCGCGACCGCTTCCAGTTTCAGCATCTTGGCAAGAACAAGACATTGCTGATGATATTCTTCAACAACTCGTTGCGCACCCGTCTCTCCACGCAGAAGGCTGCCATGAACCTCGGCATGAACGTCATCGTGCTCGATGTCAATGCCGGAGCCTGGAAACTGGAGACCGAGCGTGGCGTGATAATGGACGGCGACAAGTCGGAGCATCTGCTTGAGGCCATCCCCGTTATGGGCAGCTATTGCGACCTTATAGGCATACGCTCGTTTGCCGGACTAACCGACCGCGAGTACGATTATGCCGAGACCATCGTGTCGCAGTTTGTTAAGTATAGCGGTCGCCCCGTGTTTGCCATGGAGACAGCCACCGTGCATCCGCTACAGGCTTTTGCCGACCTCATCACCATCGAGGAGCACAAAACCAAGGCACGTCCTAAGGTAGTGCTGTCGTGGGCGCCACATTGCCGTGCGTTGCCGCAGGCAGTGCCCAACTCGTTTGCCGAGTGGATGAACGCTGCCGACGTCGACTTCGTCGTTACGCATCCTCACGGCTACGAGCTCGACCCAAAGTTTGTGGGCAATGCCCGTGTGGAGTACGACCAGATGAAGGCGCTTGAGGGTGCCGACTTCGTATACGCCAAGAACTGGAGTTGTCCGGGCGTTACCTCGCCAGCCGATTACGGCAAGATTATCTCCAAGGATATGTCGTGGACCATTGACGACAAGCACATGGCTGTAACTGACAACGGCAAGTTTATGCACTGTCTGCCGGTTCGCCGTGGTCTCATCGTTACCGATGACGTTATCGAATCGGCCAACTCGCTGGTTATACCCGAGGCGGCTAATAGAGAGATATCGGCAGAAGTAGTGATGAAGAGGATGCTGGAGTCGTTAGGATAAACCTGCCTACCCATAAACAAAAAGAACCGCAAGGATGTATTGTCTACATCCTTGCGGTCTTTATTGTTTAAGATATAATCTTAATCGTTGCCGATTGGCTATTAGCCCTTCATCATCTCGTTGAACTCGTCAAGAGTAACCTCCTTGTTGTTGAGGCTTACAGTGTTCTTGATAGCAGCAGCGAGCTTAACGTCGATAGCACGCTCAACGAAGTTGTCTACAGCCTCACGCTTCTTGAGAAGCTCGTTAGCGTAGTTCTCAACATACTCGTCAGGAACGTTAGTCATACCATACTGGGCAAACTGCATGCGAGCCATCTCCATAGCTGCAGCCTTAACGTCAGCGTCCTCAATCTTGATATCGTTAGCCTTTACAAGCTGCTCCTTGATGAGGTGCCACTCGAGCTGCTTGATGCTCTCGGTGTAGTTCTTCTCAACGAAGTCCTCACCCTTGTCCTTGTTGTTGAGGAGCATGATGCGCTTGAGCAGTTCGTCTGGCCATGTAAGCTCGCCAACCTTGTTCTCGCAGTATGTGCGAACGTCGAGCATGAACTTGTAGTCAGAGTTAGCCTCAAGCTGTGGCTTAAGACCCTCAGCAATCTTGGCACGGAACTCGTCCTCGCTCTTTACATTACCCTCGCCAAATACCTGGTCGAAGAGTTCCTGGTTGAGCTCAGCCTTAACAAAGCGCTGGATCTCTGTAATCTGGAAGCTGAAGTTCGACTCGATGTCCTTGGCAACCTCGCGGTCAACCTTAAGGAGAGCTGAAAGCTCAGCCTCACCCTCTGGGTAAGCCTTGCGTGGGTTGAATGTGATGATATCGCCTGGCTTAGCGTTGTTGAAGAGGTTCTTCTGCTCGTCAACCTTGATGTATGAAGGCATAAGCACAGCACCCTCAACGGTGATGCCGCCTTCCTTGGTGTTGCCCTCGGCGTCGAGCTCGCGGAGGTCGCCCTTGAGCATATCGTTAAGCTCTGGGTTGTACTCCTCGCCCTTCTCGTACTTGCCTGCACGGCTCTGGTACATCTCGATCTGCTCGTTGATGAGCTTGTCGTCAGCCTTGATAGTATAGTAGTCGATCTTGTTGCGGCCGTCAAGAGTTACGTTGATCTCTGGAGCAACGGCGATGTCGAATACGAATGTGTAAGGAGCTGGCTTCTCGATGTCGGCAGGTGTCTCCTGCTTTGCAGAAGGCAGAGGCTCGCCGAGCATCTGGATGTTGTTGTCCTGGATGTACTTGTAGAGCTGCTCGCCAACGAACTTGTTTACAGCGTCGTAGCGTACAGAAGCACCAAACTGGCGCTTAATCAAACCCATTGGAGCCTGACCTGGACGGAATCCAGGAATGTTGGCCTTCTTACGGTAGTCCTTCAGAGTCTTCTCGACAGAAGCGTTGAAGTCTGCTTCTTCTACTGTGATAGTCAACAGACCATTCACTTTGTCTGAGTTTTCAAATGAAATGTTCATTTTCTTGTTTTAATGTAGAAATTTATATATTGTTTTTTATTTATTGTTGCAGTTTTGGCACGATTGTGCAAAATTACACATTTTTTATATATATACGGCACACTAAGATGAAAAAAGTGGCTGTTTTTGGCGAATTTAACAAATAACCTGATGGCTATGGCTATTCGGTTGGCACGAGGTGTGATATTAATATTTTTTTTGTTATATTTGCAGCAGAATGTTAGCCTTACATTATAAAATAAGCAGAAATACTGACTATGAAACATCTTATATCCCTATTGGTGGCGCTCGTTGCATGGGTGGGCTGTTGTGCCCAAAGCCTTATGCCCAACAAGTACAACGTTAGCTACCTCAATATGGCTACCGGCATGCCCAACAACTTTGCCGACGACATTTTCCAGGACTCCTACGGCTTTATCTGGATAAGCACGCACGGAGGCGGACTGGTGCGCTACGACGGCTACAAGGTGGCGAGCTTCGGCTATACCTCCACCCCCATCGCGCTGCGAAGCAACAGTTGCCGCAACGTAAGCGAGGACCGCTTTCGCCGCCTGTGGATAGCCTTTGAGGAGGGACCGCAGGTGCTCGACCTCGAGACGATGCGCCCCGTAACGCCGCCTTGCGTCAACTCGAAGGTGGCTGAGCGGCTGCACCAGGTGCTCGACGGGGTGAGCCTGCGCACCTACTGCGACTCGAAGGGCTGTATATGGATAGCCACAACGTTAGAGATAGTGCGCATTGCCTTCGACCAGGACGGCAAGGTAGAGTCGATACTCACCACGCCCTGTCCCACGGCGGCACCCGAGTTTGGCATGTGCGATGTCTACGGACGCGGTTCGGTGATGGTGTGCAACAACGGACGGGTTAGCGATATCTGTGTAAGAGAGGGCAGGCTGGTGCAAGACGACGTGACGGCGATGTTCGCCCCCTTGGCCAACCGCTATGCGGCGAGCATCATAAAGTATAACAACAAGATATGGCTTGCCACCAACGACGGACTGTTTTGCAGCGACGGCAGGCAGTTTCACACCTACGACGAGCGCCATACACTGCAGCACAACGTGGCTACCAGTCTTGCCATATCGCCCGAGAACCGGCTGCTTGTGGGCACGCTCTGCGGTGTCGACATCATCGACGATCGCACCGGAGCCGTGGAACACCTTAACAGCATGAGCCAGACGAATCCTCTTAGCAGCAACTTCGTCAACTGCTTGTTGGTGAAGGACGGCCGCACATGGATAGGTACCGAGATGGGAGGCGTCGTCAAGCTCGTGCCGCGCCACTTGCAGATAACCTATTATACCAACAATCCCGACGACCCGACGTCGCTTGCACGCAATGCCGTAAATGCCATGTATGCCGCCCCCGACGGCTCGGTATGGGTGGGCGTGGTTGAGGGCGGTCTCAATGTGAAGCGTCCCGGCAGCAAGGCCTTTACCCATTATCGTACGGACAACTCCGACTTGCCCCACAATTCGGTGTCGACGCTTGCCCCAGACGGCAACGGCAACATCTGGATTGGCACGTGGGGAGGCGGTGTGGCGGTGGTCGACCCCAACAATCCCGACAAGATTTGGCGGCTTAATGTTGATCCCGGCCATCAGTTTATGCTCACCTTCATAGGTGCCTTGGCATACGACGGCATCAACCACGGCATGTGGATAGGTGCCAACGAGGGCCTCTTCTTCTACAATCTCAATACCCGAAAGCTTGAAGATCCCTTCCCCGACTGCCGCAACATCAAGGGATGTATAGGCAGTCTGGTTACAAAGGACGGCCAGCTGATGGTGGGCTGCACACGCGGTATGGTTACGGTAGAGCTTAAGTCGCGCGGCAAGGGCAAGCGTTTCTTCAAGGCTTACCACAACGTCTACAAGCTCGACAAGCCCAACAGCCGCATCTTCGACAAGATTATAAGCTTCTGCCAGACCCGCGACGGCAAGGTGTGGATGGGCAGCAACGGCTATGGCATGTACTGCGTGGCACGCGACAAGGACGGAAAGACCAGCGTGGAGACCTTCACTACAAGCGACGGACTTGCCAACAACACCGTTACGGGCATTGTTGAGGACCTCAAGGGGCGCCTCTGGCTTTCCACCGGATATGGTCTGTCGGTATACAATCCGCACACACGCCAGTTTAACAACTACACCAAGAACGACGGACTGCTGTGCTCGCAATTCTACTACAACGGTGCCGTGCGCGACCGCAAGGGCACCATCTACCTTGGCACCGAGCGTGGCATGATGGCTGTTGCGGGCATAGACAATACCAACAATCAGGCGTGCAACCTGCGTTTCACCGACTTTAGCGTCAACAACCAACCGGTGTTTGCCGGCAGCAGCTACCTAAGTCGCAACATAACGACAGCCCGCAAGATAAGGTTGCACGAGGGCGACCGCTCCTTTACCATAAGCTTCTCTGCCCTCAACTATGCCGGCGAGACCCAAGGCGTGTACAGCTACCGTATGAAGGGCTACGAGGACGATTGGATAAAGCTGCAGCCAGGTCAGCACAGCGTGCGCTATTCGGCTTTGCCGGCAGGCGACTACGAGTTCTACGTCAAGTACTCGCCGTACATAGGCACCGACAACGAGCAGACCATATCCATAGCCGTAAGCGTTACGCCATACTTCTACAAGAGTTGGTGGTTTGTGCTTATTATAATAATATGTGGCGTTACGGTTACGCGCTACATCTTCCTGCGACGTATGGAGAAGATGCGCGAGCTTGAGGTCAAGTCGCTGTACCAGCCCATCGAGGAAGCCCTTATGCAGAGCGAGGAGCCGGGCGAGTTGCAGACACGCATCAAGTCGATTCTTGAGAACCAGCGCCGATATAAGGAAAGCCAGCAAAAAACCATCGAAGCCGACCGCAAGGAGGTTGAGGCCAACGAACGCCCGTTTATGGAGCGCATTATTGAGATAATGGAGGCCAACTACAGCAGCTCCAAGTTTGGCGTGCAAGAGCTTGCCGACCTTATGGGTATGAGCCGCACTTTGCTTAGTAAAAGGCTCAATGCCGAAGCCGGACTCCCCCCTTCGCAATACCTTCGCAACTACCGTCTCGATATAGCCAAGCGTATGCTTAAGGAGAATGTAGCCAACCGCAACATCACCGAAATAGCCTATCGAGTGGGCTTTAACGACCCAAAATACTTCACACGCTGCTTTACAAAGCAGTACGGAGTGGCTCCCTCGGCATATAGAGATGAGTAGAATAATGTAACAAATCGTTCATCCACCTACGACAAATCTGTCCACGTGGTTGATATACATCATTTCCTCTGTGTGGGAACACAGCTGGTGGATAAATACGTAAATAAGGTATAAACAGCCTATTTACGCTATTTGTCCACCTTTTTTATTTTATTTATCCACCCTATGAAACACGAATAAGTGTAAATTTGCCACCGAAAAGTTGCATAGGCAACGTAGTTTGCATTACACATGTTAAGCAATCATATCAAAATTTACCTTATACCAATAACTGTCATGAGAAAGAATTAGCAATGAGAAAAGCTTCGGATGTTTGAAAGTGGAGCCATAAAGTCTCCACTTTCAAAAACATCTCTCTCGCTATCTCGTTGCAATATGGACGATAATAATACATCTAATAATATCAAAACCTAAATTCAAGAACAATGAGGAAGAATTTATTCTCAGTGATGCTATGCCTCGGTGCTATGGGCGGTGCAACCGTTGTTGCCCCAGTTCAGGCTAATGCGGCTGTAGCACAAGCCCCCACCATCAAGGTGCAGGGACAGGTTGTTGACGAAAACGGTGCTCCGCTTATGGGCGCATCAGTCAAGGCAAAGAACTCTAAGGCCGGTACCGTGACCGACATGGACGGCAAGTTCGTATTGGACGTAGACGCCAATGCCACTCTCCTTGTTAGCTACCTTGGCTACAAGACCAGCGAGGTTGCTGTCCGCGGCCGCGCCATCATCGAAAAGATTGAGCTTACTCCCGACAACAATATGCTTGAGCAGGTAGTTGTAGTAGGTTATGGTACACAGAAGAAGGCCGACCTCACTGGCTCTGTGGCTATTGTTAATGCTGAGGAAATGAAGAAGGTATCCAACTCGAACATCTCTACAATGCTCGAGGGTAAGGTTGCCGGTGTACAGATTACATCCGATGGTCAGCCTGGTGCCGACCCACAAGTACGTATTCGTGGTATCAGTTCGTTCGGTAGCACATATCCTCTTTATGTTGTCGACGGTGTGCCAATGGGTACCACCATCCGCGACTTCTCTCCTAACGATATTGAGACTATCCAGATTCTTAAGGACGCATCGGCAGGCGCCATCTATGGTTCGCGAGCTGCAAACGGTGTGGTTATCATCACCACAAAGAATGGTAAGAAAGACCAGCCGTTAAAGGTGAACTACTCGGGCTACTTTGGTGCCGACGTTATACCGGGCAGCACATACGACGTTATGAATGCCGACCAGTACAGCAACTATATCGGTCAGGCTTGCGCCAACTCTGGCACCACACTCCCAAGCGGCTACAAGATGGGTGAGGATGGTCGCTACCACTTCCAGGACGATACCAACACCGACTGGTTTAAGGAAGTGTTCAAGACGGGTATCCGCCAAAACCACAACGTAGCCCTTAGCGGTGGTAGTGCAAAGAGCACATACAATGTGTCGCTCGACTACTTCAACCAGAAGGGTACACTTGAGGGTGCAGGTCCTAACTACGAGCGCTATACAGCACGTGTCAACAACACGATGGAGACAAAGTTCATCAAGTTCCGCACAAGTATGGTCTACTCGCACTCCAACCAGGACAATATGGGTCTGTCTAACACCGACACATATCTTCAGGGTTTGTATGGCGGATTGAACAACGTGTTGCGCAGCACCTTGCTTATGCAGCCTACAATCAAGGCTTACGATGAGTCGACATGGGTGCTCGACGACAAGGTGGGCGCAGCCAACAACTATCACTACGATGCCTATGGTTATGGTGTATACTATGACAGCGTACACGGCGATATCTCGGCATCCAACCCGTTGCTTATCAACACCTTGTTGCAGCGCAACACCGTGGTAGACCGCTTCGTAGGTACAGCATCTGCCGACGTAGACCTCTTTAAGATGGTGGGTCTTAACCTTAAGAACCACGGCTTGCACTACAACCTCAACCTCTCTTACAGCAAGACCGAGGCAAAGGACAAGACATGGGTTCCGGCATGGATACAGTCTAACCGTGTATATCTCGACAAGTCGAACGAGCGTCTCACCAAGGCTTCGCGCAACTATGCTGATGCCCTCATCGAGAACACCATTGTATACGATGGCCACATCGGCAAGCACAACATCAACCTCCTCGGAGGTATGACATACGAGGAAGAGAACACCAACCTGCTCACTGGTTGGGGCATCAAGTTCACAGAGCCATACTATCTCCAGCTTCAGAATGCAGCCAATACATATTCAGAGTCGTACGAGTTCCGTCACTCCATTGCCTCATACATCGGCCGTTTGACCTACAACTACGACGAGAAGTATCTGCTTTCAGCAGTTATCCGTCGCGACGGTAGCTCACGTCTTACCAAGGACATCCGTTGGGGAACCTTCCCTTCAGTGTCATTGGGTTGGCGTCTTGACAAGGAGAAGTTCTTCCCGGTAAGCAAGAACATCGTCAACATGGCTAAGATTCGTGCCAGCTATGGTGTGCTTGGTAACGAGAACATTGGCGAGTACATGTATATGGCTACAATGAAGCGCAACAATATGACCTATAGCTTCGGCAACAACGTGGTTACTGGTTCTGCCGTTTCAGAGTTTGTCAACAAGAACATCGCTTGGGAGAAGAAGAAGTCGACCAACGTAGGTATCGACCTCGCCATGTTCAACAACCGCTTCGAGTTTACAGCCGAGTGGTACAAGAACACTTCGGAGGACCTTCTCTACGGAGTGCCAGTGCCTACACAGACTGGTGTTGCCAACGCTACCGTAACAATGAACGCTGCCTCAATGGAGAACAGCGGCTTCGAGTTCTCGGCAACATACCGCAACCACGACCACCCATTCAAGTATGACATCTCAGCCAACCTCAGCACATTGCGCAACCGCGTGACATCTCTTGGCTTTGGCACCAAGTCGTACATCACAGGTGCATACGCCACATACGTAGGTAAGGAGATAGGTAAGTTCTATGGTTGGGTGTACGAGGGCATCGCCCGCACACAGAGCGACCTCGACAACCACGCCACACAGCAGGGAGCCAACGTAGGCGACTGCCTATACAAGGACATCTCTGGTCCTAACGGCGAGCCCGACGGCGTTATCGACGCATACGACCAGACAGTGCTTGGCAGCGGTTTGGCAAAGATGAACTTCGGTTTGAGCGCACACATGGAGTACAAGGGCTTCGACCTTAGCATCTCTACATACGGCGCCCTCAACTACCACGTAGCCGACGATATCTACAACAGCCTTAACTCTTGCTATGGCTGGGGCAACAAGGACGTAGCTATGGCAGACGCCAACCGCTTCTCTGAGGATGGCTCTACATACCTCTCTAATGTACCACGCACATACGTAGACAATAAGGGAACCCTTGCTTGGAACGACCTCTTCAGCTCACGCAAGATACAGAATGCTGCATATTGGAAGATTGCCAACGTAGAGCTTGGCTACAACTTCCCCGACCGTTGGTTCAAGGGTCTTGTTACAGGTGTACGTGCCTACGTATCGGCACAGAACCTCTACACCTTTACAGGCTATAAGGGTTACAACGTCGACTATGCAGGCGGCACCTTCACACCGGGCTACAACTTCTGCTCGTTCCCGAGCGCACGTAGCTTCATGGCAGGTCTGCACTTCACATTCTAATATAACCATTAACTAATAAACGTAAATCCAATTATGAAACTATATAATTATGCACTTGCAGCATTCCTCGGTCTGAGCGCAGTGTCGCTTACATCATGTGAGGACAAGTTGGAGCTTACCAACCCCAACCAGCAGACCACGGACAAGTTCACCTCCGACGATCTTGAGGAGTGTGTCATCGCTGCCTACAACCACATACGTATCGAAGGCTCAACAGGCCGTGTGGGATATACCATCGACCTCACTCGCGGCGACGAGGTATGGAACTCTTCACAGGTATGGTACCTCGAGTTCGATAACTTCAACGCACCAATCACTAACGACATCATAGAGTGGCCATGGCGTGAGGCTTACTATACTATCAATGTGTGCAACTTCATCCTCTCTCGTACAGGCAACGACGACGCCAACCTCTCAGAGGCAATGAAGCGCATCAAGGGACAGGCACTCTTCCTCCGTGCCTTCTCTTACTTCAACCTTGCCGGCTACTATCAGGATGTACCCCTCATCACCGACTATGACACCTACTCAACACTCGACGGACTGTATGGCAAGAACAGCTCATACGACCAGGTGCTTGATCAGGTGGAGGCCGACTTTAAGGAAGCCATGACCTTGTTGCCGTCGCGCGACGAAGGTGGCGAGTGGGCTAAGGGTCGTGCCACATGCGGCTCGGCTGCCGGCTATTACGCACGTGCTCTTATGCAGCGTCATAAGTATAGTGAGGCTTTGACAGTGTTGAAGGACATCATTGCCAAGAAGTATGGCAAGTATGACCTTGTAGCCAACTACGGCGACAACTTCCGCGAAGGCTCAGCCTACGAGAACAATATAGAGAGTCTGTTCGAGGTACAGTATCTCGACTATGGCACCCAGGGTACCGACGACGAGTGGACACCGGTCAACACATCGCCTAACGCCACACAGGGACATGCCGTTGAGTCGAACTTCTGTCCTGGCGACTTTGGTGGTTGGGCAGACCTCTCTGCCTCACCTTGGCTCTACGACCTCTTCAAGAGCGAGCGCACAACAGCTGGCAAGCTCGACCCACGTCTCTACTGGACACTCTGCACATACGAGAACGACTGGGAAGGATTTGAGAACGGCAACGTTGCCTACACTCAGAAGATTGCTTCAGACAGAAACCTCGTTACCAACAACATCAATGGCGGTATACCTATCGCCAAGTGGACCAATATCCGTACCAATGTTTGCAGCACTGTTGTTACAGGTCTTCACTGCGGTATCAACCTCCGCATGATGCGCTACTCTGACGTATTGCTCCGTGCAGCCGAGTGCGAGAACGAGGTAAACGGACCTACACAGCTGGCTATCGACTGGATAAACAAGGTGCGCGAGCGTGCCGGACTAAAGGGTCTTAAGCTTGCCGACTTCGACTCTAAGGACAAATTGTTTGAGCAGATAGCCAATGTAGAGCGTCCTAAGGAGTTCGGTTGCGAGTTTGGTCGTGGTCTTGACCTCATCCGTTGGGGATTCTTCTACGATGCAGGTCGTCTGCAGCAGATGAAGGAGCACAGCGTTGTGCGCAAGGGTACCAGTGTTAAGCCAGGCGATGCAGTGTCTTACTCGGAGGTAGGCAGCGATGCTGCTGTTATCTGCCCATTCGACACATACGTTAAGGGTCACGAGTTCTTGCCTATCTCGCAGAATACACTCAACAACAACCCGAACCTTGTGGGCAACTCAGCCAACAACTCTACCGACAACTCTACCTACTTCAAGGAGAAGGGTTGGACAGTGCATCCTGTTGTTAATCTCAGCAAATAAAAACCATAACAATCAATTTTAGCAAATACAATTATGAAACATATAAGCAAATTGGCATCCGTGTTCTGCACCACCGCCTTGGCGATGACAACGCTTACCGGATGCGAGGGCAGCGACATCTTTGGTGTTAATAGTCCCGACTGGCTTTCGGAGAAGATTAATGATATTGCCAATGCCAATAAGGGCGATGCTCCGAAGATTTCGCCTACAACACTTGGTAAGACCGACTGCTCGTCGGCATGGTGGGATGCTCACCTCGATCAGGACATCAAGATTGAGAGCAACAAGGTTTATTCCACAACCTTCACCAACTACTCATCACTTGCCAACAACTATAACAACTATGTTGTAGTGTTGCGCAAGGCGGATAAGACAGAGTATTGCTGTCTACGTTCGGACGACTACGGATGGGGCGACAGCTATGCATCGTGTACACATAGCAACACCGCTTCTGACGACTGGGCAAGCTGGTTGGCTCAGATGAATGGTGCTAAGGTTACTGTAACCGTTACCAACTATGGCGACAACACTTGCGATGTTGTAGCAGATGTAGTGGGAACCGATGGTATGGTTTCGCAGCAGAAGTATACTGGTATACCAGTAGAATCGGGCGACCTCTACCTCGACTTCACTGTCGACGGATGCTACTACGTGTTTGATAAGGAAGAGATGGATGTAACAGATGCTGTAGACCAGCAGCCTGTATCAATGCAGCTTGTTAATGTTCCTGAGGAAGTGAACCTTGGTTCGGAGCTTTCCGACTTCACATCACAGATTAAGGCACAGGTTACATACGATGGCGGAACAGTTAAGGATGTAGCTTCAAGCGACCTCTCGTTTATGGTAGTTCCCGACTTCAACACTCTCGGCGAGAAGTATATCGTTGCCACTCTCAACAAGACTCTCCTAAACAAGCAGGCAGACAAGACCATCAACGCAAGCGCCAAGTTTAAGGTTGTCGACACTCCTGTCAAGGTTGAGCTTGTAAGCAAGCCTAAGCACACCAACTACTACATCTACAACTCGGATGCCCTTCTTGGTGTAGAGCGCACATTGGCGTTCGATACAGAGGGTCTTGAGGTTAAGGGTACATACCAGGATGGCCGCACAGAGATTCTTGACAACTCTAAGCTGACATTCTCTGCAATACCTGCAACCGTAGGCGAGCATAAGGTTGTTATTACAGCCAACGGCGGCAAGACAGCCGAGGTAACTATCAAGGTGAACGAGTCGACTGTCAAGGCAGTTAAGCCAGAGCCTGCATCGCTTGGCGCAGCCGATTGCACTGCAGCCTTCTTCTCGGTATGCACAGACGACATCCAGCTTCCGGCAGGTGCGACACGCGAGTTCAACCTCACCAACTACTCGTCTGGTGCAGGCAACTGGAACAACTACTATGTTATCCTTCGCGACGCTGCCAAGACAGCACCCGAGTATGCAGTGGTACGTGCCGACAACTACGGTTGGGGCAGCGGCTACGACGCTTGCACACATGTTGGCACACAGCTTGAGGCTTATCCCAACTGGGAAGGCTGGCTTGCAACAATGAACGGAGCCAAGGTTAAGGTGTTCGTAACCAACTGCAACAACGGCACCGCCGACGTTCAGGCTATCGTTACAGGTACCGACGGCACTACCACCTACCAGAGGTACACCGGTATCAACAACATCAACCCAAGCGATTTGTTCGTATCGTTTACAGTGGATGGAAGTCACCTCGTGTTTGGCTCTGCCGCCAAAGCAAGAGGTCATAAGTAAAATCAGTTGAGAATTGAGAGTTGAGAGTTATGATTACCATTGATAAAAAATATTGATACTTTACATATCATAACTCTCAACTCTCAACTCACAACTCTCAATTCTCAATTAAAAATAGTCCTATGAAACATCTTTTACTTCCCATATTTGCCCTCTCGGCTCTGTCTGCCACAGCGCAGACCAACCTTACCGATGCCGATATTGAGGGTGCCTATAGCGCTCGTCAGTACAACAAGCGCGTGGTTTGTCACGACCCGTCTATCGTAATCGACGACATAACCAATCCCTCATCGCCCACATATTATATATATGGCTCACACCTTGGCAGAGGCAAGACCACTGCCGACAAGAACTATCAGGAGTGGACCGTATTTAAGGCAGGCGAAGAGAACGCCACAGCAACAAACAGCCTGTTCTGCAATACAGGCGGAGTGCTTGTCAACTTCTCGCAGGCTTATACCACACACGCCATTACATCGGTTAAGGATTACAGCGGAAAGAGCGTTACCTTCGGCAACTTCGACGCCAACGGATGGCAGAAGAAGGGCAACACCGTCAAGGGAATGCAGTGGGCACCCGACGTTGTCTACAACAAGACGATGAAGAAGTGGTGCATGTATATGAGCCTTAACGGCGACAGCTGGTGCTCAAGCATCGTATGCTTCACAAGCGACAACATCGAGGGCCCGTGGAAGTATCAGGGTCCGGTAGTGTTCTCGGGCTTCTTTGGCAAGTATGCCCACAACTCGTATGCTGCCGCCAACGACTGGAAGAACACCGACCTTGCCATCGCCACAGGTGCCACATCGCTGCCAGAGCGATACAACGTAGGCGAAAAGTGGGGTACATTCTGGCCCAACTGCATCGACCCATGCGTGTTCTACGACGACCAGGACAACCTTTGGATGAGCTACGGCTCATGGTCGGGTGGTATATTCTTGATTAAGCTCGACAAGACCAACGGTCTGCGCGATTATACTTACACCTTCCCATACGAGGTCAACGGCAAGGCTGCTACTCCAGGTACTGCCAATGCCAACACCACAAGCGACCCCTACTTTGGCAAGAAGATAGCCGGTGGCTACTATGTATCGGGCGAGGCAAGCTACATTGAGAAGATAGGATCGCACTACTTTCTCTTTATGAGCTACGGCAAACTTGATAGTAATGGCGGTTATCAGATGCGTGTGTTCCGTGCTGACAAGCCCGAAGGACCTTACGTCGACTGCAACGGCACATCGGCTGTTACCAGCCGCTACCTTATGAACTATGGTGCCAAGGCTGCCGACAACCGCGGCGTGCTGCTCTTTGGTGGCTACAAGTGGAACCCGATGTCGGGTGCAGAGATAGCACAGGGCCACAACTCGGCCTTCAATGACAAGCAGGGACGCTCGTTCGTGGTATACCACTCGCGCTTCAGCAACCAGGGCGAGGGTCATCAGGTACGTGTACATCAGCTCTTCCTCAACGACGAGGGTTGGATTATGGCAGCTCCGTTCGAGTTTGACGGCGAGACCATCACCAACAACGACATCGCAACAAAGGCTTCGATAGCCGATAGCGAGATAGCCGGCGACTACCAGTTTATGCGTCACGAGTATGGACAGGACACCGAAAAGAAGGCTTACGAAACACCGGTTAATATCCGCCTCAATGCCGACGGCACCATTACAGGCGCCGAGAAGGGTACATGGGAGCGTACAGCTGGCACCGACTATATACACCTCACAATCAATGGTGTGGTATACCGTGGTGTTCTGGTTCGTCAGACTATCGACTATACCAATATTCCTGCCGTCGCTATATCTGCTCTTTCATCGTCAAGCGGTTCGACCACTCTTGGTCAGAAGAACTACACTAAGCAGCAGCAGGTATGGGCTGTAAAGGCAGACGCCAAGGCAGCCATCAAGTATACAGCCAACAAGATGAGCCTTCCGTTCGACGACGGCACCGTTATAGAAGAGTCGTTGACTCTGCCTACAGAGGGTTTGCTTGGCGCCAACGTGTCTTGGAAGTCAGGCAACGAGTCGGTTCTCGCATCCGACGGCACCGTTACGGGCAAGGGCGAGGTAACGATGACAATGACCATAAGCAAGGACAACTATGTATACACCAAGGACTATACCCTCAAAGTTGAGGCTGATGTAGCGGCAGACGCACAGGTATACTATCCCGAGTCGATGCAGAAGAACACTGACGCACCGTTCTGGGTAAACTTCTCTAAGGACTACTACAAACTTAAGAAGGGTGGCAAGGCAGAGTTTAAGTTCTACAACTACAGCAACAAGAAGGCCAACTGGAACAACTGGTGCCTCGTTGCAGCCACAGCCGAGCGTGGTGCCGAGGGTTATGCCGAGCACTTCGCACTGCGTGCCGACAACTACGGATGGTTTGCGGCAGCTGGCGGCAATACAGCCGAGAACACCTCAAACGTCGACTTCACAATGAAGAGCGAGTACAACTGGGATACATTCCTCGACGATATGGACGGCTCGTTGGTTGACATGAACGTCGAGTTTACCACAGGCAATGTTGTCAAGGTAGTGTCTACCATCACCACAAAGGCAGAGAAGGTATACAACTACTCGTTCACAATGAAGCTCGTTCAGAACCAGTCGGACGTAACACTGTTCTTCGTCAACGAAGGTTCGTACATCGACGGTTCGGGTATAGCTACTGGCATCAATACTCCTGTTGTCATAACAAAGAAGGCAGAGAGCGAGGGCAAGTGGTATAACCTCAACGGCCAGCAGGTAGACCGCTCTTACAAGGGCATTGTTGTGGTTAATGGACGCAAGTTCTTCAACAAGTAAGTGTGTGGAGATACGGTTCTTTTAATAACAACAATCGTAGTTTATGATACTTGGCAAATACTTAATTGGGGCTGCCTTCTTAGCCCCAATTACCCATACCGCCCTTGCCCAAACGCCCACCGCGCCCCTTGTGGTAGACACCCCGATGGTGCACGACCCCGTTATGGCGTTTGAGGACGGCAAGTACTACCTCTACTGCACCGGTCACGGCATAACGCAGATGACGTCTACCGACCGCCGCCACTGGACCGTCAAGCCCGACGGCGTGCTGCCCGTTGGCAAGATTCCGGCATGGACCCGCGACAGCGTGCCGGGCTTCGACACCCACATCTGGGCACCCGACGTCATCAAGTACGGCGACAAGTGGTATCTTACCT